>Ga0134124_10001015_pt1 | contig 22545 bp, 15 predicted proteins | sample KB304_FD_96880 | JGI IMG/M metagenome (GOLD analysis project Ga0134124, IMG submission 96880) | Terrestrial soil microbial communities without Nitrogen fertilizer from Kellogg Biological Station, Michigan, USA - KB3-0-4 | ecosystem: Environmental > Terrestrial > Soil > Unclassified ... | reverse complement strand
TTCGGAATAGCTTCTTCTTTCGCCAGTTCGGAAATGAGAATCGGTTCGCCCGTGGAATGTTCGGCGAGATACCCGAGCGCCTTGAGGGCGTATTTAGTCTTTTTTGATATCATATCTATTAAAGATGTAGATAAACAATGCCTATACTGATGTCAAGAATATTTTATCTGTTATTGCCAATTTTTGCAGTCATAGAGCAACGCCACAAAAGAATTCATGATTAAATTATTGCTGCGAACTTTCCTGTTCTTATTTATCTTCTTTGCGAGGCGGCCTGGACTCGATTTCACGCTTCTCATGGTAGAAGAAACGGACCATGTAGTACTCGAATGGATAGCCGCTCTCATAGTAGCGGAAGCTTTGCTGATGCCGCGTGTCGATGGCCTCCATTGTCTTTATCCCTGCAGCTATGACAAGACTTTTGTCGGAGTTCCCAAAAGGAGCGACTGCAGTGTAGATGCCGAAATTGACACCGCTGTCCACGGCGAGCCCACTCGTGTCCCGCAGACTTGATGGCCCGTAGATCGGCAGCACCAGGTAGGGACCGGAATCGGCGCCCCAGTAGCCGAGAGTCTTGCCAAAATCCTCGTCGTGCCGCTTTAGGCCGAAGCTGGTGGCCGGGTCGAACATTCCTCCAAGGCCCAGGGTACTGTTGGTCAGGAAACGGCCAAGCGTCGTCACGGTCTCCGCACCCTTCAGCTGTAACAGGCTGTTGGTAAAATTCCGGACCTCCCCGAGGTTATTATAGATACCTGAGACCCGCTCCTGAACGAACGTGGGAGTAATAAACTCATAGCCGCTCACCACGGGAAGGAAGACGTGTTTGTCGAAGTAATAATTGAACCGGTACATGCTGCGGTTGAACCCTTCCCAAGGATCAGCTACCTCGGCAAAACGCTGATCTCTGAACTCGTTTATCGAGTGCCGCGCCGGCACTTCGGACTCTGTGTTAAACCTGGTTGCGGCGCACCCTGTAAGAATAAGCGAAAATACCAGGGCGAATATGCTTAGTAAGTTAGAAAATATTTTCTGCGGCATTTTGCAGGAAATATTTTCGTGAACGCACTTATCCCGTTTTATCGGGGTTAAGCCGGCTTTGTATCGGGGTATTGTCATCGCAGCACCAACCTCATTTTTTGAAAAAATCAACCATGAATGCCAGGTTATCCTTATACTCAAGGTTGCCCAGATGGCCGCCGCGCGGGTATATCTTGGCCCGCGCGCCGAACAGCTGCCGCAGGTAATCAAGCTCCGCCCTGCTCAGAATAAAGTCGTTCTCATTGGCCATCACCGCGAACTTGGGAGACGATTTCAGATACCCCTCAATACTCCTGAGACTCTGGGAGTCGATAAGTCCCTGCTTGGTTAGTCCCGGTCGCCGCTTCTGGAAGTAGGGATAGAAGTACTCGTTGAAGTAGTCGAAAAAGCTTAAATGAGTGGAAACCAGGAAAAAGTCGGAAAGGGAATCAGTTGGGGTCAGCACCCTGTTTTTCGGCACGACGTAGCCGCTGTTGGTCATCACGTCGGAAGAAAAGATCAGCCCGGCCAGGTTGATTCGATAGGTAAGCCCAATCAAGCCGGCGGTTTCCTCCTGGGAGAAAAGTTGCTCCGTGTAGATTGAGTAGAGAAATTCATCGTTGATCGCAACGTAATTGCCATAGCGGTAGAACTCGCTGAATTTGGACAACATCTTATTGAAGAATATGCCCTGTTTTCTGGATCCTCCGGGAATCTTCTGCATCAGGTCTTCGATTTTTGTGGCCGAATTATAAACGCTTACCGGAGGGTTAATCATGAGCACCTTACGGAAGTTGAAGGTACGGAGTTCCTCGTCCAGTTTCGCCACGAAGGCAGCCTGACTGGCACCCTGGCTGTAACCGCCCAGGTGAAAGGAAGTCACCTCAATGTCGCCTTTTACCTGTTTCCAGGCGGCTTCCATCACCCGGTACAGGTCAGCTGCGTCCTCTGCCATATCGCCCGGGATACTGCTTTGGGAGGCAGAGATAATGAAGTTGGCTGTGGTCGGCGACGGCAGGGTGATGACGTGGAAACCTGCCTGGTAGAGAGCCTTCATCATGGTCATAAGCTTGGCAGACTGGGCGCTTGCACCGGAGCCTGCAATCAGAAAGACCAGCGGCGCTTTCTTGTCCTGGTAGGCAAACGTGCAGAGCAGCCCCTCGTCGTAAAAGAATATCGGTGGTTTCTGACGACCCGGGAAGACATCGAGCACGAGTTGCCGGGAGCGTATTTTTGCGGGTAGTTCCGGCATGAGTTGAGCCGGAGTCCCGAGGATGGTGGCCTCATACGATCCCTGGATCGGGTAGCCGTAGCCGTCGTCAGCCGCATGGCCCGACGAAGGGATCAGGGCAATACAGGCGACGAAAAACAGTATCAAACGAATCATATTGAAGCCTCCCACGAAACGTTCATAATCCCTCAACCTGGGCCATATCCTGCACTACGAACCTGCCGCAGATGAAACAGAACAGACCTGCCAGTACCATGGCACACGGGGTAATCAGAAGGGCGCTCTGCAACCCCCACTGGTCAGACAGCCAGCCGAGGATGGAAGGAGAAACAGCGTCACCCAGGGCGTGGATAAAGAAAATGTTGACCGCAAAGGCCATGGCGCGGACAGTCGGATTGGTCACGTTGATGATGACTGTATTGAGCGGCCCGGTGTTGAGAAAGAGAAAAAACTCGGCAATAAAAATTGCGGACATGCAGCCGGCAAGACTTGGTGCAAGAATAGCCCAGGCGGCAAAGGGTGTACCGATCAGGAACCCCCAGCCGGAAACCAGCAGATACCCCTTGCCGCTCCTTTTTTGCCAGCGGTCGCCGAGCCAGCCGCCGGCCAGGGTACCGAGTATCCCCGCAAGCACCGTGGTCACTCCGAACAGCGTGTTTCCCCGTGCCACATCGAGAGAATGGAAGCGGTTCAGGAATGATGGAATCCACTGGGCAAGCCCGCCGATGGCAAAGGTCATGGCCGCCATGGCCAGGGTATTGCAGACGAATGAGCGATTTCTGAACAGTGCCGCATATCCTGATGTAACATTTCCTTGTGGAGCCGTGTGAAGAGCGTCGCCGCCACGGGGAGGTGCCCGCAACAGCCATATGGGAACGGCCAGGAGCAGCCCCGGCAGACCGACCAGCAGAAAAGCGGCATGCCAGCCGTACCGTTGTCCCAGCAGACCGCCAAGCAGATACCCCAGCGCACTGCCAACAGGGATCGCGACATAGAACCAGGCGAGAATCCGGCCACGGCACTCCTTTGGGAAAAAGTCGGCAATGAGTCCGGGCGAGACCGTACCGAAACTGGCCTCGCCGACACCGACGGTGGCACGTGCGGCCAGCAGCGTCCTGTATCCGGGGGCAAAACCGGCCAGAGCCGTGGCCAGACTCCAGACGACCAGGCCGCCGGAAGCCAGTCTGGTCCGACTCCAGTGGTCGCCGAGCCACCCGAACAGCGGGGCAAAAAGCAGATAGCTGAGCATGAAGGCACTGCCGAGAACCCCCAGCGCCGTATCGGTAAGATGCAGATCGATCTTTATCAGAGGGAATACCGCAAAGAGCACCTGCCGGTCGATGTAGTTGAGCAGGTTCACCGCCAACAGGAGTCCCAGGGCGTAGCGGCGGTAGTGCATCGAGATCGGATCGGTGTTCATGCGGTGTATTCTCCAGACACAACAATTACTTTCCTGTGATCGATCCTCGCCAGAGAATACGTGCGGAACTTTGGATTACAACTATCTGATTGTGCGAGGAAAATAATAATAAAGGAGCGGGTGAACAAACTGTGACCATCAGACCCGTCATAGATAACAAAACTGCCATTTAGTACGGACCACGTTGAGGCGGCTATTCATACCATGTACCGCGAGGAGGAAGCGCCTCCCCCCCTCACGGTCCTGGTTCATGTGATCCTACATTCCAGCCTGTTGTCTGGCTGCCTTCACTTCACGTTCGATGACGATCTCAACGCGGCGGTTGTTGGCGCGCCCTTCAGCTGAAGCGTTTTTGGCGATCGGGCTGCTTTCTCCCTTTCCGCGTGACTGGATGTGGTCGGCCGGGTAGCCTCCCTGGACGAGGTAATCGCGGACCGCGTCGGCCCGGCGTTGCGAGAGACCCTGGTTATATGACTCGGAGCCCTGGGAATCGGTGTGCCCCTCGACGACGAGGTTGCGGGCGCGGATCGCCAGCAAAGCTTTGGTCACCTGGTCAAGTTTTATCCGTGCGGGGGGCAACAAGGTCGCCTCGGCGGATCGAAACAGGATGCTCCCGGAGAGCGTGAGTACCAGTCCCCGTTCCTCTTCCTTGAGCGAGGCGAGCGAGGCGAGTGAGGCGAGTGCAGCGGCCGTCCGCTTCTCGGAGTCACTTAAATCCTGCTTCGCCTTAAGAATATCGGCTTGTTGTTTCTGTAATTCGGCATTCGCCTTGTCATTAGCTGTCTTGAGCGCAGCTTGCTTGTCAAGTTCGGCACGTGTTTCGGCTGTCCGTTTCTCGGCATCGCTCAAGTCCTTCTTCCCTTTCGCGATCACGGCTTGCTGCATCTGAAAATCGGCGTCCGCTTTGTCCTTGGCTTTCTTGATCTCGGCTTGCTTGACGAGTTCGGCCTGTGCGTCGGCTGTCCGTTTCTCGGAATCGCTTAAATCCTTCTTCCCCTGCTCCACAATCTTGGCTTGTTGCGACTGGAAATCGTCGTTAGCACTGTCTTTGGTTTTCTTGGCAGCGGCCATGGAGCCGAGCGCTCCCGCCTGTTCGGCCTTGCGCTGGGCTACGTAGGCGAGATCTTTCGTTTTGTACGAGTCTGGATACTTCTTGAAGGACTGCTCGGCCTGGTTGAGCGCCTCTTGTGCCTTATGTAATTCCGCAGGCACGAGCTGCTGCGCCGGCCCATCGTTCGCAAGCTGGTAGGCCAATCTGGCATTGACGAGTTCGTTTGGTGCCACGGTTGCGCAGCCTGCGAAGGCAGCAGCGAACGTGATCAGAATAAATAATTGCAAAGTTTTCATGAAATTCCCCTTTTTGGTTATTGGTTGTTTTTCCGGAGTTGGCGTGCACGCTCTACGGCTGCCATGGCTTCTGTCTTCTCAGCATCCTTATGAGAGAGCGCGACAGCCAGCTCGGCATCGGCTTCGGACCGCATCAGCATCGAATCGGCCTTCTCCTTCTCGCCTTTAGCGGCCAGCGTCTTGGCAGCTTCCAGTTCCTCCTTGGCCAGTTGCAAATGAAGCGAGGCTTGCGGTACCTTGGCCGCCCCCGACTCCTCTGCGGCGCGGATACCCGAAGTTGACGCCTCCGTGCGCAGCGGAACATTTGCGCATCCCGCAACGATCCCGGTGGCCGCAACGGCCACTACGAACAGCATGATTCCGATCTTGGATACGTGCTTCATTGAATTCTCCTTTTATGCTTGGGTAGTAGGTTGTCTCATTGGATCAACCTCGTTTCTTTCAACAACTTGTCCTCAAGTTAAGGCAACTAATGTGCCAGAAAAAGCCCATAGATTCCGAGATTGCAAGATGCTGGATATATTGGGATATTGGGAGTAATGAGTGGGGGGTATAGGAAAAATCGCTAGCAGAATCCGCCAAGATTAACATAACTGTCATATATGGCGGACCATGTTGAGGTTAGAATCAGGTAAGTCGAGCCCCTTCGCCGGCAAAAAGTGAGAACGGGGATATTTTCAGAGTTTCTCCACCGCCTGGCGAACCTTTTCCACGATATCTGCCGGTTCTTCCGAGCGGAACCGCAGCGGTTCTCCGAAGGTTACCGTCACCGTACCCCGTTTCGGAACAAATGCCCCATGCGGAAGAACCTGCCCGGTTCCACTGATTTTTATCGGCATGACCGGAATTCCCACCTCTTTGACCATGATGCCAAGTCCTAAATGGAAGCCATGCATTTGACCGTCTTTTGAATGTTCCCCTTCTGGAAATATGAGAATATTAATGCCGGCATCGGCGAGGCTTCCCATGTATTTGAGTGAGCCGCTGAATCCCTGCGACTGCGGCAGAGGAAAGAGGTTGAACAGCACGGTGGCGTACTCGTAGCATAAGCGCCTCGCAATCTGGTTGACCCCGTGGTACTCGCCGAAGAAGAACTCTTCCCAGGCGGCGGTGGCGGTTCTGGAACGAAGCTCGTGAGGAAGCGCGAACATGATGGCAGGCTGGTCAAGATAGCTTAAATGATTGGCTACGAAAAACACCGGTCCCGTCATGTTTTCCAGGTTTTCAATACCCCGCACTTCGAGCGTAACGAAGCTGCGGAACAGGGGACCGTGGCACAGGGCGTCCCAGACCATTCGCACCCACCTGAAGAAGCGGTCATTGGTCCAGAAGCGGAAATGATCGTGATGGCTCGGTTTCTCCCGTTTTGCGATAATCCGGCGCAGGTCCGAAATCCTGGTCTGCGGCCCGATCTGCGAGTCCTCGATATCGAGCCGGTATTCCTGCTCCAGGAAACTGACCAGTTCGACCCGGTCGATGGAGGTAAGACCCAGGTCAGTCACGAGCAAAGATTCCTCGCGGATTTGACCGGCAGCTGTTCCGGTCACCCGGGCGAGCAGGTTGAGCAGACTGTCTTGAGAGACGGTTGCGGCGCCCCCCTCCGCTCCTTTTATAATCTCTTCCTTAACCGAGAACTTTTTGATCTTGAGTGTCGTGGTTTTGGGGAATTCCGGTTCGTTCCAGACGGTGAATCCGGTAATCCGCTGCAGCGCATCCAGATCCTCGTTTGCCTGAGCGACGATCTCTTCGGGAGCGGTGACGCTGCCGTCCAGGAGCAGCACGGCGTGCACCTCCTCCCCCCCTCCCCTCTCGACGCCGATGACGCACGACTCCTTCACCCCCGCGATCCTGTTCAGGACCGCTTCCAGTTCGTCGGGATAAACGTTGACCCCCGAACCGGTGACGATCAGTTCCTTCTCTCTCCCCTTGATGACCAGCCCGCCATCCGGGCCGATCTCTCCGAGATCGCCGGTCCGGAACCAGCCGTCACCCGTGAAGGCGTCACGGGTGGCCTGCTCGTTCTCGTAGTAGCCTTGGAATACGTTGTCCCCGCGCACAAAAACTTCCTTCCCCTCGATCTTGACCTCAACCCCGGGCAGAGGCGGTCCGACCGAACCCGCGACCTGACGCTCCATGGTGTTGACGCAGAGTACGGGCGAGGTTTCGGTCAGGCCATACCCTTCCAGAACCGTGAATCCCATGCCGCGCCAGAAATTGAAAATCTCAGGATCCAGGGGGGCACCACCAGAGACGAAGACGGCGAAATTACGGCCGAACTTACTCCGTACCGGAAAAAAGATGCACCGGCGCAGACCATCAGGAAGCCTTACTGCGAACTGCATCAGTTTTCGGAACAGTCCGGAGAGGTGTTTTTCCTCAACTTCCCTCTCGATGGTTGTTTTCAGCAACTGCATGAGGCGGGGAACGGAAATGATTACGTAGACGTCCTCCTCGCTCAGCGCTTCCATGATCGCGGATGGCTTGAGGGTACGCAGATACACGACCGCCGCGCCACGGTAGAGCGGGGTAAAAAATCCGCCCATCTGCTCGAACATGTGGGATAACGGGAGCAGGGAGAGGAAGTTGAACCGGTCGGTGATGATCGGTATCTGCCGGTTTATCTGGGTCATGTTGGCAATCAGGTTTTTGTGAGTAAGGATGACCCCTTTCGGATTGCCGGTAGTACCGGAAGTATAGATCAGTTGCGCCATATCTTCGGGCAGGGCGGAGGCGAGCTCACCGATCGGCGTAATATCTTCGAGCAGGTACTGAAGATCCTCCAGAAACAACGAAACCGCTGCGGTCAGCGGCTCGGATTTGAACCGGCTCTGCAGGACAACGGTGGCGCCTGTGATATCGCGGATGGATTCCGCACGCGCCGGATCGGACATGAAGTCCACCGGTACGGCGACCGCGCCACGGATGATGATCCCCCAATAGGCTACTGCCCACCAGGAGGAATTGGGCCCCCAGACCAGCACCCTGTCCCCCGCTGCAACGCCGTGTTGTGCCAGAAGATTCGCCATCTTCAGGGCAAGATCATGGAATTCCCGGTAGGAAACTTTGAGCCGTCGTACCCCGGTGCGGTTCACAAAGGCGGTTCTGTCACCCAGAGCTGCGAAGGTGGCAAAAAGATCAATCAGTGTCTGCATCAGATACTCCGTGCTCTTCCATAACAATTATCCTGGCGCTAAATGCCGGCTGTTTCAAAGCCTATATAGTTTCCATCCGGAAACTCCGGATGAGAAACTATATAATTCTTCGCCCTTGAATGATACGCAACAGCATCACGATAATAGCAATTACGAGCAGAACATGGATCAGACCACCCATCGTATATGAAGTAACTATGCCCAACAGCCACAACACTATCAGCACCATACAGATTGTCCACAACATGACTTTCTCCCTTGTTAAATGTCGGTTGTCGGTAAACACAAGTGGCATGCCACAACCCTGAGGTTAATTATTGCGTCCCCGGCCTCGTTCTTCATCCTTGTCCTGACCACGCCCTTGCCGCTCTTGTGGTTCCCCTCTGTCATGCGATTTTTGATCATGCCCTTGAGCCTTTGGTGCATGCTGCTCTCGCTGTGCCTCTCCTGACTGCTGCCTCTGCTCCTGGAGTGCGGGGCCGCGATGCTCAGGAGTTGTGTCGTTTGGAGCCGTTTTTTGAGCGGATTCGCCACGCCGCTGCGGAGACTGCTGCCTTGGACTTCTCGTCTGAGGTTCTTCCTGCCTTCCACGCTGAACGGATCCAGGCGCCTTTTGTCCTGCCTGTTGCTTGAAATGCTGGCGGACTACCTTGTCACGAGGCTGATAACGGTAACTCTGGCTGCGCAGCGTATGCTGCTGCTCTACCTGACGGGGATACCGGTCTCCCGAATACTGCCTCTGGTAGACAGGCAGAGGGGCGCGCGACGGAGCAGCGTTGCGATTCCACCGGCTCCATCCGCTGTGACGCTGTTCCCAGCCATTACCCCAGTGTTGGCCCCAGCGGGGCGGGGCATTCGACTGCCACCCGCGAAAGTACACGGGAGGCTGCCGGTAGTAGCGTACCGGGATACGAAGGACAAACAGCGGTACAACCTCCGGCTCCACAAACCCCCAGGGGCCGTTGTACCAGGAACTCGCGTACCAGTTGTCGTCCTGGTAGACCCAGTACATGCCGTCGTAAAAGAAATAATTGCCATTCACCTCTGGAGCATAGTAGACCGGGTAGCCCGGCACGGGGGTGAGTTCCGGGTACAACGGCAGGTTGATCCCGATGCTCACGTTAGGCAACCCGATACCGATGCTCACCTGGGCTCCGGCAGAAGCCACCGAGCAGATCAGCATCCACAGAACAATCAATCCGCAGCGTTTATTCTTCATGTTATCCTCCAACGGTTACAAGTTTAGATTTCAAGAATCCTAGTCGTCGTGCCTGCCATGGCCGTGCTTGCGACCATTATCCTCGTGATGTTTCTTATCGTATTTATAATGCTTGCCATGTTTTCTCTTTTCCATATACACCCGGCGATCTCTTTCCACATAGTATGGACGCCCCCTGTCGCTCTGGACGTATACATTCGGCGGCGCCGGCTGGTAGTCACTGATGCTGAAACTCGCATTGGGAGTTCCTACCTGGGCGGAAAACGCGGCCTCGGCTTCATTGATGCCGAAAGTCATGGCGACTGCAGTCAGGGCAATCATTGAAAGAATGGATTTTGTTAGCATTACGGCTCCTTGTTAAACTGGCATATGTTCGTTGCAGGCAGGCGGCCTGATACTGAAGTAGTACATCAACCGTGCCAAGAGAGAACGGCGAGCCCCATAGTGATAACTTGTTGATTTACAGGAATAATTTAAACATGCGATACAGATTTCGAGAGCAAGCCGCTAATGTGGGCCGTCGTATTCAACAAAGCCGTCACATGTGGCGGATTAAACGGAACGGGGGTTAACCGTATTCGGCAACCCCCGTTCTGTCGTGTTTCGGCAACAGGATGAGAACCTGTGTCCTGCTTGGACGATTAGTTGAAGAAATACCGGAGGCCGACGGTTGTGGAAAAGCTCGACGGATCAAAATCGCCTGCGTGGTTACCGTTCTGTCGATCGGTAATTTTGGCATCGGGAGCGGCTACCAGCTTTGCCTCTGCGGTCAGCGCCAGGTTTTTTTGAAGGAAGTAATCGACGCCGCCGCTTATATGAACCCCTACCGTCGTGTCGACGTCGCTTCTTGCTCCGCCATTTTCATCATAGTCTGTGGCAAGTATGTCCAGTCCGACACCAAGATATGGAACCAACTGGCGCTGCTGAAGCGCGAAACGGTACTGACCGCCGAATGAAACGTTGGTAACGCCGAAATCGCCGGTATCGGAACCGAAAGATGTCCGGGTTACATCCAACTCAACAGCGATGTGATCATCGATGCCGTAGATCAAACCGCCACCGGCGACAAAGCCGGTATCGGTCCTGTTGTTAATGAATTCAGCGTCGTTGTCCGCCGGGCTTATGAAACCGACCCTGCCGGTAACGCCGACTTTCCCCTTGATGCTGTCGGCCATGGCCGTACCAGCGGTCAGAGAAACTGTTGTTGCCAGGCATGCTAATACGATGAGCTTTTTCATTGATTAATTCTCCTGTTTTGTTTGATTTATTCCGACTAGATAACAAAGCCCGCAGCCAATAACCGGCTGTGGGCCTCATTGATTTTTATTCCCGGACCTTGGCCCGTATATTACTGCTCTTCGATGACCTCAATAACAACTCTCATATTGGCAAGAGCAGCCGCTGAGAGCTTGTCCGCAGGATTTGCTTCATACTTGGCAGGACTCTTCTTACCGTATCCGATCGTGGTAAGTCTGCTGCCGTCAATTCCGCCGGTTTTTACGAGGTATTCCTTGACCGCCTCGGCTCTTCTTTCGCTCAGGTTCTGATTGTATTCTTCCGAACCGGCAGCGGAGGTATACCCGGCAATACGGATTTTCATGGCAGGGTTGTCTTTCAGGGCCTTTATATTACCGTTCAGTATTGTCTTGCCGTTTTCTTCGATTTCAACACTGTCGAAGTCGAAGTGTGAATTATCGAGTGTGGCCAGAACGCCCACAACCTTTGGCGTTGAATATGCGGTAAAGTTCCACACGTAGGCATGTGCCAGCGCATTGCCGGCCAGATCCATGGCCCCGGTTGTAACCGTGGCGGTATAGACCTTGCCTTTTTCGAAATCTTTTGCCGGGGTGAAAGTCGCATTGGATGCAGAAGATGTCACTTTGCCATAAACAGGCGTTGTCCCCTGATACAAGGTAAATGTTGTTGCGGTGATCGTTGCCGGATCCATATTCTCACTGAAGGCGGCGTTGACTTTCTGTTTGACAGGCGTGGCGGTGTCGCCATTAACAGGAGACGTGAAAGACACTGTCGGTGGTGTGGTATCTGCGACCAGACCTGTGGTGAATCCCCACTCGTAATTATTTGCCAGTGCATTTCCTGCCAGGTCCCTGGCACCGGTTGTGACTGTGGCGGTATAGGCCTTGCCTTTTTCAAACTCACGCGCCGGGGCAAAGGTCGCGGTTGCGTCCGTGGAGGTCACTTTGCCTGGCACGGGCGTATTTCCCTGCTTCAGGGTGAATGTCTCAGCTGTGAGCGTTGCAGGATCCATATCCTCACTGAAGGCGACACTGGCTTTCTGATTTAAACGCACATCGGTGTATCCCTTGACTGGGGCTGTGAACAGCACTGTCGGTGCGACCGTATCTGCCGGTTCTGTTGCAGCAGCCATAGTCTTGACCGTTTTCCTCACCCCGCCGAACTGGAAGGTCAGGCCGACCGAATATTCAAGATTGTTGCTGCCGGAGTCGTGGACAAGCAGTACGTGGCGCACGTCACCCCGCAGGGCAACATCGGGGGCGACGAAGTATTTTACACCGGCGCCATAGTTGACAAGCCCGGCGTAGTGGCTCTTTGTACTGGGGGAGTTGGGTGCACTGAAGTTGGTGCCGCCACCGCCGAGAACAACAAACGGGACGAGGTTACTTTGCGGCATGAAATGGTACAGGAGGTCAACCCCGTAACGATACATATCGGTTTCCCTCGATCCGTATTTTTCCATTGTTTCGGTAAGGCTGTAGCCGAACATGGCCTCGGCCCCGAAATTTTCAGTAAAATTGTAGCCGGCGCGCAGGCCAAAGATCGGGCGGTTCTCTTCGCGCTGTTCCTTGTCCAGCATATAGCCGCCGATAAACGGGGACACAGTGGTTGCCCCTTTACGATTCTCGGCAAATCCGGGGGTAGCGAGGGTCACAAGCAATATACCCGGCAAAATTTTCTTCAATAATTTTTTCATTTTGGAATCTCCTTTATTTTTTTCCGAATCAGAGGATGCCCCCGCAGCTTACACTGCGGGAACATCCGACATATTCTGCACGCCTTACGGGGCAGGCACGTTAACAGTATTTGTGTCCAGAGCGATTGTGCCGGGATTGGTCGCTCCGGCCAGGATTCTGCCGTTTATCACGGCTCCGGTCTGACCAGTGGCACTTACGCCGGCAATAATGTTGCCATTGAAGATAGTACCTACTCCGACAGTTGCACTCGCAGTCGGAACCCAATACACATTCTTGGCCTGGGCGCCGTTAATCAATGTAACGCTATTTGTCGAAGTCAGCGAAGAACCGATCTGGAATACCCAGCTGGCATTCGCATCGCCCTTTCCATCGAGTGTCAGGGGGGTTGAAATCAACATCGTGCTGCCGGATGTATAGGTTCCTGGGGGAAGAACTCCTGGAAGACCTCCGTTGGGAAACGCGCCCAGGTCCATACCACCAGGTACGGTTACGCCCGGTGCCAGGGCTTTTGCGGAGTTATACGCAGCCAGCAGGTCGATTCTGGCCTGTGCAGACACGGTATCATTGATGTGGATTGTGCCGTTCACCTGTACCGGAAGCAAGCCGTTGGAAGTACCCGGATCCAGTGAAACATCACCGTTGATCCTGGTAGCGGCACCGGTGTTGGTGATCGCGGAGGTAGCCATGATACCGAAAGTACCGGCTGAACCAAGGTTTATCAACGCAGCTGGAGGTGGAACGATTACATTTGCTGTAGTAAAACTCCAGACATAGTCAGTCGCCAGCGCATTGTTGGCCAGATCCGCAGCTCCGGTTGTGATCGTCGCGGTATAGGTGGTATTGGCCGCTAAATTGGCTGCATGAGCAAAAGTCGCAATCTTGCTGGCCGCATCATAGGTGACTGTTCCTGTTACGCCAGCCACCGTAAAGGTTGCAGTGCTGATCGTTAGCGGGTCCATCGCCTTGCTGAACGTTGCGTTGACTGAACTGTTGACCGCCACACCGGTGGCCAAATTAGCCGGGTTTGTGGAGACCACCGTGGGCTTGGCGGTGTCAGCGGCTGCACCTGTGGTAAAGCTCCATACATAATTACTCGCCGCGGGCGGGAGGGCTTGATTGCCTGCAAGCGGGTTGCCGGCCAGGTCCTTTGCAGCGGTTGTAATCGTGGCGGTATAGGTGGTGTTGGCTGTTAGAGGAGTTGCTGGTGTGAATACCGCGTCCACGCCGGAGTAGGTCACCAAGCCTGGGACAGGGATTGCTCCTTGATTAAGCTTGAATGTAAATGATCCTGAGGTGATCGTTGAGGCGTCCATTACCTCGCTGAACGTTGCACCAACCTTGGTGTTGATCGACACACCGGTGGCGCCGTTTGCATTGATGGTCCTGATCACTGTCGGTTTGGTGGTGTCTGTGACTGCACCGGTTGTAAAGGTAAAGACAAAGTTACTTGCCATGGCATTGCCTGCCAGGTCCTTGACTCCGTCGTTACCGCTTAAGATCGTGACGGAATATTTGGTATTGGCGAAGAGAGGGGCATTTGAGGAAAATGTCGCCGATGTGCCGACTGAGGTAACTGTTCCCGGTACGTTGGTTGTGCTGACGGTCTCCCTCATGGTAATAGTTGCCGAGTTGAGCGATAAAGTGTCCATCACCTCACTGAAACCTATATGTACAATCCTGTTGGTAGGGACAGCTATGGCGGTATCTGTGGGGGATGTGAGACTCACGGTCGGTGCGGTTAAGTCCGCGGCCGCACCTGTTGTAAAGGTAAAAACAAAATCACTTGCCATGGCATTGCCTGCCAGGTCCTTGACCCCGTTGATCCCGCTTTTGATTGTCGCGGTATAGCTGGTGTTGGCAACAAGAGGGGTTGATGAAGATGGGGCAAAGGCCGCCGAAGTGCCGACCGGAATGACTGTCCCCTGAACTTTAGCGCCGCCTGTGATCGTCACGGTAAAAGAAACCGTGTTGACCGTTGACGGATCCATTGCCTCACTGAAACCAACGTGAACTACCCTGTTGAGCGGGACAGCCACGGCGGTATTGGTAGGAGATGTGACACTGACTGTCGGTGCAATGGTATCTGGGGCCGCACCTGTGGTAAAGCTCCAGACATAAGGGCTTGCCAGTGCATTGCCCGCCAGATCCTTGACCCCGGTTGTAATCGTGGCGGTGTAGGTGGTACTTACCGCGAGGTTGCTCGAAGGCGTGAAGGTTGCCGATGGACCGACAGGGGAAACAGCTCCGGCAACGGGAGTCGAGCCGGGGCCAGTCAGCGTGAAGGTTGATGTAGTGATCGTTGAGGGATTCATCGCCTCACTGAAGGCTACAGAGACTTTACGGTCATAGGGCACAGCCACGTCACCAGGAGCCGGCGACGTAAAACTGACTACAGGTGCTGTAATGTCCGGGAGTACCGGGATTTTCGTAATTTCCTGATCGTTGTTAGCGCAGCCGGCCACAAATGCGACGAGCAGTAAAGGCAGAAACCACATTTTTGAAAACACTTTGCATTTATTCATATTTGTCCCCTCCTTTAGGGACTGTTAAATCTGTGAAACAAATTTTGCTGCAAACTTTGATGACCAATTAACCAAAGGTGGTACTACATCGAACGTGCCAAGGGGCAACGGCAGATTCTAAAGAAATAACCAGCTGATTATGTTGAAAAATTTAAAACAAGTTGCTGCGCCGAGGGGAAAGTTTTCAAAATGAGCCCTCCACATTTAACAAAACCATCAAATGTGGCGGGCTAAAATCAGAATAATGCTTGAAGTCCGCAACCAGTTATTGGCTGCGGGCTTCAAGGTTTTATTCCGCTGCCCTCATACCTTACGGCGCTTTTGTAACAGTATCGGCAATCAAGGTGACTCGATCTGTTAAAGCAAACAATCTGCCTGTTACGTTAGCACCTGCGAGCACATTTACTTGTGTCGCAGCAAATACGTTTCCGTAGAATGTGGTGCCCGCTGCAATAGTTGTGACGCCGGCCGTCCTGAAATAGACGTTCTTAGCCTGTGCTCCATTATCGAGAATGATGCTACCGCTGGCTCCGGTGGTAAGAGTGCCGTCTGTGGAGAAAATGAAGACTGAATTCGGATCGCCCTGTGCATCGAGATGGAGTGGACCTGTTGTTATTCCAACATTGGAAGCGGTCTTGTAGACGCCCCGCGTGAGGGTCCGTCCGCCCAACTCTATTGGGCAAACCTGAGTCGGTGCGCCCGGATTCGGGTCAGCTGCCAGGAAGGTATTTGCAATTCCCAAGTCGGTTCTGACCTGATTAATAAACGCAATGGTAGAGGCATACGGTGCAGGAATTAAGAATGGAGGCATATCGTCATGTGCATATGACAACCCCGTTGTGAGTTCAGTAAATTGACCCGGGGCTGCTCCTGTCGTGAAGCCCCCGAAAAATGAACGAGCCAAATCAATAATCCCAATATCCCCATTGCTGACAGCGGTAGTGCCGGTCGTTGTGACTGCCTGGCTGGCCAGAATCACGAATCGGCCTGCCTCGCCAAGGACTGGTGCAGTCGGGTTTACTGGTATGAGTGGGACTATTGGAGGATCTGGAATTGCTGTAGTAAAGCTCCATGGATTAGGTATAAGGCCGCTTGCCAATGCATTTCCGGCCAGGTCCCTTGCGCCCGAGGTAATTGTAGCAACACAGGTGGAGTTGAGAGGGAGAGTGTTCGCGGTTCTAAATACCGCCATATTAGAGAACAATTGGTAGCTCACGGTGCCTGAAAAAGCCGCACCACCATTGCATGTCACCGTAAATGTTGCGGTGGAAATAGTCAGCGGGTCCATCGCCTCACTGAATGTGACGGTGACAGTGTCGGTCGGCATAACTACGGCATCTGCCCGAGGGAAGGTCGAATATACCGAGGGGGCGTTAAAATCCGTGGCCCCACTTGTAGTCCAGCTCCAGACATAATCACTTGCCAGCTGATTGCCTGCCAGGTCCTTGGCTCCACTGACCCCGCCTTTGATTGTAGCGGTGTAGCGAGTGTTAAGATCTAAAACATTAGTGGGCGTGAATACTGCGTTCATACCGGAGTAGCTCACTGTGCCGGCTACCGCAGCGCCGGTTGCTGCATTCTTCAAAGTGAAATTCACGTTGGTAATCGTCAGGGGGTTCATTCCCTCGCTGAACGTTGCACCAACTGTGGTGTTGACGGCTACGTTTGTCGCGCCATTGGCATGGATGGTCCCGGTTACCGTCGGGGCGCTGGTATCGGGGGCCGTGCCCGTGGTCCAGCTGGTTACAAAATCACTTGCCATTGGATTGCCTGCCAGGTCCCTGACTCCGTCCGCCCCGCCTTTGACCGTGACGGTGTAGCCGGTATTGCCGGCAAGATTGCTTGACGGGATGAATGCCGCGCTCACGCCGGAGTAGCTCACTATGCCCGCTACCGCAGCGCCGGTTGCTGTATTCTTCAACGTGAAATTCACGTTGGTAATCGACAGGGGGTTCATTCCTTCGCTGAACGTTGCACCAACTGCAGTGTTGACGGCAACGTTTGTCGCGCCGTTGGCATTGTCGGTCCTGGAAACTGTAGGAGCTGTGGTATCCGGGGCCGCGCCTGTGGTCCAGCTGATTACGAAATCACTGGCCATGGGATTGCCGGCCAGGTCCTTGACTCCGCCCGCCCCGCCTTTGACCGTGACGGTGTAGCCGGTATTGTAGTCGAGATTACTTGACGGGATGAATGCCGCGCTCACGCCGGAGTAGCTAACTGTGCCTGCTACCGCTGTGCCGAAGGATGTTTTTTTCAACGTAAAATTCGCGTTGGAAATCGACAGGGGGTTCATTCCCTCGCTGAACGTTGCACCAACTGCGGTGTTGACGGCTACGTTTGTCGCGCCGTTGGAATGCATGGTCCCGGTTACCGCCGGTGCGGTAGTATCGAGGGCCGTGCCTGTTATCCAGCTGATTACGAAGTCATTTGCCATAGGATTGCCGGACAAATCCTTGACTCCGCCCGCCCCGCTTTTGACCGTGACGGTGTAGCCGGTACTGAAGGCGAGATTGCTCGACGGTGTGAATACCGCACTCACGCCGGAGTAGCTCACTGTGCCTGCTACTGCCGTGCCGGAGGCTGTTTCCTTCAACGTGAACGTTGTGTTATTGATCGTTGCGGGGTCCATTCCCTCGCTGAACGTTGCGCCAAGTGCGGTGTTGGCGGCAACGCTTGTCGCGCCGTTGGCATTGGCGGTCCCGGTAACAGTCGGTGCAATGGTATTGAGGGTCGCACCTGTTGTAAAGGTCCAGACATGGTTGCTTGCCAGTGATCCACCTGACAAGTCCTTTGCTCCGGTTGTAATCGTGCACGTAAATTTGGTATTTTGTGCCAGATTGACTGCAGGCGTAAAGACAGCAGTTACTCCCGAGTAAGTCACCACACCCGGAACAGCCGCCGCCCCTTCCTGATTAACAGTAAATGTTGTCGTTGTGATCGTTGCGGGGTCCATCTCTCTGCTGAATGTTGCGGTAAGTTTGTTGTCGATCTTCATGGCTATGGAACCATGGGCAGGATCTGTGGAACTTACCGTGGTACCTGGACTTCCGCCTCCGCTGCATCCAGGTAGAATGCTAAAAACTGTCAAAATAAGCATGAATACCAGATAAGCTTTTTGTGTCTTAAAACTTTTCATAAAACCTCCTTTCGAAGCTGTTAACATCGTTTGTTCATTACCAACCCACGCCTCTGCATCCCTCTTGTTCCCCTCATTATTTTAAACATTCAAAGCACTTCGCAGTGTTTAATCCCCCTCCCGAAAATGATACGGCCGGTTTTTGGGTGGGATGACCAGGATCATGGACGTGAGTAAGGCAAATAGTCTGCCAATACCCGAAAGGTTAATATGGTGGGTGGATAATCGTTTATTAACAGGGCATTAGCTTTACAGGAGAGATTCCAAGGTCGTATGAAACAGCTCACAAAGCCTCAGCATTTGACGGAACATCAATATATTGAGGGATAATTTTAAATATATGGGGGCTATCGGAATGACTTGTGGTATTATAGCGGCAAGCTGTGAAATCCAGGCTTGATAAAGGAGCAAACAGGATGATTTCCGAGTCCGAGATTCTGAAAGCCAACATTTTGATCGTTGATGATAACGAACCCGATGTCACTCTGCTAGTAAAATTGCTGAGTGGTGCCGGCTACACAAGTGTTGACTCAACGATGAATCCGGAGGAGGTCTGCGCGCTGCATCGGAAAAACAGCTACGACCTGATCCTGCTTGACCTTGAGATGCCCGTCATGGACGGATTCCAGGTGATGGAATGCCTGAAGGCAGACAATACGGACAGCTACCTTCCGGTCCTCGTGCTCACTGTCCAACCAAGTCACAAGCTGCGCGCCCTGCAAGCCGGAGCAAAAGATTTCATAGCCAAGCCGTTCGATCTGGTCGAAATCAAGACACGTATCCACAACATGCTGGAAGTGCGGCTGCTGTACAAAAAGCTCGAGGATTACAACAAGGTGCTGGAACAGACAGTGCAAGAACGGACCAGGGATCTGCGCAAGAAGGACCAGATGCTGATTGTGCAAGATCGTCGGGCTGTTATGGGCGAGATGATCGACAATATTGCTCATCAATGGCGCCAGCCGCTGAACACGCTGGGACTGGTTGTCCAGCAGGTGCCGATCTATTATGACTCGGACAAATGCAGCAGGGAGTTTGTCAACGAAAATGCCGCAACGGCCATGAAGTTGGTCAAGTTCATGTCACGAACAATCGATGACTTCAAGAACTTTTTCAGCTCTGACAAGGAAGCGGTTACCTTCAATGTTATCCAGGTGATCGAGAGCACGCTCTCCCTCATCGAAAAGAGCTTTCAGGAGCAGAATATCAGAATTGCTCTCCTGACGAAAGGAGAGCTGATGATGAACGGGTATCCCAATGAGTACTCCCAGGTACTCCTGAATATCCTGATGAACGCCCGGGACGCGCTGGTCGGGCACAATGCTGACGATGCCCTGATTTCGATCCACGCGTTTAAGGAAGGAGCTTCAACAATAGTAACCATCACCGACAACGCTGCCGGCATCGCCGATGAGATCATCGACAGGCTCTTTGATCCTTACTTTACCACCAAGGAAGCGGATAAGGGGACGGGGATCGGACTTTTCATGTCGAAGACCATCATCGAGAAAAACATGGGAGGGCGGCTGACGGTGCGCAATACCGGGAGTGGAGCGGAGTTCAGGATCGAGGTTTGAGGAGTCGTCAATGGGAATAGATAAAAGCAGGAGCTTGCCGGACGCAGCCACCGAGCAGCTCCGCAATAAGGCAGAGCGATTGCGTCCGGACAAGGCTACTCAGCATCCACCCCGGACCAGGGTGGCGCCAGAGAAGCTCGGCCATGAACTTGAGCTCTACCGGATTGAGATGGATGTGCAAAATTCAGAGCTGCGCCGGATCCAGGAGATGCTTGAGGCCCAGCAGATCGAGTTGGAGCTGCAAAACGACGAGTTGCTCCGGGCACAGGAGGAGCTGGAATTATCGCGGAACAAGTACGCGGAGCTTTATGATTTTGCACCCATCGGCTATTTCACCTTTGATACGCACGGAGTGATACGGGAGGTTAATCTTACCGGAGCGGAACTGTTGGGAATTGAGAGGAGTCTGCTGGCCAATACGCCCTTTATCCGTTTTATTGCCGATAGAGACGGGAGAGAGGTTTTCAATAATCACCTTGAAACCGTATTGCAAAGACGGGACATGCATAAATGTGAAATTGGACTCGTGGGAAAAAACGGCACGATGATCAATGGACAGCTTCAGAGCGTAATAGTTGACACTGTCGAAAACAAGGACGGATATATCCTTACCTCAATTGTTGATGGCACGGTTGCCAAGCAGTTGGAAACGGAAATCCAGGATGCCCGGGAATATGCCGAGAACATTGTTGAAACCGTGCATAAGCCGCTGGTGGTTTTGAATTCCGACCTGAAGATTCTCACTGCCAATCACAGCTTCTACGAAACCTTCAAAGTGACACCCGGTGAAACAATCGGGAATTTTATCTACGACCTTGGTAACCGGCAATGGGACATTCCCAAGCTGCGGGTACTCTTCGAGGATATCCTCCCCAATGATAGCGTGTTCAATGGCTATGAAGTCGATCATGATTTTATCGATATCGGCCGCAAGATTATTCTGCTCAACGCCAGACAGATTTTCCGGAAAAATATCGGCTCACACATTATCCTGCTGGCCATGGAGGACATTACCGCGCGCAAGCAGGCGGAAGAGGCCCTGCTCAAGGCCGGGGCGCTGCAGAACGCGATTTTCAACAGCGCCAACTTCTCCAGTATCGCCACCGACGCCAAGGGGGTCATCCAGATCTTTAACGTCGGCGCCGAGAGGATGCTGGGTTACACTGCCGCCGAGGTGATGAACAAGATCACCCCGGCCGACATTTCTGATCCGCAGGAAGTTATCGTGCGGGCCGAAGTATTGAGCGAAGAACTCGGAACCCCAATTACTCCCGGCTTCGAGGCGCTGGTGTTCAAGGCTTCGCGCGGCATCGAAGACATCTACGAGCTGACCTATATCCGCAAGGACGGCAGTCGCTTTCCGGCGGTCGTGTCGGTCACTGCTTTGCGCGACGAGCAGGGTGCCATCATCGGCTACCTGCTGATCGGCACCGACAACACCGCCCGCAAGCAGGTTGAAGCCGAGCGCGTAAGGCTCGAGCAGGTACTGCAGGACAAGAATACCGAACTGGAGAGCGCCAAGTCCGCAGCGGAAAAAGCCAATCTCGCAAAATCGGATTTTCTTTCCAGTATGAGCCATGAGCTGCGCACACCTCTCAGCGCGATCCTGGGTTTTGCCCAGCTTCTGGAATCAGGAACACCGGTGCCGGTGCCCACCCAGAAGCGCAGCATCGATCAGATTCTCAAGGCGGGTTGGTATCTGCTGGAGCTGATTAACGAAATCCTCGACCTCGCCATGATTGAATCCGGCAGGCTCTCGATGTCGCTCGAGCCGGTATCACTGTCGGAAATCCTGTACGAATGCGAAACCATGATAGAGCCGCAGGCGAAAAAACGCGTCATCGGAGTAACGTTTGTCCATTTGGAAACAGCCTGTTTTGTCAAAGCCGACCGCACACGGGTGAAGCAGGTTCTCATCAACCTTCTTTCCAATGCAATCAAATATAACAGGGTTGGCGGAACGGTGGTCGTGGAGAGTGTCCTGAACGGCCAGGATTTGATACGTATCAGCGTCAGGGACACCGGAAACGGGCTGACTCCGGAACAACTGACGAATCTTTTTCAGCCGTTCAATCGCCTGGGGCAGGAGGCACATACCGAGCAAGGCACAGGCATCGGCCTGGTTGTATGCAAACGGCTTGTAGAATGGATGGGGGGCGTCATCGGCGTGGAAAGTACGGTCGGGGAAGGCAGCGTGTTCTGGATCGAGCTGAACCTGACGACTGAACAGCAAGCCGCGCCCCACATTGACGTGCCGACTACGACCCCGGGAATGTGCATTCAAGACGAAGAACCGCTGTATACTCTGCTCTACGTCGAGGACAACCCGGCCAACCTGATGCTGGTCGAGGATATCATCGCGCGCCGGCCTGATATCAACCTGCTGAGTGCCATGGACGGTAAAAGCGGCATCGAGCTTGCGCGAACCGCCCTGCCGGATGTTATCCTGATGGACATCCATCTGCCGGGCATAAGCGGTATAGACGCAATGAAAATCCTGATTGCCGACGAAGCAACTTCGCACATCCCTGTGATTGCGCTCAGTGCCAATGCGATACCCCGCGATATCGAAAAGGGACTGGAGGCCGGATTCTTCAGATATCTCACCAAACCGATCAAAGTACCTGAGTTCATGGAAACATTGGACGTGGCTCTGAAATTTGCAAAAAAGGAACAATCATGATGATTACCCAGTCCGAGATTTTTGACGCCACCATCCTGATAGTTGACGATCAGGACTCCAATATCACTCTGCTGGAGGAAATGCTGGGTGATGCCGGCTACACCTCCGTTGCCTCCACAATGAATCCTGAAGAGGTCTGTGCGCTGCATCAAAAGAACCACTATGACCTCATCCTGCTCGACCTGCAGATGCCCGGCATGGATGGCTTTCAGATTATGGACGCTCTTAAGGCAAATGAGCCCGACGACTATCTTCCGGTCCTCGTGATCACCGCCCAACCTGGCCAC
>Ga0134124_10001013_pt1 | contig 22564 bp, 20 predicted proteins | sample KB304_FD_96880 | JGI IMG/M metagenome (GOLD analysis project Ga0134124, IMG submission 96880) | Terrestrial soil microbial communities without Nitrogen fertilizer from Kellogg Biological Station, Michigan, USA - KB3-0-4 | ecosystem: Environmental > Terrestrial > Soil > Unclassified ... | reverse complement strand
CCTCTCGGCAACCCTTCGGTTTCAGCGATCGTTTCATCTCGATAATGCATGCGCGGAGGTTTGAGCAGGTTAGCGATTCTTCCTCCAAGCTCGAAGAAACCTTTCCTGTTGAGGTCCGGTTGGACTATGTGAATATCCAGGTCACGCCACACCATCAGATGCAAGTCGTAGCTGCCAATGATGTGAACATCGCCGTAGTCGTTCAGAATCGCTCGCAAGCCGGAACCGAGTAACTGATCTGCTTCGGCCCTTAGTTCTTCATCGGTGTCTTGGTTCATTTGTCGCCGGCATTAGGTTCGGCCATTGTTTGTTTCTTTGTTGTTTTCCTGGGCCTGCAATTTCTTCGGCGCGATTAATCGCCATGCTTCGCGAATATGGAATTCGAGTTCTTCATCGGTGACCCGATCAAGTTCGATGCCGATCCACCCGGCGCCGCCAACGTAAGGCGGTTTGTAGAATTTCTCCGGAGAGTTTTCGACGAGCATCGCTTGTACGCCCGGTGGGGCAGGCACCACCACCGCTACGCGGCCGTCGTTATGATGGTTGAACGAGCACATAGCGAAGACCTTCTTGCAGAAGAAGGTGGGTTCGCCGTGCGAGAGTTTCTCGGTTGTTCCCGGCAATGCGTTACAGATTCCGCGGAGCCGCTTCAAATGTTTTGCGCTCATGACATCCTCGAGTGATCCTGTTCAAGTTTCGCCCGTTGACGGCTCGACCTAAAACGTACCCGGGATGTACACGGTGAATCAAGGCGTCATGGATATGACGGTCGCTCCGTTTTTTTGTCGCTTGGGTGTGACGGATGTTATAGACAGCTTCGATATTCACCAAGTGCGCAACTCAAGGAGTGAGATAGCGCTCCTCCGGGACTTTCGCGCAGTATTCGCTCTAGTGAGTTGACCAACACAGCACTGTCGGCTAAAACTGAACTCCTGTATGGATCGAGGTGCCGATTACTTTCAATTTGGTGCTTTCCGCCTGGATCCGCGAGAGCGAGTACTCCTTCGCGACGGCCGGTTAGTACCGCTGCCCGCCAAGGTTTTGAGCACCCTCCTTCTTCTCGTTCGAAATAACGGGCGCGTTGTGGAAAAGAACGTCCTAATGACGGAAGTCTGGCCGGATGAGTACGTGGAGGAAGGCAATCTCGCCCAACACATCTTCATTCTGCGCAAGGCCCTGGGGGAAAATACCGGGAGTCCCAGATACATCGAAACCGTTCCGCGTCGAGGCTATCGCTTCGTCGCTGAAATGATTGAACCCGATAAGAAGGACGACGATAAGGAGATCGTCTCACTTGCGGTGCTTCCCTTTATTAATGCGAGTAATGATCCCAACATGGAATACCTCTCGGATGGGATAACCGAGAGCATCATGAACGGCCTCTCGCACCTTCCGCAGTTGAAAGTGACGGCCCGTAGCACGGTCTTTCGTTACAAGGGAACTGGTATTGACCCGCAGGAGGCAGGTCATAGTCTTGGAGTCCGCACGGTGATGATGGGCGTTGTTCAACAGCTTGGAGAACAGCTTGTCATAAGCGCTGAACTGGTTGATGTCGAGGATGGATCGCGGATCTGGAGCGAATCTCACAAGAGGTTTTCGGATATTTTTTCCTTGCAGGATCAACTGGCCTCGGAGATATCAGACACGCTCCGCCTGAAATTGAGCGGCGAGCAGAAGGAGAAGCTGACAAAACGCTTTACTGAGAGCAGAGAGGCTTACGAGTTTTATCTTAAGGGACGATACCATTGGGCTAGAAGGGCCATCGGGGATCTGAAAAAGGGAATTGAATACTTCCAGCAGGCAATTGCTGAGGACCCAAACTTTTCTTTGGCGCATGCCGGAATAGCTGACTGTCTGGTCTTGCTCGGATTATTCGGAGCCGCTGATTCGCGAACAATAATGCCGCAGGCGAAGGCGGCGGCCATGAAGGCCATTGAGTTGGATGAGTCGCACGGTGAAGCCTATGCTTCCTTAGGACAGATAAAACTGATCTACGACCGGGATTGGCGAGCAGCGGAGGCGGATTTTCAGCAGGCAGTACGCCTCAGCCCAACTTATCCGACAGCCCATCAATGGTACGGCGAGTATCTGGCGTCGATGGGTGTATTTGATGAGGGACTCACGAAGTTGAAGAAGGCCCGGGATCTCGACCCACTCTCGCTCATCATCAATACCAATCTTGGACTCAACCTCTATTTTGCACGCCAATACGATCCGGCTCTCGAACAACTGGAACGCGCGCTCGAACTCGAGCCCAATTTCTTTCGCGCGCACCTCCATCTTGGAATGTGTTATGAGCGCAAGAGGATGTACGCGGAGGCGGTTGCCGAATTCGATAAAGCTCGATCCATCAGTGAAAACTCATGGACTCTGGCCGGCCTGGGTCAGTGTCACGCTTCCTTCGGCGCGAGAGAGGAGGCTGAGAGGCTCCTGGACCAATTGTTGGAGTTGTCGCGGCATCAGTTTGTTTCGTGCGCCACGATCGCGGCTGTCTATGCCGGATTCGATGACGGCGCTGATCAGACAATTGAATGGCTGGAGAAGGCTTATGAGGAGCGCTCCGGACTACTCATCTGGCTAAAGGTGTGGCCGATCTTTGACCATCTGCGCTCAAATGCGAGGTTTGTTCGTCTTTTGCGGCGCATTGGGTTTGCGACTTGACGGTGAATGGCTTTAGCTGGAGCCCGATCGGATGAGTTTGTCGGCCCACCATTAATGATCTCGACACGTGAGCGTAGCCCGGTCCTTTCGAACCGCGGCAAGAAGCGAACGAACGACTATTACTCGTCCGTTCCATGAGAATGTTGAGAGCTCGCGCCGAGAGAATAGACGCGTTAGAGCTTAATCCGCTATTGCCGCACAGTGAACCCGAAGCACCATCGTTCGCTCTGCATCCCGGCCAAGAACTAGCTAATAACTCTCTAAGAGTCACCCAAAGACTTATCGCCCGACCGTACTTATAATCACCTTGGTCACGCCGCCAGGCTTGCTGGAGCGATGACTAGCTTGATTGCCGCCTGAGAAAAAGGAGTAACCGAAAATCCAATATTGCTCGGCAACGGCCAGGCACTTAGGGGCGGCAATCGTTCACTGTAATTCCAACTAAAAGGCAAGACAGCCTCATGCTTGGAAGGTCGAGGACCGTCTTGCCCTCAACACAACACCCAGAAAGGAGTGTGTCTGATGCTAAATCTTCGTAAGACAAAGCTCGAACGCAACCACCTCCCGTGGTCGCGCCGCTCCCGTACCGTGTTATTCTCAATGTTTTTCTTGTGCGCCATTGCCGGCGCATTATGGTTAAGCGCAACTTCATCCGTTCGAAGTAGCCCGAACTCGCCGCGAGCTGCTGGGGATCAGAACCTAAGCTCGTTTGCCCGGATAAACGATGCGGCTCGTACTGCAGCGAAGGGTGATTCAGCGGCAATCCGGGAATTAACCGGTGCGATTTTTGATGCTGTTGGATTCCCGGAGATTCCGGTGCGAACTCAAGAAGAGATGAAAGAACGGATAATACGTTCTGAGTTCAACTACCGCAGCACTGGGAAGGGAGGGATACCTGAGAAGAACATTGTCAAGATGATCAATGGCCTTGCGCAAAAGCTTGATCTTCCCGACTATGCGAGAGTTGACGGCATGCTCGTAAGACAAGTGCGCGTCAAGATGTTTACACAGTTGCCGACTCTCTTCTCTCAAGCGGTCACCAAAGAAGAGAAGGGGCGAGGCGGAGTTGGCTCTGCACTCAAAACAGAAATGTCGCCTGTCGAAGCATTTTATCTGGCAAGTTTTCTACTACAGCAGAAACTGCTTAATGAATCGTACCAGCTAACTCCAAAGGACTGGAGAGCTGAACTCCATCAAAAGCAGATTCAAAGATGGCAAGACTTTCGGACGTTCAAGGACAGCGGCAAGAAAGGGGCGCCGCCAAGAGAACTACCGAAGGAGGGTCTCTTTGTTCGTGAGCCAAGCGCTAAGAGCATCGAGATGAGTAACGCGATGTCTCACGCAAAAGGAAAAATGAAACTCACGGATCTCTTCGATCTTGCCAATACGTCTTTGGACGATCTTGGCGTGGGAAAGTAAGGAGGAACAACCATGACGAAAACTACAATCTTACTGTTCATCGTTTCTCTCTTCTGCGTGTCAGTCTGGGCTGATGATTGCGACCCCCAGCCGACTCCCATACCCCAAGGTGGGTTCAAGATACGAGCGTTCAGGGAGGTGTTTAATCCAAATGATCCAAATCACAATCAGATACTCCGCGATACTGGCCGCGCTATTTCCGGACAGTGGAGGTCCGACAAACCAGGGGCTCGCGGGAATAATAGACAGGTCTTTGGAAGGTCGGATCAGTTTGGCGAACTCGACGTCATCGATGGACGGTCTCCAGCGATATGGCGATTTTTCGAAAATGACGGCAATTGCGCCAATCAATTCATAGACATAAACATGGCGAGGGGAGGATTTGAGAACCTCTTGTGTGCTATCGTCTTTAGACTACAGGGAAGCTTTGCTGCGTCTCCATCGGCTGTGGAAGCTGAAGCTACGCCGCAACCAATTACGGTATACGGGGAGGGCATTAGCGCTGCATACGGCCTACCCTTAATCAGGTATTTCGATCAAAACGGAGTCCTTGTCGCGGAAACATGTGCAGACCAGGTCGCCCCCGACGGTACCTGGCTAACCGGTAGCACAACCGATCTTTCCTCGGTTTATGCCACCCAGTATACCGTGATTATATACAATGCAGCGGCAGACGGAACCTTTGAGGCGATGGGTGCAGCGACCGTAGAGGTGTTCCATTACTCTGACCCTCCACCGGACCCTGACCCCTGTGGTGGTTGTGGCGCTGGCGGCAACGTTTGTGTGGAGCAAATGCCGTGTAACGTCTACTAGCTAAGAAGTATTGCGAAGCTGCAGGCGGACTACTATGAATCGAAGCGCGGGGCTCAAAGTCCATCCATAGCTGCCCGTGAAACAAACAGATGCATCCCCCGGATAGTCGGTTCTTCTGAGGGGATGCATCTGAGTCACACTGAACGATTACTTGTTATGTTGCCGGAACTTCTCAGAATCCCATTTCTAAACATAGCGCTTCCGACCTATGGAGTGCTCCTTGCGGTTGCATTCGTGTCGGGGATACAGGTATCGGCTTTGTTAGCTGAGCGTGATGGATTGCCAAAGAGCAAGATCTACGAATTAGGCGCATACATCATTCCTTCTTCTATTGTCGGTACGAAGGTCTTGATGATCATCATTAACTGGAATGAATTCGACGATCATGGGCGGCAGATCTTTTCTTTTGCGGTTTCAACTTCCCTTGGGGCCTACCTTGGCGGTTTCCTGGGTGCGTTAGGGATAACCGCAATCATAATAAAAGTCTGGCGCCTGCCTTGGCGAAAGGTCGCTGATGCAGCAGCGCCAGGACTCGCATTGGGAAATGTGATAGGCCGATTAGGGTGCTTTGCGGCGGGATGCTGTTGGGGCAAACCGACTACCTCCTGGATGGGAGTTAAGTTCACTGAGAAAGCGCATCAAATAAGTGGAGTGCCGATTGACACCATGCTCTTACCTACGCAACTGGTCCAGGCAAGCGTCAACGTGCTGAGTTTGATATTCCTTCTGTGGCTCTGGAAGCGACGTGCCTTCGAAGGTCAAGTGATTCTTACATATATCATGTTGTATTCAGTAGAGCGCTTCATAATCGACTTTTGGCGCAACGATCCGCGCGGCGAGTTCCTGGGACTCGCAACTTCACAGCTCCTTTCACTAATTCTCTTTCCGATCGCGCTCGCAATAACGATTCACCATTGGCAAGATTGGCAGCATAAGTCAGTTCGTTTTTGGAAGCCTTACAAAACGTGAACTAGACGAACGCGTACTTGCACACTTAGAGGCTTCGATCGGGCCCCTCTGATCGCGACATCGCACGCAGACGGCGCACCCGTCTCACGAGAGAACAGGAAGTGCCATCGGCGCCCTCATCGCTCGCGCGGCAGATGTGTAGCCCTCTGGCAGGTCGCCGTTGTCTGCTCGAAGGTACTGCAAGTAGTGCGGCTTCAAGCCGGCAATCAGCTCTTTGCGAGACTTAACCGTGATGGGCTTGCCGGTGTAGATCTTCCCCAACCGCCCCATCATCTTCTCGGACATCGCGCTCGAGAACATCAACAATGGCCATTTGAAGTTGGGACCGTTCAGCTTTCTTAGCTTGTACATCCACAACCCGATCGCGCCTACTCGCCACGCGGTCGGCGCCCACCAACTGTACTGACCCGGGCGCAGGTTCATCTTCCAACACTTCATGATCAACTGCCACTGAAGCGGTGAAAGCTGCATAGTCTCGGTCACACCCTTCTTCATTTCCATCCTGGTATCGTGAAGCGGCGTGAAGACCGATGGAATGAAGAAAGCGAACAAGCCGCGACGCTCGACTTCGTAGATCAAATCCAGTGTAGCCATCACGTCTTCGTCGGACTCGTCCGGGTTGCCGACGATCAGCGTCATCGCAGGGAACCAATTGTTCGCGTTCAGCACGGTCAAGCCCTGGATCACCACGCTCGGCCAGTCCTCGATAGAGAAGGGAACTCCCTTGCTCGGCATGATCTTCTTACCCATCGAAACTGATCCGGTCTCGAGACCGATTAATGGCGTCAAAGCTTTCTTCTGCGGATGCGAGCTGAGATAAGGAAGATGAATCGGGCTTTGTGGCAGCAAGACGTCCGAGAGCTTTTTGATCAGTATCGGATCGACCACCGCGGGCGCGATAGTCGAGTGGCTGAGCACGTGTTGCTCGACCCCCGGCGTGTTGACGATGTCAGTGTAAAGATCGACAAGCGCTTCGCGATTCGGAAAGTAGAACGGCGTGTCGGTGTGAACCTGACCCCAGATGAACATGTCTTCGGTGGCGAGCGAGATCTGCTTGTTGCCTTCGCGAACATTGGCGCGCACGGCTTTCATGATCTGCTCTTTTGGAAGATCGATCTGAGGATTCAGATCCGGAAGACAGAACTGGCAGCGGCGACCGCAGCCGGTGGTCATTTCGACTACGCCGAAGGTTGTGCGCTTATCCGGAAAGATAATGCCTTCGCGAGTAGTCGGGTGTTTGACTTCAACTTCGCGCGGCAGGTCTTCGCCGCGAATGGCTTTGCGAAACAGCTCGAGCGTGTCGAGAGATTCGCTGCGGCCTTCGACTACGCAGTCGACACCGAGTTCGTCGTATAGATCGGTCTGGATGATCTGCCAGCCGCCGGAGCCGCCTACGATTACTTTGAAGTTGTCGCGATAGGGATTTGATTTGATCTGTTGAAACATCAACCGCGCGTAATGCGAGTTGATCGGCATCTTGGAAGAGCCGAAGATCGAAGTGTACACGCCGGCGGCAAAGGTCACTCCGAGGGGGTTGTGAGTCGAGACGGCAACGACTCGCGTATTCGGTCCCACGAACTTGTGAAGATCATCGGGAAGGCAAGCGGCTATGTCATCTGAATTGAATTCGCGTTGAAGCGAGGCTTCGAGCACGCGAGTCCCCGCGGGCATGTACTTGGCTGAGCCATCGTCGTTGTATTCGACGTCCCGCCACTTCGGGTACTTGCGATTGAGTACACCTTCCATCCAAATCGGCATGGAAGCCATGCCCATCTGGATGAAGTAGCCCGCGTGATCGATGGTTTCCGTGAGCGGCGCGGTGAGAACAATGAGCTTGCCGCCATCAGCCGGTGGCTCAACCCGAGCACCATGCTGATCCGGATGCAGATTGCCGTTAGTCTTTGGCTTGTTCGACTTGTTACCGTTCGCGTGCACTTGTGATGAGCTCATCGTTTCCTCGCTGATTCCTTTTATCCCGCACACCTCACCTACTGAAGAGATGAATTTCTATTCAGAGCATTATGCCGTTCGCGGAACGTGGCTAATTCTACATGAAGCGGGCTTTTCTTACCATTGCGAATTTAGGCGGAAGCCCGGAGACCAATAGCGGGGGGCTCCGGTAGTGTCCTAGAGTGTGCTGGTCGTTACAGACGTATGACAACGACCTCAGGCTGAGTGACGAACATATTTGGAGTGCGGCGCCGTGTGTGTGTACGCGCCGCTTTCTTCGTGGCGATTCAAAGCAGCCAAAGCGGCGCGTACACACAGACGGCGCCGCACTCCAAAACCCGCCTAGCCGGGTAGTCTCCGTCGACCAACACAACTTTAGGACATCGCCGGAGCTCCGGCATTCCAGAACGCGTCTGCGGCGTGGTATAGATTCAACACGCGTGTTTCACTGGATGATGAGGACAAAACTATGAAAGCGATTCGAGTACACGAGTTTGGAGGACCAGAGGTATTGCAGCTCGAAGACGTGCCTGATCTCACCCCAGGTTCGGCGCAGGTCGTGGTGCGAATTCATGCGATCGGCGTCAACCCGGTCGATACTTACATAAGGTCGGGTCTGTATCCGGTGAAGCCCCCTCTGCCATACACGCCCGGAATGGATGCCGCGGGTATCGTCGAGTCAGTCGGCGAAGACGTCGCTCGCGTTTCGGCAGGCGACAGCGTGTACGTCGCGGGCACGATCTCGGGCGCTTACGCGCAACAAGCCTTATGCCTGGAGTCACAAGTGCACCGCTTGCCGGCGCAAGTTACATTCGAGCAAGGCGCGGCTGTTGGCGTTCCTTACGCGACGGCTTATCGCGCTCTGTTTCATCGTGCCGAGGCTCGTCCGGGCGAAATGGTGCTCGTTCACGGCGCGACCGGCGGAGTTGGAATCGCCGCGGTTCAGTTGGCCCGCGCTGCGGGCATGACCGTCATTGCGACAGGCGGGACGGAGAAGGGGCGCGCCAACGTTGCGCAGCAGGGGGCGCATCAGGTACTCGATCATCATGCGCCAAACTACCTCGAACAGCTTCAGGCGTTAAGCAGCGGAAACGGTGTCGACGTGATTCTGGAGATGCTGGCCAATGTGAACCTTGGGAAAGACCTCGGCTTGCTTGCGAAACGCGGCCGGGTTGTCGTGATCGGTAGTCGAGGTCCGGTGGAAATAAACCCGCGAGATGCGATGGGTCGCGATGCGAACATCCTGGGAATGACCTTGATGAACGTTAATGATGAGGACCGCGCGAGCATTCACGCGGCTTTGGTAGCGGGTCTCGAGAATGGAACGTTGAAGCCAATAGTGGGAAAGGAAATGGCGCTTGCGGAAGCAGCTCGCGCCCACGAAGCGGTTCTGCATGCTGGTGCTTTTGGGAAGATTGTTTTGATTCCGTGAGTGATGCGTGATGCGTGAAACGTGATGCGTGAAAAGGTCTACGAATCACGTTTCACGCATTACGAATCACGTTTCACGAATCACGTTTCACTCCACCCAATCAGCGATAAAGACATTCGTATCGCCCTGGACCTTGTCGTGTCGGTTGGACGCGAACACAAGTTTCTTTCCATCCGGGCTGAACATCGGAAAGCCATCAAAAGTCGGATTGAAGGTGATGCGCTCCAAGCCGGTGCCGTCGACGTTGACCGAGTAGAGATCAAAGTCGCGGCCCTTTGGATCGTCCATGTTCGACGCGAAGATTATTCGCTTGCCGTCCGGAAAGAAGTAGGGTGCAAAGTTGGCTTTGCCGTTGCTAGTCACCTGGCGCTTGCCGGTGCCGTCCGCCTTCATCACCCATATCTCGAGCGTAGTTGGCCGGATCAGATTGTCTTTCAAAAGCGCAAGATAATCGGCCTTATCCTTTTCGGTCTTAGGGTGATTTGCACGGAATACGATCCACTGGCTGTCGTAAGACCAGAACGGGCCGCCGTCGTAACCGATCTCATTTGTAAGCCGCTTAACGTTCTTTCCGTCGATGTCCATCGTGTAGATGTCCAGGTCGCCGTCTCGCGTTGACGTGAAAGCTATTTTCTTGCCGTTTGGAGAAATCACAGACTCGGCGTCATAGCCTTGAGTCTTTGTGAGCTGCTTGAGATCAGAGCCATCGGGCCGGGCAGTGAATATGTCGTAGCCCGGATAAATAGCCCACACGTAGCCTTTCGAGAAGTCGGGCTTCGGCGGACAGTCGGCGTTGGCAAGGTGGGTCGATGAATACGTAATTCGCTTTCCGTTTGGATAAAAATACGAACAGGTCGTTCGGCCTTTGCCGGTAGAAACCATTCGCACATCCGAGCCGTCGATGTTCATAGTGTAGATCTGATCGCAAGCCCGCCCGTCGCGCGTCGATTGAAAGATCAACTGTTTCCCGTCGCCCGAGAAGTAGGCCTCCGCGTTTTCACCACCATTGCTGAGCTGGCGAATGTTCCGAAGATGTTTTTCGTTGGGCAATCGAAGCGGGTCATCTGAAGCGGGGTTTGTGTACCCGGCGGCAAAAGCGGCAATTGAAAAAATCAAGACTACAAGTCCAGGTTTCATCTTTCCTCCAAAAACGGTGTCCGACAAACTTCAGTTTGTCGTTGAACGGCGCAACGGTCTGAGGATCATCGACAAGCTGAAGTTTGCCGGACGAGCCCAACCGCAACCTTGATAGCTTCAACCAAACTGCGATGATCTGCAACTCCGCGGCCGGCGATGTCGAATGCCGTCCCGTGGTCAACCGAGGTGCGGATGATCGGCAACCCGAGAGTAACATTTACCGCTTGTCCAAACGCCAGACATTTCACCGCCACCAATCCTTGATCGTGGTAGCACGCCGCTACCGCGTCGAACTCGCCTCTGAACGCGCGGAGGAACAGGGTGTCGGCAGGGAAGGGACCTGTTACGTCGATGTCTTTTCCACGACACTCTTTGATTGCGGGCTCGATCTGGCTGGCTTCTTCCGACCCGAACAATCCGTGTTCGCCGGCATGAGGATTTAGTCCGGCAACGGCGATGCGAGGTCTGGCGATTCCGTGTCTTCGAAGCTCCCGATCGGCCAGTTCGATTGCGCTCGAAACCCGTTCTGTAGTGATCGCTTTGATTGCGTCGGTAAGGCTGCAGTGAACAGTCAACAGAAAGACTCTAAGATTACCAGCGAAGAAACACATCAACGATTCGGATGCGCCGCACAAAGCAGTTAGCATTTCGGTGTGACCGGGAAATGGCGAACCGGCTAGCTTGAGCGATTCCTTGTTGATCGGAGCAGTGGTCATCGCCTCCAGCTTTCCGGCGAGACAAAGGCGCACACAGGCTTCGATTGCGGCAATCGCCGCGCGTCCCGAGGCCGCCGACAAACTTCCCCACTTCACCGGTTCAGTAAGGCAGTTCGTATCGAGGATGATAGGGCCGTCGAAGCCGGCGAGGTCGAGATCGCTTTCGTGTCGTATGGGGAAATCGCAAGCGAGGCCGAGCGTGCGCGCCTGTCTGCTTATCTCGCCGGCATCGCCAGCGATAACCGGAAGGCAAATGGCGCGAACCTCTTCGTCGGCGACGGCCTTCAATACAATTTCGGGTCCGATGCCGGAAGGGTCTCCGATCGTAATTCCTAAGCGCGGTTTGTAGGGACTAGATGCTGGATTCACGGGTTCCATCATCGTGAGGTGGGGAATGGGGTCATCGTCGACGAGACGCTCCTCGTTACTCCGCGCTACTCCGCGCTACTCCTCTTGCGCTTCGTCGCCGTTGTCACCGTTGCGGTCCCCGTCATGACCGTCCCGATCCCCGTCATGATTTTGGCCACGATCCGCGCCGTCATCATCACTAGAGCCACCGCCGTTTTCGGCATCTTCGAGCTTGAACAAATACTTGATGTTGTGTTTCAGCACAAGCAGATTTGGTCCATCGGTACGATGGAGCTTGATGCAACCGCGGTCATACCACTCGATGCTGCCGCGCAGTTCTTCACCGTCTTGAAGCACGATAACCATCGGGGTTCTGTTATCCATCTGCTTCTTGTAATAGAAGCTTTCGGCATGGGTCTGTTCCGGGGGCACCCGCTTGCGATTCGGATCGTTCTGATTTCGACGATGTTGATTGTCTCGGTCGCGATCCCCTCGCTCGCGTACCTCCGCAAGTGTTGGTCTTATTAGTTTCCTATTCACAGCACATCCTCCAGTCGACGAATGAATTCCCAGACGGTTAGCGAGCGGCGCACGCGCTCCTGGCTGTTTCGATCGGGTCCAAGCGCAAAGCCAAAAACAGTCGATTCAAGCGGATTCGGCGCTAATTCCCCGGTAGTTTTCCAGCTAGAAATGTCGCGGGTGATTGTCCACCGTTCAGAATGGTGTCATAGTAGCCAATCGGAAACAAAAACGCAAGGCAGAGGATTGAAGATTGACGATTGAAGATCGAGGATCACGGCGGCGTCCAATTCATCTCAATCGTCAATCCTCGATTCTCAATCCTCGCCGAGATTACACTGAACCATACCGGCTGGTGTAGAATAGGTTCATCCGGCTGACAAGCCGGCCAGTGGAGGAAAGAACCATCAGCAATATTGAAGGGAACCTGCAGGGACTAAAGCCTAATCAAATTCGCCGTCTCGAAAAGTTGTATCAGAGGCGGATCCCGCCACGACAGATTGTCACCCAGGAGTTTGCGCGCCAATTATCCGAAGCCTCGCACGAGATTCATCGTCAGGTCGGAGTGTTGGTTAATCGTAACGGTTATGTCGAGCACGTGGTGGTCGGCAACGCTCGCAGTATCGTACTTCCCGATCTGAAACGCGTCCGTATGGGCGCAGACAGGTTTCGTGGCCTGCGCTGCCTTCACACTCATCTGGCTGGCGAGGGCCTGACGCAGGACGACTTGACCGATCTTGCGCTGCTCAGGCTCGACCTGATGGCTGCGATTGATGTTCGCAGCGACGGAATGCCGGGGGTGGTTCGGGCGGCGCATCTGCTGCCGGCGAGCGCCCAAGGCCCGCGACAGGTCTCGCACGAACTTGACGATCCGTTGAACGCGCCCGAGCCCACGCCGATGTGGGTGTTTCTGGAGCCTCAGGTGCCCAGTCAAATCGACATAGATTTTGTTGACCTGATCGAATCGCTGGAAGAAGAGTTGGCTCGCGCGCGTCACGTTAGGAACCCTCGCGATCAACGCGACCGGACGATCCTGGTTGGTGTTACCACCGGAAGCGCCGCGTCTGTACAGGAGTCGCTCGACGAGCTGCGCGAACTCGCTCGTTCCGCTGGGGTGGTAGTGCTCGATTCAATAATTCAGCGCAGGCCGAAGCTCGATCCGCGATCGCTGGTTGGAAAAGGCAAACTCGACGAGTTGATAATTCGCAGTCTTCAACTTGGCGCCGATGTAATAATCTTCGATCAGAATCTTTCGCCGGCGCAGGTGCGCGCGATCAACGAGGCGACCGACCTGAAGATCATTGACCGCACTCAGTTGATCCTCGACATCTTTGCCCAGCGCGCGCAAAGTCGAGAGGGAAAAATTCAAGTTGAGCTCGCCCAGTTGAAGTACATGTTGCCGCGACTGTCTGGTTCCGGCATCGAGATGTCGCGATTGATGGGTGGAATTGGCGGGCGAGGCCCCGGCGAGACAAAGCTCGAAGTCGATCGACGCCGCGTGCGCGATCGAATACATCTTCTGGAAAAGCAGATCGAGCAAATCCGCACGAGCCGGCGAGTACAGCGCACACGGCGTACGCGCCGCGACCTCCCGATCATTTCGATAGTGGGCTACACGAACGCCGGGAAGTCGACTCTGCTGAACGCGCTTACGACTTCTACGGTCACCGCTGAAGACCGAATGTTCGCAACGCTGGATCCTACCAGCCGGCGCCTGCGACTGCCGCGCGATCGAGAGGTCATCATTAACGACACCGTCGGCTTCATCCGAGATCTTCCGCCCGATCTCATTGCGGCTTTTCGAGCGACCCTGGAGGAAATGGAAGGCTCGGATGTGTTGATTCACCTGGTCGACGCGAGCAGTTCCCAACTCGAGAGTCATATCGCTTCGGTCGAGAAGATTCTCGCGGATCTGAACCTGACGGGAATTCCTCGGTTGCTGGTCTTCAACAAGTCTGATTTGCTGAGCGAGGACGAACGGTCAAACCTCAGGCAAGCGTTCTCAGCCGTAATGATCTCAGCTCTTGACCCCAAAACGCTCGTGCCTATGATCGACCGAATGAGTGGTATGCTTGAAAGTGTGAATGCGGATCGGGCTACGAACCACGAGCTTCCTGACAACGTAACTCTTATCGAGGCAAGGAGAATCGTATGAGCGGACTGTATGACAAAGGCACGGCGACTGACGAACGCGAACAGTTTCGTCAGGAGTTTGCAACGCAACAGAATCAGCTCGAGCACCAGAAACGGTCTCGCTCGAGATGGGTGACTGGCAGCGTGGTCGGCGTCCTTCTTTTGCTGCTGATCGTGGGCGGCTCGGCGTGTGGAACTTACAACTCCTTAATCGCGAAACAACAAACGGTAAAGAACGGATTCTCAAACGTCGACGTCCAACTTCAGCGGCGGGCAGATTTGATTCCAAATCTTGTGAACACGGTTAAGGGCTATACAAAGCACGAAGAGACAGTCTTCGGCGAGATCGCGCAGGCGCGATCGAGGTTGCTGAGTGCGCAAACGGTTGACGAAAAATCCGAAGCAAACGCCCAGCTCACCGGAACGCTTGGCCGATTGCTGGCGCTTCAGGAGAACTATCCGAACCTGAAAGCCGACCAGCAATTCCTCAAACTCGAGGACGAGCTGGCCGGTACCGAGAACCGTATCGGCGTCGCTCGGCGCGATTACAACCAGACAGTGCTCGACTACAACACGTCACGCCAGCGATTCCCAACTGTGATAATGGCGAATCTATTCGGCTTTCAAAACGAACCGGAATTCAAAGCGGACGTCGGCGCCCGCGAAGTTCCGAAAGTAGATTTCACGAAATAGGCGACAACCTTCTGGGTCTGTGCCGGTTCAGAGCAGTTTGCTCGCGCGCCCATCAACCTCGATCCGGCCACTTCTGAGTGACTCAACAGCGGTTGGCGTGTTATCGTATGCCAGATTCGATGACGCTCGATTCCTGGGTTAAGAGCTGTCACTAACATTAACTCAGGAGGAATGCCATGACCGACGAAATGGCCACCAAGCCGACAATGGAAACGCTACTCGCGCGGATGAACGAATGGGGCGCAAGTATCACTAGTGAATTGGTTGAGATCAAGAAAGGCTACGCCGAACTGCGACAGGACGTCGAAGAATTACGCAAGGGCCAAGATGAATTGCGGATCGGCCTGGACGAATTACGGAAGGGCCAAGACGAACTACGGAAGGGCCAAGACGAATTGTGGAAGGGCCTCGATGAATTACGGAAGGGCCAAGATGAATTAAGGAAGGGCCAAGATGAATTAAGGAAGGGCCAAGATGAATTAAGGAGCAGCCAAGACGAATTACGGAAGGGCCTTGATGAGTTGCGAAAGGGTCAGGATGAAATCCGCGCTGATATGAACACCGGCCTTTACCGAGTCAAGCTCAAGATACAGGGCCTGAACGACACCTTTCTTGAAATGCAATCGGATATTCGCGCGTTGAACCTTCTATTCCAAAAACTAGAGGCTGAATCGTTAGCTCCGAAGTGAAGCGTGTAGTCGCGTTGGTCCACCACACGGACGCCGATAAAAGCGCGCGAGTTCACTCGCAAGTTCATATGTCAGTACTCGTCGAGAAGAACGGGCCGGTTACAACTGTGATGTTAAGCCGGCCCGAAGTCCGCAACGCGGTTGATCGCGTTACCGCGGAAGCGCTCGCGCAAGCGTTCCGGGATTTTGATTCAGACGATGAAGCGCGCGTTGGAGTTCTGTTCGGCGATAACGGGACCTTCTGCGCGGGCGCGGACCTTAAAGCGATCGCCGCAGGCAATCACAATCGCACTGAAGTTACGGGCGATGGACCGATGGGTCCTTCGCGGTTGGTTCTTAGTAAGCCGGTTGTCGCGGCGATTTCGGGGTACGCGGTGGCAGGCGGGCTCGAGTTAGCGCTCTGGTGCGATCTGCGCGTGATGGAGGAAGGCGCGGTGCTCGGAGTGTTCTGCCGCCGATGGGGAATTCCTCTGATCGATGGCGGAACCGTCCGCTTGCCAAGATTGATAGGACTCAGTCGCGCACTCGATTTGATTTTGACCGGCCGGCCCGTGCAAGCGGAGGAAGCCCTGAGCATCGGGTTGGTGAATCGCGTGGTGAGAAAGGGAACTGCGCGATCCGCTGCTGAAGCGCTTGCACGCGAGATAGCAGAGTTCCCGCAGGTTTGTATGCGCGGTGACCGGATGTCAGCGTATCAGCAGTTTGATCTGAGTTTCGAAGAAGCGATGGCAAACGAATTCACGCACGGTCTTTCGGCTTTGAAAGAGGAGACTTCGGTCGGAGCAAACCGCTTCGCCGGCGGCGCCGGCCGCCACGGAAGCTTCGATGAAAAGTAAACTAGCGGAGTGTACAAAGATTTTGATAGCAGTAAGGGCACTCCTGTATGCGCGGTCCTCCGCGGCCGCCCCTCCTTCGATGAAGCGCTTCCACATTAAGGGGCGGCCACGGAGGACCGCCCATACAGGAGTGTCCTTACTGAGGTTCGACAACCTGCGGTACATCAACGCGTCAACCCTTCGTTCAGAGATCCGGTCCGGTAACCTTCCAAATCGAGCGTCACATATTTGAAGCCAAGAGCCTTCAGTTCTCTGGAGATTCGTCGAGCCATCTCAGCATCGAGCGCTCGCGGCATTTCTCCTTCAGCAATCTCGATTCGAGCAACGTCCCCGTGATGACGCACCCGCACTTGTTTGAAGCCCAGTTGTTTCAAAGCGATTTCTGCTTTGTCTACCATTGACAGTTTCTCGATCGTCACCATCTGTCCGTAAGGCACTCGCGAAGACAGGCAGGCCGAAGCCGGCTCGTTCCAGGTCGGAAGTCCGGCGCGTTGCGACATCTCACGAATCTCGGCCTTGGTCATGCCGCATTCAAGCAACGGCGAGCGCACGCCTTTCTCGCGAGCGGCTTGTCTGCCGGGCCTGTAGTCGCCGACGTCATCGGCGTTCGTGCCGTCACAGATAACAGCGATTCCTCGATTGCGCGCGAGCTCGCTGAGCTTGCCGTACAACTCAGTCTTGCAATAGTAGCATCGGTTCGGAGGATTGCTCGTGTAATTGAAATCATCAAACTCTTCGGTCGGAATGATTTCGTGTTTGATACGAAACGTTGTTGTTATCTGATCCGCCAGGTCACGCTGAAAAGTCGGATACGAAGCGCTGTCACCGGTCACGGCTATCGCTCGATCTCCAAGCTCCTCGCTCGCAACGTACGCCAGGTAGGCGCTATCGACCCCGCCCGAGAATGCGACAATAACCGATCCGAAGCTTCGGATGAGGTCTCTCAACCTGCGTTCTTTCTCTTCAACGGGGTCTGATACCTGGATCGACGGTTCGGTTTTCGCAATCACACACCAATCGTACAAGGCTGGCGAGGCGCGAGCAAACGGGCCCTTCAACGGGCGGATACAGGATGCTATGACACCGGTCACACCAGCCAGTGACGGCGGTCACACTCACTCCTTGTCACCTCGTTAGGTTAGCCGGTCTGCTATAATCCGGGCGAAAGAGACCGCTTCATAGATGCCATTACATAAGACAGAAGCTTTCGTTCTGCGAACGTACGCGCTAAAAGAGGCCGATAAGATTTGTGTATTCCTGACCCGGGATCAGGGAAAGGTCCGCGGCGTTGCGCACGGCGCGAGAAAGATGAGGAGCCGCTTCGGCTCGGCTCTCGAGCCGTTCACTGAAGTGACTCTGGGTTATTTCCAAAAAGAGGGTCAGGAACTCGTCAGCATTTCTACGTGCGACATTCTGAACTCACACTTCGAGCGCGGCGCGCGTGACGTCGAAACCGCCAGCGCTTTCTCCTACATGGCGGAGCTGTTAACGGAGTTTCTGCCCGAACACGAGGCGAATGAGCGGCTTTACAGGCTGGTGGTCGCGACGCTCGAAGCGATCGAAGATCAAGTCGATCTCGCACAAACTTTGAGATACTTCGAAGCCTGGTTGCTCAAGCTCGTGGGTTTTTTCCCCGACACTTCGCGCTGCGCGAGCTGCGATTCCGTGATCGTTGATGACGAATCTGTTTTCCTTACCGGAGAAGGCGCGCCTCGTTGCGCGGCTTGCGGCGGAGGAAAGGGGTTTTCTGTGGACGCCGAGCTGCGTAGCGTTATCGCCGAGATGTTTCGGCTTCATCCGACAACGTTCGCGCGCAGGCGCGTCAGACCCGATCACATTTCGAGAATAGGAGAATTAAATTACCAGATTATCCGCCACGCTCTCGAACGAGACCTTCGCTCTCGGTCTTTGCTGAGACAACTCACGACGGCGTGAGTATCCGCGTGAATCGGTCAAATCCGCGTCATCAGCGGTCTATCCGATCCTCCCAGGACAACTCCGAACCGATAGACCGCTGATGACGCGGATTTGACGGATTCACGCGGATCAGATCCGACCCAGCGCATCAACCAGATTATCAATTGATTCCTTGCGGGTAGTTTCAGTCACACACACGAGCAGCGAGTCGCCCATCTCCGGGTAATAGCGTTCGAGCGTCACGCCGGCGATGATCTTTTGTTCGAGCAGCCGATCGCTCACTTCACTGGCGGGCCTCGGGGTGCGAACAACAAACTCATTGAAGAAGGGTGACGCAAACCGTAAATCAAATCCCCTGAGTTCGCTAATGCGCGATGCCGCATAGTGCGCCTTCTGCAGATTCTGCTGCGCAACCTCCTGCACGCCGCGTTTCCCCATCGTCGCGAGATAGACCGTTGCCATCAGCGCAAACAATCCCTGGTTTGTGCAGATATTTGAGGTCGCCTTCTCGCGTCGAATATGTTGCTCGCGAGTCGACAGGGTGAGCACGTAACCGCGGCGTCCCTGATCGTCGTAAGCCTCACCGACCAGGCGGCCGGGCATCTGGCGCACGTGCTTTTCCAGTGTGGCAAACATCCCACAGTAAGGCCCGCCGTAACTCAGTGGAATCCCGAAAGACTGAGTCTCGCCGGCGACAATGTCGGCCCCGCAAGCGCCCGGCGGCTTCAAGACGCCAAAGCTCATAGGCTCGCTGACCGCGACGATGAACAGCGCGCCGGCGTCGTGCGCCGCGTCCGCGAGTTTCTGCAGGTCCTCGATCGCTCCAAAAAAGTTAGGCGACTGCACGACAAGGGCGGCAGTGCTGTTATCGATGCCGAGGGATGCAGGATCCAAAGTTCCCGCGTCGCCGTGAGCAGCCAGGTCAATTGTCAGGCCGAGATGTTTCGTGTATGCCGCGACTACTTCTCGATAATGAGGGTGCAACGTGCCGGCGATGACGAAGCGATTTCTGCGCGTCACTCGATGAGCCATAAGCACTGCTTCCGCGACCGCGGTTGAACCGTCGTAGAGTGATGCGTTGGCGACCTCCATCCCGGTGAGTTGGCAGATCATCGTCTGGAATTCAAAGGTGTACTGAAGCGTCCCCTGGCTGAGCTCCGGCTGGTACGGCGTATATGCGGTAAAGAACTCCGCGCGCGAGATCAACGAGTCGATGATAACCGGGATGAAATGCGAGTAGGCCCCGGCTCCGAGGAAAGAGTGGTAGTCGGTTCCGTTTCTCGATGCTAGCGCGCGAAAATACTCGAGCAGTTCGGGTTCGCTTACGGGATCGCCGACGCCGATAGGCTCGTTGAGTCTTAGGTGTTCGGGGATTTGATCGAAGAGATCTTCAATTCGCTCGACTCCGATGTCCGCAAGCATTGCCTTGCGCTCATCGGGCGAGTTCGGAATATATCTCATTGGCGATTACTCCGCCGCTTCTTCTTTGATGTAGTCGTCGTACTCGATGGAAGTCAACAAGGCGTCGACCTGAGCGGGGTTGTCGATGCTGATGCGTATCATCCAGCCGTCGCCGTAGGGATCTTCGTTCACCAGTTCGGGCGAATCATTGAGGCTCTCATTGACCCCTGTGACGGTGCCGCTGACAGGCATGTAAATCTCGCTGACTGCCTTTACGCTTTCGACGGAGCCGAAGGGCTCAGAAGCTTCGAACTTGTCGCCGACCTTCGGTAATTCAACGTACACGACATCGCCAAGCTGGTTTTGTGCGTGCGCGGTGATACCTACTGTAGCTTCGCTTCCCTTAACTCGGACCCACTCGTGGTCTTTGGTGTAGCTGAGATCTTCTGGTGTGTCTGCCATCTTTTTTGTCTCCATTACCGGGTTTGCTGCGGGTTCCAAGCCAGGATCCGATTCAGCATCAATCAAACCTTCTTTCGCGCTTGTAGAAGGGTGTCTCGACTATGCGGGCGGGAACGTGACGACTGCGCACCGCTACAACGAATTCCGTTCCGGCCGCCGCATGCTCTGTCGGAACGTAAGCGAGGCCTATGTTTTTTTTCAAGAAAGGCGCCGGACTGCCGGACGTTACAACTCCAACCTCGCGTCCGTCGATAAGAACAGGATAACCATCGCGAGCGGGGGCCCGGTCCAGCACTTCAAAGCCCACGAGCTTGCGCGTCAATCCATTCTCCTTTTGCCGCACAAGTGCCTCGCGTCCGACGAAGTCTCCTTTTGAGAGCTTTACCACCCACCCAAGCCCGGCTTCGAGCGGTGTCGTCGTTTGATCCATATCGTGACCGTAGAGGCGGTACGCGGCCTCGAGCCTCAACGTGTTGCGCGCCGCAAGGCCACAAGGAAGAAGTCCTCGATCCTGGCCGATGATCAGCAACCGATTCCACAAATGTCGAGCGTCAGGCGCTTCGCACAGTATCTCGAAGCCGTCTTCGCCGGTGTAACCCGTTCGCGACACCCGGCAATCGAGCTTATCCACTAAGACACGCTGCGACCAGTAATATGGAATACGGTCGAGCATGTGATCGGTCAGCTCTTGCAGAATATGCTCCGCTCGAGGTCCCTGGAGCGCGATCAATGCGAACGCGGCGCTGGTGTTATGTACTTCAGCGTTCAAGCCGGCGGCGTGGCTCTTGATCCACTCGAAGTCCTCATCCGCGGTGCCGGCATTGACCACCAGAAGGAAATAATCAGAGTTGATTCGATAGACCAGCAGGTCGTCGAGGACACCGCCGGAGTCAATGGTCATCGTCGAATATTGAACCTGATTATCTTCAAGCTTCGATGCGTCGTTGGTGCTGATGCGCTGAACAAGCGCCAATGCATCCGCGCCTCGTATCTCGACTTCGCCCATATGCGACACATCGAATAGACCGGCGGCCTCGCGCACAGCCATGTGCTCCTGGACGTGTCCGGCGTATTGAACCGGCATTTCCCAGCCGGCGAATTCAACCATCCGAGCGCCAATTGAAACGTGGGCTTCGTAGAGCGGTGTGTGCTTGAGCATCAGGGTTATGAAAGCCTCTAAAAGCGAAATTAATTATTGCTTCCAGCAGTATCGAGATTAACCAGACTCAAGAGAAGTCGCAAGCTAACACGCGAGGAAATTTTCAGTCAAGGTAGGCGATTCTATCAAGCTGTTCTCGATTCGTCCGGATGCCGTTACGCGCGTGCTGATTTCAAGTGTTGGCCGCTCTCAATCGCGTTGCCCTCGGCGTCCTCGGCGTCCTCTGCGGTTCTTCTTGATCAGGGGTGGAAATCAACCGCGGAGGACGCCGAGGACGCAGAGGTGTGCTTCGCCCGCAACACAGTTCGTGGTCTCTGGTGTGTACCAGAGAACCAGGAGCCTTCTGGATGTTGCTAGCTGACGCGCGACATGGGAAACTCTCCCGCGACGCGGAGGAGGTCTATGCCGAAGCTGGCTGAGCTTGCAGAAACAATCGGAGCCGAGTTAGTCGGCGATCCCAACGCCGATATTAGCCGAGCGCAACCGTTTGAGACCGCTTCGGAAGGAGACGTGACACTTGCCACCAAAGCAGCTTTCATCCAACGCATTGATGAGTCGCGGGCTTCAGCGATCGTTGTGTCCGCTACAATTGAGAACTGCTCCAGGAATGTGCTGATCGCGAAGAATCCGAAGCTTGCGTTCGCCCGCGCAATCGATGCCTTGCACGCGATTCGTTATGAGGCGCTCGGCGTCGCCGCTGATTTGATTGCCGGAGAGGGAACGACGCTTGGAAAAGACTTGTCGGTTCACCCGCGCGTTACGATTGGCCGAGACGTCGTGATTGGCGATCGCGTTACTCTGCACCCGGGTGTCGTGATTGGTGATCGATGCGGCGTTGGCTCGGACACCGTGATTCATTCCAATGTTTCGATCTATCACGACTGCGAAATCGGAAGCCGAGTCATCATTCACGCCGGCACAGTCATCGGTGCAGACGGTTTCAGCTTTGTGCCCGACGAGGAAGGTCATCAAGTGAAGCTGCTGCATCTGGGCGGCGTCCGCATTGAAGACGACTGCGAGATTGGAGCCAACTGCGCGATCGATCGCGGAGGGTTCGGCGACACAGTGCTGAGGCGCGGCGTAAAGCTCGACAATCTTATTCAAGTCGGACACAACTGCGATTTGGGTGAAGACACCGTAGTAGCCGCGTCGACCGGATTCTCAGGCGGCACTCGGGTCGGCCGGCGCTGCGTGATTGCCGGGCAGGTCGGAACGAATCAGCACGTCACGATCGGAGACGGAGTTACAATCATCGGGCAAGCGGGTGTTACGAAAGACGTGCCGGATGGATCGGTGATCGCCGGGATGGG
>Ga0134124_10001012_pt1 | contig 22590 bp, 19 predicted proteins | sample KB304_FD_96880 | JGI IMG/M metagenome (GOLD analysis project Ga0134124, IMG submission 96880) | Terrestrial soil microbial communities without Nitrogen fertilizer from Kellogg Biological Station, Michigan, USA - KB3-0-4 | ecosystem: Environmental > Terrestrial > Soil > Unclassified ... | reverse complement strand
GCCGTTTCCGAGGTCCGTGACGATTGCCAGGGTCAGGCCTTCAACGCTGATGCCGTATCCGCCGAACATGCGACGAGCCACGCACGGGCCCACTGAGGACAGCAGCTCGCAGCAGTATTGGGCAAAGTCATTGGGGTGGGTGGCCACAAGAAAGTCTAGCACTCTGTATTGCTGCTGAGAGATTGAGCGGACGGCTGACGTCCGTGAGGGACCGGACGCTCTGCGGCTTCGCCTGGCCTGCGTTGGACGCCCATTTGCGGGCATTCGCGACCGGCCGGTTCGGGGCAGCGAAAACTTCACTTGTCACCTCTCGTGTGCCGGGATCGGGTTGTGGCATATTAGCGGCAAGGTTCGGTGCTGAGGTTTGCGCGGGCCCCGCGGGACACGTGTGCTGCTCGGCAACCGTCGAAACTGCCGGTCACTGGTTCAACCGATGCCATTGGCCGGCGGCTAATCGAAGGGACGAGGCTGATCGGCCACAAGGAGTCCGTCGCGACCAGCCGGTTCGGGGCAGGGCGCAAGAAACCCACGGGGCGGTCCGACTTACTGCTCCGCGAACGCTCGCTCGATGACGAAATCACCCGGGGTCGAGGTGTTACCCTCCCGAAAGCCGCGATCTTCGAGCAGATGCTTCAGGTCGCGCAGCATCGCGGGGCTGCCGCAGATCATGACGCGATCCTCCTTCGAATCGATCTGCGGCAACCCGAGATCGACGAACAGCTTGCCGGAGGCGATCAGGTCCGGGATCCGACCCGTGGTTCGGAAATCCTCGCGGGTGACCGTCGGGTAGTAGAGCATCTGCGTCGCCACCATGTCGCCCAGGAACTCGTGCGACGGCAAATGTTGGGTGAGCAGGTCGTGGTACGCCAATTCGTCCACAACGCGCACGCCATGGACGAGGACGATCTGCTTGTATCGCTCGTACACGGACGGATCGCGAACTACGCTCATGAAGGGCGCTAGACCCGTGCCGGTGGCCAGCAGGTACAGCCGCTTGCCGGGAAGCAGGTAGTCGGCCACCAGCGTTCCGGTGGGTTTGCGTCCGACGATGATCGTGTCACCCGGTTGGATGTGCTGAAGCCGCGATGTCAGCGGCCCGTCCTCGACCTTGATGCTCAAGAACTCGAGGTGGTCTTCGTAGTTGGGACTGGCAATGCTGTACGCGCGCAGCAGCGGCTTGTCATTGACTTTGAGGCCGATCATCGTGAAGTGACCGTTGCTGAATCGCATCGACGCTTCGCGCGTAGTCGTGAAGCTGAACAATCGATCAGTCCAGTGGTGCACGCTCAGTACGCGTTCTTCATTGAAGACACTCATTCGAATCTCCGGGCTAGGGCGGTCTGCAGTCGCATTCAAGCGCCCGTCACTTCGATGGCTCGTTGGTGCGTCCGAGCAACTCGCGCAGGGACCGATTGACCGCCTCGCTGCCGTGCCGCGCTATCTTGCCGGTCGGCTGCAGGGGCTCCTCATAGAAGAACGTCGGCAGTTCATCGTCGGCTTCCGTGAAACCGGCCGCGCGATTGAATGCCCATTCCAGTTCGAGAACCTCGCGCCCCAAGGTCTTGAGGAATGAAGGATCGAGGCTTGTTCCGTGGGCGTCATTGAGAGCGCCGACGATCAGTTCGGGATTGGTGTCTGTTACCGAACGGCCGAACACGCAAAGACCCAGGGAATCGGCCGCCGCGGCAGCCACCTGGGCGCCCAGGCTGACGGCCACCAGTTCCGCCGTGGTCTTGTCCTTGCAGCCATAAGCGGGCAGATTGCCTGCCGTGTGATCGGCGCCTTGTGCCGTCAGCATCATCGAGATGCCGGTGACTTCGATCACCCTCGGGTCGTAAGCGCTGATCGCTTGACGCTTGATGACGGGCACGCGGGCGACGCCAATGTGTTTGCCGACGCGGGCAGCGCCTTGCGCCAGCAGCCGGCCACGTTCATTGCCGCGCCGGATGTCTTCAAGCGCGGCCAGCATGTAGTCCGCGTCGCCGAAGGCGCCAAGACCTGCCTCCATCAGCACGCCGAGCGTCGCGCCGACCTCGATCGTGTCGACGCCCATGTCGTTGGCGACGCCGTTCAGCCGCGCCACATCATCCGGGTCGTCGAGTCCGCAATTGCTCCCCATCAGGCCCAGGGTCTCGTACTCGAGCGGGGAGACGAGTTCTTTGCCCTGAGCATCCACATAGACGTTGCTGCACTCGATCATGCAGCCCGGCATGCAGGCGTGAGCGGTCTGCCCGCCGCGGCCAAGGTTGCGCTCCCGGATATGGGTGCCGCCCAGCTTGAACGCATCTCTGTCGGCGGTGAGTTGGCCGACGCGGAAGTTGCGCACCGGAAGCCCGCCGATGTAGTTCGTGAAGTCCCCCACGGTTGCTGTGCCGAAGCGCTTGAAGTTGTCGATGGCCTGTTCCATGCCGAGCTTGGCGCCGTACTCGCGGACCGCGCCCATGACCTTCTTCCGATCGTGGAACGGCGGCATCTTGTGTTGATCGACAACGATGGCCTTGATTCGCTTGGCGCCCATGACGGCGCCCACGCCGCCCCTTGCGGCCAGACGTGAAGGCCGCCCGTCCGTATCAGCGAAGGCGATGCCGGCGATCAGCCCCAGACGCTCGCCCACCGGCCCGCACAGCGCATAGCTGATCTTCTTGCCGTATTTGTCGAAGAGCATTCGGGCGCACTCTTCGTTGCCCCGGCCCAGGTACGGCTGCGCGTCCTCGAAGGTGACGTGCCCTTCCCTGGTGATGCGAATCAGCGTCCATCCGGTCGAAGCGCCGTGCAAGGTAAACCCCGCCAGCTCGCTTTGGCCCAGCGCAAACCCGAAGGTGCCGCCGGCGTTGGCTTCCTTGATGCCCCCTGTCAGAGGGCTCTTGCAGCCGACGCTGAGCCGGTTGGCATTGGAGAAGTTCGTTCCGGCAAACGGACCCGCGGAAAAGATCAGGGGATTTTCCGGACCCAACGGGTCCACGGCGGCGACCCCGCGCTCCAAGAGCGTCTTGGCGATGAAGTACCGCCCCGCGCGAACGATCTGCTCTCCATGGAGCTCTTGCGCGGAGGTGGAGCGGTCACCCAGATTGATGTGCAGGTACTTGCGCATGATCAACGTACTCCTCGTGGGCCAGGGTCCAAGCAGCGGCCTGGCGTCAGCGTTTCAGGTGCGGCAACTTGTTGCGAACGGCTTTCCATTCGTCGGCCTCCGGAAGCGGTGCCTCCCGGGTATCCAGCACCGGCCACTGCTGCGCCAGCTCCGCATTGAGCGCAATGAATGCGCGTTGGTTTTCGGGAACGTCCGTCTCGGCGTAGATCGCTTCGGCAGGGCATTCCGGGACACACACGCCGCAGTCGATGCACCCATCCGGGTCAATGACGAGAAAGTTCGGACCGGCGTGGAAGCAATCGACCGGGCAGACGTCGACGCAATCGGTGTAGCGGCAGCGGATGCATGCCTCGGTGACGACAAAAGTCACGTGTAGGTACCTCCATGGTTGTGTGGCGGAAGCCCCGGCGCAGCAACCAGACCGCCCAGAGGCTGCGCTCGATAGAGCAAATTCACGCACAACAGTTCGTATACGAACAGTACCGGACGGTTTGTATACGAACAAACCGGGGAAACCCTAATGGCTATTGAAAAGTGGCGCCCCTATGCTCCGCAGCCATGCTGACGAACAGTTCGTGTGCGTTCAGTCGAATGATCGATCCGTGCATTGGGGCCAGCCGGATCCGGGCCACGTCAGGTCCTGAAGACAGGTTCTCATTAATTCAACAGGAGCAATAGATGATCGAGCGACGCCGTTTTCTCAGCAAGAGCGGAGTAATGGCAGGCATGGCAACCCTCGCCGTGCCCGCCATTGCGCAGACGACACCAAGCGTCAAGTGGCGCATGTCGACCAGTTGGCCGAAGAGCCTGGACACCATCTACGGGTCCGCCGACGAGTTGTGCAAGCGAGTCGCCCAGCTGACCGGTGGGAAGTTCGAGATCCGGGCCTTCGCGGGCGGGGAGATCGTGCCGCCCGCGCAGAACATGGAGGCTGTCACCGCCGGCACGGTGGAGTGCAACCACGTACTGGCTTCCGCCTTCATCGGCAAGAACACGGCCATCGCCTTCGACACCGGACTGCCCTTCGGCTTGAACTCGCGCCAGCACAACGCATGGTTGCAATACGGCGGCGGCATGGATGCGATGCGCGAGATCTACAAGAAGTACGGCATCGTCAATTTCGTCTGCGGCAACGTCGGTGTCCAGATGGGAGGCTTCTACCGCAAGGAGATCAAGTCCGTCGCCGACCTTCAGGGGTTGAAGATGCGCATCGGCGGCATCGGCGGCATGGTGCTCGCCAAGCTGGGCGCCGTTCCGCAGCAGATCCCGGCAGCCGACATCTATCCGTCGCTGGAAAAGGGCACGATCGACGCGGCCGAATGGATCGGCCCCTACGACGACGCCAAGCTGGGCCTGCACAAGGTGGCGCACTACTACTACGCCCCCGGCTGGTGGGAGGGCAGCGCTTCGATCACCGCGATGGTGAACGCCAACGCCTGGAACGCACTGCCGCCGGCCTACAAGGCTGCATTCGAATGCGCCGCGAACGAACAGACGCTCAAGATGCTCGCCGACTACGACTGGCGCAATCCCGCGGCGCTCAAGCGGCTGGTCGGGCAGGGAGCGAAGCTCGCCTACTTCCCCAAGCCCGTCATGGACGCAGCGTTCAAGGCCTCCTCGGAGCTCCTGGATGAACTGGCCGACAAGAATCCCGACTTCAAGGGCGTGCTGCCGCAGTGGCTGAAGGTGCGCCGCGATCAGGCCAGTTGGTTCCGAGTGGCCGAGGCGGAACTCGACAACTACACGTCCGCCGCGGTGACGAAGGCCCCGTGACCCACGACGACCGCAAGCGAGCAACTGTCGTGAACCAAGCAATGCGGGACCCTGGCCAGCCCTATGCATGGGTACGCGCCATCGACCGCATCACCGACTTCTTCGGCGAGCTGGCGAAGTGGGCGCTGCTGGCGGCCGTTGTCATCAGCGGCGGCAATGCGGCCGTGCGCTACCTGGCCGGCTACAGCTCGAATGCCTGGCTCGAAGTTCAGTGGTATCTGTTTGCGGTCGGCGTGATGTTCGGCGCTGCGCAGGTGCTGCGGCTGAACGAGCATGTTCGGGTCGACGTCTTCTACGGTGGCTGGAAGGCGCGCAGGCAAGTCCTGCTGGATCTGTTCGGCCTGGTCTTGTTCCTGTTGCCGTTCGTGGGACTGCTGGTGGTGCTCTCCTGGCCGCTGCTGAGCGAGTGGGTGGCGAGCGGCGAAACGTCGCCCAATGCCGGCGGGCTGATTCGCTGGCCAGCCATGCTGACGTTGCCGCTGGGATTCGCGCTGCTGGTGCTGCAGGGTCTGGCAGAAATCTGCAAGCGAATCCTGTGGCTGCGCGGTCGCCTGCGCATGGACATGCACTACGAGAAGCCGCTGCAATGAGCATCGACATCTTCCCGCCGCTGATGTTCGCGGGCCTCGTGGTGTTCCTGCTGCTGGGGTTTCCGGTCGCCTTCTCGCTGGGCGCGTTGGGCCTGCTGTGCGGTGGCATCGCCATCGTGATGGGCTGGTTTCCTGCCAGCTTCATGTCGGCGCTGCCGATGAACGTGTTCGGCGTCGTGTCGAACGAACTGCTGCTGGCGATTCCCTTCTTCACTCTGATGGGCTGCATCCTCGAGCGCTGCGGCCTCGCCGAAGACATGCTCGACTCCATGGGCCAGCTTTTCGGCCCGGTGCGCGGCGGGCTCGGCTATTCCGTGATCATCGTCGGGTTCATCCTCGGCGCCATCACCGGCACGGTGGCCGGCCAGGTGATCGCGATGGCGATGATCTCGCTGCCGGTGATGATGCGCTACGGCTACAGCATGCGCTATTCCACCGGGGTGCTGGCAGCCTCGGGCACCATCACGCAGCTGGTGCCGCCCTCGCTGGTGCTCGTGGTGCTGGCAGATCAGCTCGGCCGTTCGGTGGGCGACATGTACAAGGGCGCTTGGGGACCGGCGATCCTGCAGGTGCTGCTGTTCGCGCTCTACACGTTCGTGCTGTCGCGCCTGCGTCCGCAGGACATCCCGGGCGTGCCCAAGGAGGCCCGCACGCTGCAGGGCTGGGCGCTCTGGCGCAAGTGCCTTCGCGGCATCCTCCCCTCGGCCGCGCTGATCCTGGCGGTGCTGGGCAGCATGGGCGGCCTGCCTTTCATCGACCAGGCGATCGCGACCCCGACCGAAGCTGCCGCGATGGGTGCGCTTGGCGCGTTCGTGCTGGCGGCGCTGCACCGGCGCCTGACCCGGCCGCTGCTGAACGCGGCGATGGCTTCGACCATGCGCATGACCGCCATGGTCGTGTTCATCCTGATCGGTGCGCGTACCTTCTCGCTGGTGTTCCAGGGCGTCGACGGTGGGCCGTGGATCGAGCACATGCTGTCGGCCCTGCCGGGCGGTCAACTGGGTTTCCTGATCGCGGTCAACGCCTTCATCTTCGTCCTGGCCTTCTTCCTCGACTTCTTCGAGATCGCCTTCATCGTCCTGCCGCTCCTGGCGCCGGTGGCGACCAAGCTCGGCATCGACCTGGTCTGGTTCGGCGTGTTGATCTGCGTGAACATGCAGACCTCCTTCATGCATCCGCCGTTCGGGTTCTCGCTGTTCTACCTGCGAGGCATCTCCGACACCCTGGCAAGGAACGGAACGCTGCCTCGCAAGGTCGAATCGCGGGACATCTACATGGGCGCCATCCCGTGGGTCGCGATGCAGCTGCTCCTCGTGGCGGTCGTGATCTTCGTGCCCGAAACGGTGACCGCGCTCCTCGAGAAGGAGAAGGTCATCGATGTCGACAAGATCCGCATCGACGTCCAGCGCCGCGAGGGCGGCGCCCCCAACGTGGCCCCGGAGCGCGAGGATCCTTCCCGCCTGTTCGCGCCCGAACCCCAGTGAACGATATGAGCGACGATTCAACGATCGGCAAGAGGCAGGGCATCGGCGCGCGCGTCCTGCGCAAGGAGGACGCGCGCCTGATGCGTGGGCGTGGCCAATTCGTCTCGGACATGTTGCTGCCGGGGCAGCAGGAGGTGGCCTTCCTGCGCAGCCCGATCGCGCATGGCCGCATCGTCGCCGCCGTCAAACCCGTCGGCGCTGGCGAGCGCGTGTTCCTGCGCGATGACCTTGCCGGCGTGCTGCCGATCGTCGCAACCTCGACCCTGCCCAGCTATCAACTTTCGGAACACCATCCGCTGGCCCACGGCAAGGTCCGTTTCGTCGGTGAGCCGGTCGCCATGTGTGTGGCGCCGAACCGGGCGCTGGCCGAAGACCTGGCCGAGCAGGTCGAACTGCGCATCGACACGCTGCCGGCACTCGTCGATGCGCACGAGGCGCTCGCGGATACATCGGTGCAGGTGCACGATGAATGGCGCGACAACGTCTTCCTGACGCTTGCCTACGACAAGGCGTTCGACGAGCATGCGACGCGTGCCACGCGAGTAGTGCGCCGCGAGATGTCGCTGGCCCGGCAGGCGATGATGCCGATGGAAGGCCTGGCGGTGCTGGCGTACTGGGACGAACGGGCCGATCAGTTGATCGTCTACACCTCGACCCAGGTGCCTCACATGATCCGCGTCGGCCTGGCGCAGTGCCTCGGGATCGACGAGGGCAAGTTGCGCGTGATCGCGCCCGACGTCGGCGGCGCCTTCGGGTACAAGTGCGTGCTGCATCCCGAGGAAGTGTGCGTCGCCTGGCTCGCCCTTCGATTCCGCACGCCATTTCGCTACGTCGAGGACCGGCGCGAGCACCTGGTCGCCGGCGCCAACACCCGACAGCATCACTACCGGCTCGCGGGCCACATCGATGATCGGGGCCGGCTGCTCGCGCTGGACGCCGAGATCACGATCGACGGCGGCGCCTACTCGAACTGGCCGTTCACGATCGGTCTGGAGCCCGGGCAGGCCACGGGCAATCTGCCGGGGCCCTACGCAATTCAAGGCTATCGCGCGAAGACACATTGTGTGGCCACCAACAAGCCGGGCTTCTTGCCCTATCGGGGCGTGGCGCGCACCGGCGTGTGCTTCGCGATCGAGCTGTTGATGGACGCGATCGCGCGGGAAGTCGGCCGCGAGCCCTGGGAGGTGCGCGCCGAAAACCTGATTCGCCCGGATCAGATGCCGTTCGACAACGTGGCCCGCAAACACTACGACAGCGGCGATTACCCGCGCAGCCTGCAGTGGGTGCGCGAGGCGATCGGGCTTGACGCCGTGCGCGAACGGCAGCGCCACGCGGAGCCCGACGGCCGCCTGGTCGGCGTGGGCTTTGCAAGCTACTGCGAGCAGTCCGCCCATGGCACATCGGTATTCGCCTCGTGGGGACTGCCGCTGGTGCCGGGCTACGATCAGGCCACCGTGCGCGTCACGCCCGACGGCGGACTCGAGGTCTGCGTCGGAGTTCATTCGCACGGCCAGGGCATGGAGACCACGCTGGCGCAGATCGCGAACGACGTGCTCGGTGTCGACGTGGCACGCATCCGTGTAGTGCATGGTGACACCGGTACGACGCCGTTCTCCACGGGCACCTACGCTTCGCGCGGCATCGTGATGGCCGGTGGGGCGGTGGGCCATGCCTGCGAGGCACTGCTGCCGCGGATGCTGCGCATCGGCGCGGCGCTGCTCGGTTGCGACGAACGGCAAGTGCGATTCGAGGATGGCCGGGTGATCGGGCCGGGCGGGGCAGTCACGGTGCGCGATGTCGCACACGCGTGGTACGTACGGCCCGAGCGTTTGCCGAAGGACGTCGACCTCGGCGGGCTGGAAGCGAGCGTGTCCTACCGGCCCAAGGTGGACACCGGCGTCTTCAGCTACGCCTCGCATGCCGTGGTGGTCGCCGTCGACCCGCGCACGGGATCGATCGAGCTCCTCGACTACGTGATCAGCGAGGACTGCGGCACGATGGTGAACCCGATGATCGTGGAAGGGCAGACCATCGGCGGTGTGCTGCAGGGCATAGGGACCGCGCTTTATGAGGAATCGCCCTACAACGCCAACGGGCAGCCGCTGGCCTCCACGATGATGGACTATGTGATGCCGGGTGCCACCGAGGCACCGCCGATCCGCATTAATCATTTCGAGACGGCATCGCCCTACACCAAGTTCGGAATCAAGGGCATGGGTGAGGGCGGCGCCATCGCGCCGCCCGCGGCGATCTGCAACGCGGTCAACGACGCGCTGAGAGGCCGTGCCGCGGAACTCGCGCAAACCCCGCTGACGCCAGCCAGGGTGCTGGCCGCCCTGGCCGGCGTCGATAAGGCCGGCAAGAAGGCCGCCAACATGGCTGGCGAGCACGCCGGGAGTTTCGCTTGAAGCCGGTACCTTTCGACTATCAACGTGCCCGTTCCGTGGGTGAGGCGCTGGCGGCGCTCGGCGATGCCGCCGGCGACACCAAGCTGATCGCCGGCGGGCAATCGCTCGGGCCGATGCTCAACCTGCGCCTGGTGCGGCCGGCGCGCCTGGTGGACATCGGCGCCATCGATGCATTGAACCGGATCGACCAGGCCGGCGCGACGGTGCGCGTGGGTGCTTGCGTGACGCACGCCCGGCTGGAAGACGAAGCAGGCGCCATCGATGGTCTGCAGCCGCTTGCGCACGCAGCACGCGGTATCGCCTACCGTGCCATCCGCAATCGCGGCACCCTGGGCGGCAGCCTCGCGCACGCCGATCCGGCGGCCGACTGGCCGCTGGTGATGGCGGCCTGGGGTGCCAGCTTCGAACTCGCGGGCCCCGGCGGCACGCGGCGTGTCGCAGCCGACGCCTTCATGTCCGGCGCCTACGTCACCGCGTTGCGCGACAACGAGCTGCTGGCGGCGGCTCACCTGCCTCGGCTTTCGAGTCAGGCGCGATGGGCGTATCGGAAATTTTGTCGCAAACCGGGCGAATTCGCGGAGGCGGCGGCAGCGGTCTTGTTCGATCCCGCCCGCCGTGTGGCACGCGTATTCGTCGGCGCGCCGGCGGGCCGGCCGACCTCGCTGCCCATGCTGGCACGCGACATCGCGCGCAACGGCCGGGCGTCGCTGCGCGACGACCTGCTCGCCCAGTCGTGCGAGGCGGTGCTGGCTGGTGCGCCGCCAGCCCGCCGGCAAGCCTGCCACGCCATGTTGCGGCGCGCGCTGGAGGACGTGCTGTCATGAGCAGCCGCAAGACGGTTCAGCTTGTCGTCAACGGCGCAGCCATGGAGGCCAGCGTCGAGCCGCGCACGAGCCTGGCCGACTGCCTGCGCGACAGCTTGCAGCTGACCGGTACCCACGTCGCCTGCGAACAAGGCGTTTGCGGTGCGTGCACGGTGATCGTCGATGGAAAGCCGGTGCGCTCCTGCATCACCCCGGTTGTGTCCCTGGATGGGGCCGAGGTCCACACCATCGAGGGCTTCGACGCCGATCCGGCGATGCAGCGGCTGCGCGATGCGTTCTCGCGCGAGCACGCTCTGCAATGCGGCTTCTGCACGCCCGGCATGTTGATCACGGCGCGCGACATCGCGCTGCGACTGCCGGGCTGCGACGAGACGCGCGTGCGGCACGAGCTCGGCGGAAACCTGTGCCGCTGCACGGGCTACACCGGCATCGTGCGCGCCGTGTGTTCGGTCGCCAGCCCGGAGGGTGCCGCCGTCACCGAGGGCCGTGCCGCCGTAGCGCCTCTACCGCCCTTCGAACCTGTCGACGATGCCGCCGACTCGTCCGTCCAGGTCGCCGCGCCGGCCAACGACGCCGCCGAACCCGGCGCGCAGATCACCGAAACACTCGTCGTGCGCGGCTGCGATGCGCAGCGCCTGTGGGAGCTCCTGAGCGATGTCGGCGCCGCCGCGACTTGCCTGCCGGGGGCGCGTGTGGACCGCTTCGACGGCGAAACCATCACCGGCGCGGTACGGGTGGCATTCGGGCCGATCACGGCCGAGTTTTCCGGCGACGGCACCGTGATGCGCGACGAGGCCGCACGTCGGGCGGTGATCCGCGGAACGGCAACCGACCCACGGTCCAGAACGCTGGCCAAGGCAAACATCGTCTATCGCACTGAGCCCGAGCCTGGTGCGGCCGGCGCGGCGCGCCTGGTGATCGGCCTGGACTACGATGTGCAGGGACCGCTCGCGCAATTCTCGCGTTCCGACCTCGTCCGCTCGCTGGTGGGGCAATTGGTACGTGACTTTGGCCGCAACCTCGAGGCATTGGCTGCCGGAGAACCGACCCGGGCGGGCGGTGGCTTCAGCGCGTTCGGACTGCTGGGTCGCTGGTTCCTTGGGCGTATCCGCATGCTGATCCGGGCGGGCAGGCGCTAGAGTCCACCATTCAACAAACGCAGTCCCCCCATGCCCATGACAAAGACGCTGACTTCGCGCAAGCCCCCCACCGCAGCCGCCACCAAGCGCGCCCAGACCAGGGCAGAGCAGGCCGAGTTCCGGCTGAACGAGTACACCCCGCTATGGGAGCGGCCCGGATTTCTCGTCCGGCGGCTGCACCAGATCCATGTTGCGATGTTCATGGAGGAACTCGCCGCGGAACAGGTGACGCCGGTGCAGTACGGCCTTCTGAGCATCCTGGTCGATATGCCCGGCCTCGATCAATTCTCGGTCGCCGAGGAGCTCGGTATCGATCGCGCCAATGTGCACGACGTGTTGAAGCGGCTCGAGTCGCGCAAGCTGTTGCTGCGCGTCGTGGACCCTCACAACAAGCGCCGCAAGATCTGCCTGGCCACCCAGGAAGGCACCGAGTTCGTCGCCAGGCACCATGCCGGAATGCAAGCCGCGCAGAAGCGTCTGCTGCATCCCTTGACGGACGGCGAGCGAACGACGTTTGTCGAGTTGCTCCACAAATTGGTCAATGCCAACAACGGCTTCGGCCGCACGGTGTTGCGCCCCTCGCGAAGCAAGTTTCTCACGCTGACGAAATCCCGGAAGTGAAGCCGCTTCCGCCCACCCACCACCAAGGAGAGAGAGTGTGTTGATGCCCAATCGCAAAATACTGGCCACTGTCGCCGCGGGTGCGCTGTTCGCGCTGGCCGCCACCGCGTCCCATGCACAGAGCTGGGACATGCCCACTGCGTATGCGCCGGCCAACTTCCACACTGCGAACATCGAGCGATTTGCAGCCGGGGTCAAGCAGGCCACCGGCGGCAAGCTTTCGCTCAAGGTCCATTCCGGGGCGTCGCTTTACAAGATGCCCGAGATCAAGCGCGCGGTGCAGTCGGGGCAGGTGCCAATCGGCGAGGTTCTGATGGTCACGCTGGCCAACGAGAATGCGCTGTATGCGGTGGACGGGTTGCCGTTTCTCGCCAGCAGCTATGCCGACGCACGCAAGCTGTGGGCGGCGCAGCGCCCCTACATCGAGCGCATGCTGGATGCGCAGGGATTGCGTCTGTTGTTCGCTGTCCCGTGGCCGCCGCAGGGGCTGCTGACCGCCAAGGAAGTCGGCTCGGCGGCTGACCTCCAGGGCCTGAACTTCCGCGCCTACGACAAGCAGACCTCGCGCGTGGGTGAGTTGATCAAGGCACGCCCGGTGACGATTCAGGCGGCCGAAGTCGCGCAGGCGCTGGCCACCGGCAAGATCAACTCGCTGATGTCGTCTGCTCAATCGGGTGTCGACTACAAGGTCTGGGAATCGCTGAAGTTCTTCTACGACGTGCAGGCCTGGCTGCCCAAGAACATGGTGATCGTCAACAAGGCCGCTTTCGCCGCACTCGACAAGGGAACGCAGGATGCCTTGCTGGCCGAAGCGAAGAAGGCCGAAGAGGCGGGCTGGACATCGAGCCGCGAGGTAGCCGAGGCGACCAAGAAGACACTCGCCGACAACGGCATGAAGGTGCTGGTGCCGGGCCCGAAGCTCGTCGCCGACTTCAACCGGGTCGGCAAGCAGCTGGCGGACGAATGGCTGGCTGGTGCCGGCCCCGACGGCAAGGCAATCGTCGACTCCTACCAGAAATAGAGATCCTGTCGCCAGCGTTCTGGCCGTAAATCGGAGGGTTGAACATGAGCTCACTGCTGCACCGACTCGTGCTGGCCGCCGCATTGCTGGGGGCGGCCTGCTTCGTCGGGGTCGAAGTAATGATCCTCTACCAGCTTGGCGGCCAGTTCCTGCCGTACATCCCGCGCTCGGCCGACGAGTTCGCCGGCTACTTGATGGGTACGTCCGCATTTCTGGCACTTGCCCACACGTTCGTGGCCGACGAGCACATTCGCGTGACACTGGTGCTCGACCGCGTCGGGCCAGCGATCCGGCCGACGTTAGAGCGCCTCGCCGTCATCCTGGCGGCGGCGCTGGCGGCCTATCTGGCCTGGCACATCTCGAAGCTCGCGTGGCAGACCTGGCAGCTTGACGAGCGCAGTTCCGGCCTGATTGCGCTGCCGATGTGGATCCCGCAGGCGGCCATGGCCTTCGGTGCGATCACGTTCTTCCTGGCCGTCGCCGAGCGGGCCTGGCGGATCTGGCAGGGGGAGTCGACGGCTCTTGAGCCGCAAACGGGGGAGGTGCTGCGTGCCGACCGCTGAACTTTTCAACCCGGCGATGGCAGTTGCCATCGTCGGCGCAATGTTGCTGCTGCTGGGGCTGGGCGTGTGGATCGGGCTCGCCCTGGTGGGCGTGGCACTGGTCGCGACTCTGATGTATGCGACACGCATGCCGGGGGAGGCCATGGCCACCACCATCTTCGGCTCGCTGTCGAGTTGGACATTGACCTCGCTGCCGCTCTTCATCTGGATGGGAGAGATCCTGTTCCGATCGAAGATCTCCGAGTACATGTTCAGGGGGCTCGCACCCTGGATGGCTCCATTGCCCGGCCGGCTGATGCAGGTCAACGTCGTCGGCTCGGCCATCTTCGCGGCCATATCGGGTTCGTCGGCAGCCACCTGCGCAACCATCGGCAAGATGACGATGCCGGAACTCGAAAAGCGCGGCTACCCGGCAGAAATGGTCGTCGGGTCGCTGGCTGGCGCCGGCACGCTGGGACTGCTGATACCTCCGTCGATCATCATGATCGTGTACGGCGTCACCGCCGACGTCTCGATCAACAAGCTGTTCATCGCGGGAGTCATCCCCGGCGTGCTGCTTGCGGGGCTGTTCATGCTTTACGTCGGCGGGTGGTCCCTGCTTCACCCCGAGCGCATCCCGGTGAACGACCTGAAAGTCGACTTCGCGGGCAAGCTGCGCGCAAGCGCGGACCTGATACCGACCGTGCTGCTGATCGGCGCTGTACTCGGCTCCATCTACTCCGGAATCGCGACCGCCACGGAATCCGCCGCGATCGGCGTCCTGGGAGCGCTCGCGCTTTCGATCGTTTCGGGCGGCTTCAGCTGGCGTGCGTTCGCCGATACCGTGGCCGGGGCGATGAAGACCACGACCATGATCATGCTGATCCTTGCAGGATCGTCCTTCCTCACCATCGCGATGGGTTTCACCGGCATCCCCCGCGCGTTGGCCGAGTGGGTCGCGCAACTGGGACTGTCGCAGGGTCAGCTGCTGCTTGCGCTGACGCTGCTCTACATAGTGCTTGGTTGCCTCCTCGACGGGATTTCCATGGTCTTGCTGACCATGGCGGTGCTGCTGCCGGTCGTCACCGCGGCCAAGTTCGACCTGCTCTGGTTCGGCATCTACATCGTGATCGTCGTGGAGATGGCGCAGGTCACGCCCCCGGTGGGATTCAACCTGTTCGTGCTGCAAAGCATGACGCGCCGCGACATCGGGTTTGTCAGTCGCGTGGCCTTTCCTTTCTTCCTGATCATGCTGTTGTTCGTGGGACTGATCTACCTGTTCCCGGGCGTCGTGACCTGGCTGCCCCAGCAGATGGCCAGAGGGTAGCAAACGCACGGCAACATGGCGGGTTAACAATCGTGTACTAACTGAGCTGCCGCCAGCCTCGTTGCTGGAAAGCCGGACGGCTTTCTCAAAGGGAAATCACTGATAGATATCGATGGCGTTGCGCCATCAATTTCATTGACCTTAAATTTATTGGTTCGTATACTAACAATATGGTGGCCCGATCCCGGCATGCGCCGGCACCGGCCGCCCCCCCGTCACCAAGAAAAGGAGATTCGCAAGTGGCAAACCTCGCCCTCGAGTTCTGTGGAGTGAAATTCAAGAATCCAGTCGTGATCGCGTCGATCGAGACCACGAACAGCCCGGAAGTGATTCGCGAGTGTGTCGACGCGGGCGCCGGCGGCATGATCATCAAGACGCTTACCGATATCGAGGACATGGCGCGACTGACGCAGAACTCGAAGTACGCGATCCTCAACGAGAAGAACGAGCCCATCAAGGGCAAGGTCAACAAGAACTTCGTGTTCTACAGCCGGTCGGGTTATTCGTCGCTGCACTACCGCGACTGGGTGCCCTACCTCACCGAGCTGCAGAAGTATGCCGCCGAGCGCGGCTCACACCTCATTGGCAGCGCCGGCGGCAAGACCGTGCAGAGCTGGGTCGACATCTGCCGCACCATCGAGGACTGCGGCTTGCCGATGGTCGAACTCAATTTCGGCTGTCCCCACCCGGCAATGATGCCGGGCGTTCACGGCGGCAGCATGATCGGGCAGGAGCCCGATGTGGCGGCCGAGGTCACGCGCAAGGTTTGCGAAGCCGTGAAGATCCCGGTGATCGTGAAGCTCACGCCGGACCAGTCGCGCGTGCTCGACGTGGCACGTGCGGTGCAGAAAGCGGGGGCGTCGGCGGTCACGGCCACCAACCGCTACACCGGGTTCTCGGTCGACATCGAGACCGGCTCGCCGCGCCTGGGCGGCCCGGCCGGCATCGGCGGCGTCTGGGCGAAACCACTCTCGCTGAGATGGGTGCACCGCATCTACACCGAGCTGGGCATGCCCATCACCGGCTCGAACGGTATCTACGATCACCGTGACGTCGTCGAATTCATCATGGCTGGCGCGCCGCTGGTGCAGGTCGGATCGGTGCTGATGCTCAAAGGCATCAAGTACCTGCCGAAGATCATCGAGGGGCTTTCCGACTTCATGGACAGCCATGGCTATGAGGACATCGACGCGATGCTCGGCATCGCATCGCGCCGGTCGGTCAAGGATTACGGAGACCAGTTTCGCAAGGCCCGCATGCACAGCGAGGTCAATCACGCGAGCTGCAAGAACCCACGCTGCACGATCTGCATCCAGACCTGCTTCTACGACGCGCTCAGGCAGGCCGATGAGCAGGTCGGCTCGCTGCACAACAACTGCATCGGTTGCGAGATGTGCGTTCAGACCTGTCCCTTCGATTCGATCTCGATGCATGTCACGGGCCAGGAGCAGCGCGACTCGGGGAGATTTTTCAACATCGCCGAGGCCGTGTTCGAGCAAGACAAGTTCGAGAAGGAATTCGACCGGGGCATCAGCCTCGCGCGAGTCAAGGATTGATCGTCAACAACAGGAAAAGGAGCATTCATGGCCGTCAACAAGCAGCATCGCGAGTTCTATCAGGTGGACATCGACACCGGTTGGGAGAGCCCGAAGGGCTACCCGGCAGGCGTGCAGCAGAAGATCCTGTCGGGCACGCTCGACACGGTCAACAAGCGCGGGGGGCACACGCGGCTCCTGCGTTTCTTGCCGGGCGCTTTCACCACCGAGCCGTTCATTCATGACCACTGGGAAGAGGTCTTCGTCGTCAAGGGCGATCTCTGGGTGGGCAACGACAAGGAAGGCAAGGGTGGCGAGAAGTTCGTCGCACACACCTACTGCGTGCGGCCGCCCGGAGTCTGGCACGGCCCGTTCCGGTCCGAGCAGGGCTGCCTGCTGGTCGAGTCGCACTACTACGACCCGCAGTGACGACTATGGGGACGCACAACCAGGCGGTGCCCCTGACGCTGGACGCAGCGGCGCACGCACTTTCACGCGGTGAAACCACCAGCCGGGCGTTGGTGGAAGCGAGCCTGGAACGGGCGCTCGATCCGGCGGGGGAAGGTGCGCGCGCATTCGTGCAGGTTGCCGCAGACGCGGCAAGGGCGGCCGCCGATGCGTTCGACCGGCTGCGGAGCGCCGGCGCCCATCCCGGCCCGTACGCGGGCATTCCGATCGCGATCAAGGATCTGTTCGACGTGGCCGGGCAGTTCACCCGCGCCGGCTCAAGGGTGCTGGCCGATCGTCCGGCGGCCGGCGCCGACGCGCCCGCCGTTGCGCGGCTGCGCGCCGCTGGTTTCGTGATCCTGGGCCGCACCAACATGACCGAGTTCGCCTATTCCGGGCTCGGGATCAACCCGCACTACGGCACCCCGGCCAACCCCTGGCGGCGCGCCGAGCGGCGCATCCCCGGCGGTTCGTCTTCCGGCGCTGCCGTGGCCATTGCCGACGCCATGGTGCCTTTGGGCCTGGGCAGCGATACCGGAGGATCGTGCCGCATCCCCGCGGCACTGTGCGGTGTCGTCGGCTTCAAGCCGACCGCGCATCGCGTGCCCCGTGACGGCGCGGTTCCACTATCCACGAGTCTCGACTCGATCGGTCCGCTGGCCAACTCGGTGGCATGCTGCGCAGCGGTTGACGCGATCATCGCCGACTCCATCGCGGAAGATGAAGCACAGGGCCCGTCGGCGCCAACGCTCAGCGGCCTGCGCGCCGGCCTGATCGGCTCGTACGTGACCGACGGCATGGACGACGCTGTGGCCGCCGCGTTCACCCGTGCCTTGAGCACCCTGTCGGCCGCCGGCGTGCGTTTGAGCGAGCCTGAGCTGCCCGAGTTGCACGAGATCCCGCGCATCAATGCGAAAGGTGGACTGGTTGGCGCGGAGGCCTATGCCTGGCATCGCCCACTGGTGGAGCAGCACGCCGCGCTGTACGACCCCTGGATCCTGCAGCGTTTCGAAGCCGGGCGGTCGCAGAGCGCCGCCGACTACCTCGACGTGCTCGGCGCCCGTCGGCGCATTCATCGCATCGTGCACCCGAAGATGCGCGCGGTTGATGTCCTGCTGGCGCCCACCGTCCCCATCGTCGCGCCACGACTGGACGATCTGGCACAGCCTGAGATCAGTACCAAGACCAACCTGCTCTTGTTGCGCAACCCGGTGCTGGTGAACTTCCTTGACGGCTGCGCGATCTCCATCCCGATTCATCGCACCGGCGATGCCCCGGTTGGCCTGATGCTGATCGGTGCGCCTGGCCAGGACCGCCGGCTGCTGGCGATTGCCGAGCAGGTCGAGACTGCTGTTCTGCCACTGAGAGGATGACCGGGCGAGTTCATCGCCCATCCCTATGTTTGTTTACCACCTTATGACCAGGAACCCCAATGAACGACCGGCATGAACTGGAATTCAGCTTTTTGAGCGCTGAGGGCGTCGCGCGCCGAGTGACCACCGTTGGCCAGGCGATCATCGCCGGCTGGACGGCGCGCGATGTGGCTGCGATGGAGCATCACATCGTCGAACTCGAGGCGATAGGCGTCCCGCGCCCGAAGCATACGCCGATGTACTACCGCGTAGGGGCGCGCCGCATCACGACCGCAGACCGGATCGAAGCCGTTGGCGCGGACTCCTCGGGCGAGGTCGAGTTCGTGATCCTCAACGCCCACGGGCAGTTGTGGGTCGGTGCCGGTTCGGATCACACCGATCGCAAGGTGGAGACCTACGGCATCACCGTGTCCAAGCAGATGTGCGACAAGCCGGTCGCGCCGCAGTGGTGGCCGCTGTCGGAGGTCGAGGCGCACTGGGATCGCCTGGAACTGCTTTCGCGGGTCAAGATCGATGGCCGGACCAGCGCTTATCAGGAGGGCGGAGTCGCTTCGATGCGCCATCCGCGTGAACTGATTTCGCTGTACGAGCGCGACCACGGGCCGTTCGTCGAAGGCTCGCTGATGTTTTGCGGCACGCTCGCGGCAATCGGCGGCATCCGGCCGGCCCAGCGGTTCGAGTTCGCGCTGATCGACCCGGTGCTCGACCGGCAGATCGGACACGGTTACGAGATAGTGACGCTGCCGATCGCGGAAGCAGATTAGGCGGTCCCATTGGCTGTCCAGGAGCCCCACCCATGACGATGACCACTGCCGGCAACCTGATCGTGGAATGCTTGCTTGCGCAAGGTGTCGAGGTCGCTTTCGGCGTTCCGGGGGAGAGCTACCTTGCGGTACTCGAGGGATTCCACGCATACCGCGACAAGATCCGTTTCGTCACCTGCCGCCACGAAGGCGGCGCAGCCTTCATGGCCGAGGCCCACGGCAAGCTGACGGGCCGCCCCGGCGTGTGCCTGGTCACGCGCGGACCGGGTGCGGGCAACGCCGCGATCGGTTTGCACACGGCATTTCAGGACTCCACCCCGATGGTGCTGCTCGTCGGCGACGTCGGCAGCGACTTTCGCCATCGCGAGGCGTTCCAGGAGATTGAGTTCAGCTCCATGTTCGGCCCCAGCACGGGTGGCTTGGCGAAACGGGTCGAACGCATCGACAACCCAAAACGAATTCCGGAGTACATCTCGCGCGCCTTTTCCACCGCGATGAATGGCCGGCCCGGGCCGGTTGTGCTCGTGCTGCCGGAGGACATGCTTCACCAACGAGTGGACGCGACACCCCTGTCCCGCGCCGAGGTCTCGTATGCGGGACCGGATCCGAGCGCGACTCAGGTCCTGACCGCGATGCTCCTGCAGGCCCAACGCCCGATTGTGATCGCGGGCGGACGCTGGTCGCCAAGAGGTGCACGCGCCCTGCAAGCGTTCGCCGAAGCCTGGACGCTGCCGGTGGGGAACGCGTTCCGTTTCCAGGACACGTTCGACAACCATCATTCCCTGTATGCCGGAGATATCGGAATCGGCATCAATCCCAAACTGGCGCAGACCATCCGTAACTGCGACCTCGTGATCGCAATCGGTGCCCGACTCGGGGAAATGACCACCGGCGGCTACTCCCTGCTGTCCGTGCCGCAGCCGGCTCAGAAGCTGGTCCACATCCATCCTTGCGCCGAGGAGCTTCATCGCGTTTACCGGGCGGACCTCGCCATCTGCACGACCGCCGATGCTGCGGCGCTTTCGTTGGAGAACATCGCGGCTCCGCCGGAAGTGCGTTGGGCGGACTGGGCCCGGTCGGTGCATGCGGACTACGAGGCCAATGTATTGCCGCAGGCCTTGCCGGGATTGGACGCAGCCGATGAAGGCGTCGTGGACATGCCCGGCATCGTCGCCGCACTGCAGAGGTATTTGCCCGGCGACGCTGTGCTGACGAACGGCGCCGGAAATTTCGCGAGTTGGGTGCATCGCTACTATCGCTATCACGGGCTCGCAAAAGGCTTCAAGACACAGCTTGCTCCAACCAACGGCGCGATGGGCTACGGCATCCCCGCCGCGATCGCAGCGAACTTGACGACGGGGAGGGTCACGTTCACGATCACCGGTGACGGCGACTTCCTCATGAATGGCCAGGAACTCGCCACTGCGGCTCAGTACGGGTGCAAGTTGATCGTGCTTCTACTCAACAACGGCATGTACGGCACGATTCGCATGCATCAGGAGCGCGAGTATCCGCAGCGGGTCAGTGGCACAACATTGGTCAATCCCGACTTCTGCACGTTTGCCCGCGCATTCGGCATGCATGCCGAATGTGTGAAGAATGCGTCAGAGTTCGAAGCCGCCCTGCGCGACGCACTGGCCAGGGAGAACGGGACGCTGCTGGAGATCAGGCTTTCTCCAGAAGTGATCTCCACCCGTGCCACGTTGCGCGAGATCACCGAGCACGCCCTGCAGCGCTCGGCGCAGGATCAAGTTTGGCTAAAGGACGAGTCGACCGCAGAGACAATTTAGCGGCACAGGAAGTGACGCATGACCATTAGCGAACCACAGGCACCCGCTATGAATGTGATACTGCTTTAGTACCGTGCCAGCTCACCTATCTTTGTCGTAAGTGGGGTGTCCACGCTCTTGAGGCTGCTAATTGATGAAAAGACTGCTCAACGCAATCAGAACACGTTCTGCCATGTTCACGTTGCTTCCAGTTGACCATTACACCGTCTTAGCCATCGGTCAGGATGCAACTAATGCCGAGATCGAAATCGCCTATCGGATTGCTGTGGATCAGGTCACAAGGACCAGAGTATCTCGAATTGTTGGCGTACTTTGCGGGCGCAGCCCGGCACGTCTTCAACTTGCACGCCTGGAGCTCCTGGATCCTGCGAGCAGGAGAAACTACGATGAGCACCTTGGTTTGCTGAGGGCACTGTTTACATATCCACCTAATTAGCAGTCAAGGGTATCGCCGCACCATCGACTGCGCACGTCAACGCGATACCGTCTGTCACCGCTTGAATACTGTCGGGGACAGGAAGAGTCCGGTTGCACTTTGCTAAGCCTGCCTTTCAGCGCATGTCGCGTTTTCGGCATCGACTCCAGCGTCGCGAATGACGGTTCAGGGTCGGGTACGTAACTTCAATCGACGACCTTGGCCGGCGGATGTACATGCAATAGCGGACTCGCGCTACATGGCCGACATCTGCGTTGCACTGACCGGGCACTTGGAAACATAGCCTGGCCTACGATGGCGTGAGCTTTGCAAAATTGAGACGCTGTATGCTCACAAGCGCTAAAAAGAGAGAACGATGAGGGATGACGTCATGAAACACTGGCTGCTTACGATTGCCATCGCGTTTGCGTCGTCGAACGCTTTCACCCAGCCTGTCGGCGTATTGGACCTGCCGGCTCGTCCGGGCGTAAAGCAGCGGGTGCTGGTCGAGACTCCCGCCGCGCAACAGACCGCGGCGACGCTGGTCCTCTTGATGGGCGGCAATGGTCAGCTGGGCATCTATCCCAACGGGAGCTTGCAGCGAGACAGCCATTTTCTGGCGCGCGTGCGCGGGCTACTCACGGCTCGAGGACACGTTGTTGTGCTCGTAGATGCGCCAAGTGACCGGCGTGACCTATCGGGCGACTTCCGCGAGAGCACGGAGCACGCGGCCGACCTCGCCGCGGTTATCGCGCATGCGCGCAAGACGTTCGGAAGAGCGGTGTGGTTGGTAGGGCACAGCCGGGGCACGCATTCCGCAGTGACAGCCGCCACTCGCCTGTCCGGCGACGCGGCGCCGGATGGGATCGTGCTTGCCGCGCCCATACTGGAAAGCAGCCGCTTCGGCTCCGCGACGGCGAAGCCGCTCCAAGACTCGGGAGTGGAAAGCTTGCGCATTCCGGTGCTCGTGCTGCACCACTCGCAGGACGGTTGCCAGGTATCCCCGCCCGCGAAACTCCCCGAACTACAGGCGAGACTGCCCACTGCGACGAGCCGGATCATCACGTACGAGGGCGGGACCTCGCGCGGGACGTTCTGCGAAGTGCAAGCATTCCACAGCTTCAACGGCATCGAACAACGGGTGGCGGACGACCTTTCGGTTTACATCTCCGGGTGGAAATGACGCTGGTCGTTCGACCTTGACCGCGCTCCCTCGGACTGGGCTGTTGCGCGCCCCCGTCACGGTCTGCATCCGCTTCTGTGCCGGGACTGTGAGTTCACAACTGCGCAGGTGAGCTGCCCTTCGATGTTGTTTCCTCGCCGTGCAAGGAAAGCTTCCGGCAACCTTGGGGAGTCCACAGTTCCGGCCACTTCCAGTCAGTCGCGAACGTCGGCTAAGAAGCCGTGAGGGATCACGATTCACGCCAAGTTCTTCATGAAAAACAG
>Ga0134124_10001010_pt1 | contig 22615 bp, 16 predicted proteins | sample KB304_FD_96880 | JGI IMG/M metagenome (GOLD analysis project Ga0134124, IMG submission 96880) | Terrestrial soil microbial communities without Nitrogen fertilizer from Kellogg Biological Station, Michigan, USA - KB3-0-4 | ecosystem: Environmental > Terrestrial > Soil > Unclassified ... | reverse complement strand
GATTGCGAGCTGACGCAGCGCTCGGAAGGAGTCCCCGCTTGGGTCGAGACCGAGCCGCGCATGCGGCCGGTGCTCGCGCGCCAGATGGAAATCTATGCGGGCTTTCTCGAGCACACCGATCACCACGTCGGCCGCCTCGTCGATGCGCTGGCCGACCTGGAGATCCTCGACGACACCCTCGTCTACTACATCATCGGCGACAACGGCGCTTCGGCCGAAGGCACGCTGCTCGGCTCCTTCAACGAGAGCGCGGTCGGCGAGGCGCCCGATTTGATGACGCCGGATTTTCTGATCGAGCGCATCGACGATTTCGGCACGCCCAAGGCCTTCAATCACTACGCCGTCGGTTGGGCGCATGCGATGAATACGCCCTACCAATGGACCAAGCAGGTGGCGTCGCACTTCGGCGGCACGCGCAACGGCATGATCGTCCACTGGCCGAAGGGCATCAAGGCGAAGGGCGAGCTGCGCACGCAGTTCCACCACGTGATCGACGTGACGCCGACGGTGCTCGAAGCGGCCGGGCTGCCGGCCCCGACGCTGGTCAATGGCGTCATGCAGGAGCCTATGCACGGCGTCAGCATGGCGTACTCGTTCGACGACGCCAAGGCTGCGGAACGGCACGAGACGCAGTACTTCGAGATGCTGTGCAACCGGGGCATTTATCACAAGGGGTGGACCGCGGTCACCCGGCACGGCAATCCGCCGTGGGTGGTGACGGGCAAGCAGCCACCGCTGGCCGATGACGTCTGGGAGCTGTACGACACGAACAAGGACTGGTCGCAGGCGCACGACCTCGCAAAGAAGATGCCCGACAAGCTCGCCGAGCTCCAGCGGCTGTTCGAACTCGAGGCGTCGAAGTACAACGTGTTCCCGCTCGATGACCGCAAGGCCGAGCGCGCGAATCCGGACATCGCGGGCCGCCCGGCCGTGGTGCATGGCAAGACGCAGCTGCTCTTCCCCGGCATGCGGCGGATCCAGGAAAACGCGGTCATCAACACCAAGAACAAGTCGCATTCGGTCACCGCTGAGATCGAGGTGCCTGACTCGGGCGCGAAAGGCGTGATCATCGCGCAAGGTGGGAGCATGGGCGGCTGGAGCCTGTACACGCACGAAGGCAAGCTGAAGTACTTCTACAGCTTCATCGGCGTCCAGCATTTCGAGGTGGCCGCGACCTCGCCGCTGCCCGCCGGCAAGCACCAGGCACGGATGGAATTCACGTACGACGGCGGCGGCATCGGCAAGGGCGCCGCCGTCGCGCTCCATGTCGACGGCAAGAAGGTCGGTGAAGGGCGCATTGGGCGCACACACGCACTCTTCTTTTCGATGGACGAAACGCTGGAGGTCGGCTGCGACCTGGGGGACCCCGTTTCCGAGGACTACGGACCCCGCGGGAATGAGTTCACCGGCAAGGTCAACTGGGTGCAGATCGACATCGACGCGGCGGCCGCGGATGCCGATCACCTGATCGCCCCCGAGGAGCGATTCAGGTTGGCGATTGCGCGGCAATAGGCGCTCCGAGCGGCGTCAATCGCCGCTCAGCAATCCCTCGCGCCACACGCCCTCGGCCTGCTCGAACGGCGTGGCGGCGCTGCCGAAGGCGCGCGGGTCGCGGGCCAGGCGGATCCACACGCGCGTGTCGTGGTGCGCGCCGGCGAGCGGCTGGTCGGCGCGATACCCCTCCAGCCACGCGTGGACCTGCGCGTACTGCTCGGGGTGGTGCGCCTGCGTCCAGCTCAACCCGACGAGGTCGGCATAGCCTTCCTCGCGCCGCGTCTCGCGCATGGAGCGCCGCTCGGCGACAAACGCGGCGTCTTCCGCCGCGTCGGGCGCATCGTGGAAGCCTGCCGGCAGCGCGTGCCAGACGCCGTGCACATAGCGCCAGCAATGGCCGAGCTCGTGCGCAAACATCGCCTCAACGACCGCATGCAGCAGGGCCGGACCGATGCGCTCGAGCGTTGTCTCGGCATCCGGATTGCCGCGCATCGACAGGACCAGCAGGCAACGGCCCTTGTCGTATCCCGTTGCGAGCGGCGCATCGCCGGCCTTCGATGCAGGGGGCACGATGATGTCGAGCGGCAGTTGCTGCGTCTTCGCATACTCGATGACCGGCCAGCCGGCCTCCAGCCAACGCAGCTCGGTGCCTGTGAGATCGGCCGCAGCCCCAGGCGACGTCGCGAGCGCGAGCAATACCAGGAGCCACCGGGGTCGCATGATCGTCGATATTCGCCGTTGCCCAATACTTGGGCGCTCCGGACAATCGGCGAATTGGACCTTGGTCCAATCCAAAGGCTCGCAGCAGCGCGAGAACATGACAAGATGCGTTGCATACCCGCAGGAGACAGGCCATGACCTTGCCGAAGGCCATCATCTCGTGCCTGCTGGTGCTGCTGGCGGCGTGTGCGACTCTGCCGGAGCGCGTGAGCCCGGTGCCGAGCAGCGCCTTTGCCGACACTTGCGGCACACGGCTCGGACGGTCCCTCTGCCCCGCAGCCGCCGCGCACGCGGGGCGCACCGGTGTCCACGCCCTGCCCAACGGTCGCGATGCCTTTGCCGCGCGCTATGTGTTGGCGCGCGCGGCCGAACGCAGCATCGACGTCCAGTACTACATCTGGCACGCGGACACCAGCGGAAGCCTGCTCGTCCAGGCATTGTGGGGCGCCGCCGAGCGCGGCGTGCGCGTGCGCATGCTGCTGGACGACGCGAACACGCAGGGGCTCGATTCCCTGCTCGCGACGCTGGATGCCCATCCCAATATCGAGGTGCGGCTGTTCAATCCCTTCGCCAACCGCGGCTGGCGCGCCGGCGACTACATGGGCGACTTCCGGCGCGTCAATCGACGCATGCACAACAAGTCGTTCACGGTCGACAACCAGGTAACCGTGATCGGCGGCCGCAACATCGGCGATGAGTACCTGGGCGCGGAGAGCGCCGTGGCCTTCGCCGACCTGGATGTCGTCGCCGGGGGCACTGTCGTGCGCGAGGTTTCGCGCACCTTCGACGCGTACTGGAACTGCGCGTCCGCCTACCCCGTTGCGGGTCTGCTGCCGCCGCCATCGGGCGCACTGCATGCGCAGGTGAGCGACGGGTCGACGACGGTGCGCGATGCGCCGCTGGCGGCCCGGTATCTCGAAGCCGTTCGAAACCAGCGCCTCGTGGAGGAGATCCTGGCCGGTACGCTGTCCGTCGAATGGGTGCCGGCCCGGCTGCTCGCCGACGATCCCGAAAAGGTGCTGAAGCCGCCGGAGGACACCACGTCGCACATGCTGCCGCGGCTGGAGGAAGCGCTGGGACGGCCCATGACTGAACTCCTGCTGGTCTCACCCTACTTCGTGCCCGGGCGCGAGGGCACGGACACGTTGCTGGCGATCGCCGCGCGCGGCGTGAAAGTCTCGATCCTTACCAACTCGCTGGCGGCCACCGACGTGGCGCCGGTGTATGCGGGCTATTCGAAGTACCGCGGAGAGCTGCTGCGCAGGGGCGTGCATCTCTATGAACTCAAGCCCACGGCACTGTCGCCCGGCGAAGAGCGGGAACGCCACGGCACCGGAAGCAGCTCCGGCAGCAGCTCCGGCAGCAGCTCCGGCGCGAGCCTGCACGCCAAGACCTTCGCGGTGGACCGCCAGCGCGTGTTCGTCGGCTCGTTCAACCTGGACCCGCGCTCGGCACGGCTCAACACGGAGATGGGTGTGGTGCTGGAAAACCCCACACTGGCGACGCAGCTGGCGAAGGCCTTCGACGACGCGATCCCGCGCCATGCCTATGAAGTGCGGCTGGCGGGCGACGGCCAAGGTCTGGAGTGGATCGAGCGCACCGACGGGGGCGAGGTGCGCCATCGCTCCGCGCCGCATGCAGGCGTGCTGCGGCAACTTTGGATCGGTTTCCTGTCGGTCCTGCCGATCGAGTGGCTGCTGTAGGCATCCACGCTCCGAGCTCAGCCAGCGTCGTTGCCCGGCAACTGGCTTGGCGGCGAGAAGAGCCCCCGGAGATCCCATCCAGGTGATGGGGGTTTGCCCGGCAGGCATGTCCCGGGCTTGCGCCTTCGGTCAGCATGCTGCTGCCGTTGGACGCGCGCGGAATCGTCGGGTGCGCATCGCCGAGACGGGAAAGACATGCCTGGGAACAAGCTGCTGCACGTTCTGCTGTTGGCCGGTTGGGTCGCTTCCGGCACGTGCAGCGCCGTCAGCGTCGAAGCAGGCAGCGCGGAAGTCCTGGTCCTGCACAGCGCCGACCTCTCCATACCCGCCAGCACGCTCTTCGACCCGGCTATGCGGGAGGCCCTGGAGCGCAACAGCCGGCGACCGGTCCTGATCCGGACCGAGCAGCTCGCCGCGCTGCCTGACCTCGTGGTGGCCGACGATACCGAGACCGCCGACCGGCTCGCCCGAAAGTACGCGCAACGACCGCCGGAACTGGTGATGCCGGTCGGCAGCATCGCGCTCGACTTCGCCGTGCGGCACCGCGCCCGGTTGTGGCCGGGCGTGCCGATCATTTTCTACGCGGTCGGGACCGACCGGCTCCGGCGCGACCTGCTGCAGCCCGGTATCTCCGGCGTCACCCACAGCACCGATGTCGGGCGGACCATCTCGCTGGCGCGACGCCTGCAGCCGCAGGCACCCGAGCTGGTGCTGGTGGTCGGCTCATCCGCCTACGACCGCCGCTGGCGGGCCTTGGCACGGAGTGCGCTGGAGCCCCCTCCGGCAGGCCTGCGCATCGCCTGGCTGGAGGGGATGCCCTTGCTCCAGCTGCAGCAGCGCCTGCGGCAACTGGAGCCGACGGCGATCGTCATCTACCTGTCGATGCTTCGCGACGACGCGGGACAGGACTACATTGCGCGCGACGCCTTGCGACGGGTAGCCGAGGCGTCTCCGGCGCCGGTCTACGGTGTGCTGGAAAGCATGCTGGGACATGGCATCGTCGGTGGTTCCTTCCAGGACTTCCGGACGGTCGGTGCACAGGCGGGGCTGCTCGCAGCCCGCGTGCTGAACGGTGAGCGCGCGCCGCAGATATCCGAAGTCTTCCACACGGAGCCGGTGTGCGAAGTGGACGGGCGCGAGCTGCGGCGGCATGGCCTTCCGGGCGCGCGCCTGCCGCCAGACTGCCGGACGCAATTTCTGCCCGCGCCGTTCTGGGAGGCGCACGGTACTGCCCCCGTGGCCGCCGGGGCCGTGGTGATCGTGGCGCTCCTTTGCGCGGCCGCGTACTCGCAAAGCCGGCGGCGCGCGCGCGCGGAGGCACGGGCACAGCGACGGGAACGGGATCTGGCGCATGCCGGCCGGCTCGTGGCGGCAGGCGAGCTATCGGCATCCCTCTCGCACGAGCTCGCCCAGCCGCTGGCGGCGATCCTCTCCAACGCCGCCGCCGGACAGCTGATGCTGCAGGAGCCCGTACCGGACCTGCAGGAACTGCGCGAAGTGCTGATGGACATCCGGGATGCCGACCTGCACGCCCATTCGGTCATCCAGCGGCTGACCGATTTCCTGAAGAAGCGCGAACTCCGCTTGGAGTCCATCGACCTCAGCGCAGTGGCGCGGGACATGGAGAAGCTGGTCGGGCACGAGGCCCAGCGCCGCGGCGTCTTGCTGCATTGCGAGCTGCAGCCGGGCCTGCCTCCCGTGCTGGGCGACCGCGTGCAACTGCAGCAGGTGGCGCTCAACCTCCTGATGAACGCCCTGGACGCCGCCGCCGACGCGCCGGCGGCGACCGTCGCCGTGCGCACGCGGACCTGCCCGGAGGGCGTCCTCCTCGAGGTGGCGGACTCGGGCGCCGGCATCCCCGCGGAGAACCTGCCCCGGCTGTTTGATTCCTTCTTCACCACCAAGGAGCACGGGATGGGCCTGGGCCTCGCCCTTGCGCGCATGATCGTCGAGGCACACCAGGGCCGGATCTCGGCGGAGAACGGCCCGGCGTCCGGCGCCGTGTTCCGGGTGGTGCTGCCGGCCATCGCGACGCGGCAGCAGGGATCGGGCGCATCCCGGCCCGCGAGGCCATAGCATGCCGGTGCCGCGTCAAGGCGCGGGACTCGAGTTGATGGCGGTGTGAATCGCGTCGAGCAGCATCGTCTCGTCGACGGGTTTACGCAGGTAGGCCCTGGCTCCCTGAATGAGCGCGCGCTCACGGCTGTCGGGAGAATCGTCGCCGGTGATGATCACCACCGGCACGGCATGGCCGGACCGCGTCAACGCCTGCTGGATTTCGAACCCGCTCACGTCCGGCATGCGCAAATCCAGCACCAGGCAAACCGGGCGATGCCGCTGCAGCGACTGGACGAAGTCGGCACCGGAGGCGTATGTATCGACATTGAACCCGGCGGCACGCAGCAACCGGCCCAGCGCCTTGCGGACCGACTCCTCATCATCCACGACGGCAACGAGCGATGAGTCCTTGTGCATTTGCACGCACACTATCCCGCTGCCGCGGGGACGGCCAATGGGACCTTGGTCCAAGGACCCAGCCGAAGTTGCGCGCGAGCGGAATCAGGTGCTTGGCAGATCGGCGCCGTCGCGGTCCCGTTCCACCATCCGCACCAACTCGGCTACCGAGCGCACCCGCATCTTCTCCATTGCGCGGCCCCGGTGCACCTTCACGGTCTTTTCGGCGATGTCCAGATCGCCGGCGATCTGTTTGTTCAGGCGGCCAGACATCACGTGCGTGAGCACCTCCCGCTCGCGGGGGGTGAGTGATGCCAGCCGCGCCTGTGTCATGACATGGTGAGAGTGATCCGCTCGCTGCGCGAGGTCCTGCGCGACGGCGCGTTCGATGGCGCTGAACAGCACCGCGTCGTCCACGGGCTTCGTCAGGAAATCAATTGCACCCCGCCGCATCGCGGAGGCGCACATCGGCACGTCGGCGCAGCCGGTGAGAAAAATGATAGGCAGCGAGCACCCGCGCTCGACGAGCATGCCCTGCACTGCGAGTCCGTCGACGCCGGGCAAAGCCACGTCAAGAACCGCGCAGCCGGGCGCGCTGGAATCGACCGAGGCGAGAAAAGACTGAGCAGACGCATGCGCGTGCACCTCATAACGGCCGTCGCTCGTCAGCAACCGGCAGAGGGCCGCCCGGACCGCGTCTTCGTCATCGACAACATGGATTTGGGGCCGAAGGGCACCACTGTCTGCCAGACGAGCTGGCCGATCCAGGGACACGATCGTATGCATCAAGCCTCCCAGCCTACAACGCAATTGTCATGGCAGTGTAGAAGCACGCACATGAAAATCAAGCTGATGGTGTCGCGCAAAGACGTAACGCGTGCGTCACTCTGCAATTGACCAATGCACCCTTTTTCATAGGACCAAGGGGCCATTGCGTCGCTTGAACGAGTGTTCGTACACTAGACGACTTGCGTCGTTACTCTGCCATGAGTCAAGGCGTTAATCCACTCCGCGCGAGCACAAGCTCCACCGGCGGTCGCATAGCGCTGGCCGCCCTCGCGGTAGCGGTCGTCTACTACGTTGGGGCCAGGGTCGGAATGGCACTGACGTTTGCCCCTATGCCGGTTGCGGTGCTGTGGCCGCCCAACGCGCTGTTGCTCGCCGCCTTGGTCCTCACGCCGACCCGTTGGTGGTGGGCTCTCATCGCGGCAACCTTCCCCCCCCATATGCTCGCCGAACTGCAGGTCGGCGTGCCACCCGCGATGGCGCTTTGCTGGTTCGGCACGAACGCTACCGAGGCCTTGCTGGGCGCGTGGATCATCCGCCGGTTCGCCGCTGCGCCGGGGCTGGACACCGTGCGCTCGGTCCTGGTCTTCTGCTATGCGGCGGTGCTGGCGCCTTTCGTGTGTTCCTTCCTCGATGCCGCGTGCGTCGAGCTGATCGGCTGGGGCAGCGCCGGCTACGGCACCGTATGGCAGGCGCGGTTCTTATCCAACATGCTGGCGACCCTCACGTTCGTGCCGGTCATCATGACGTGGGGCGTGAAGCGGCCATCGCGGTCGGCTGGCGCCGACGTGCGCCTGGCTGAAGTGACCTGCCTCCTCGCCGGCCTCCTGGCGGCCAGCGCCGTGGTGTTCGACTCGCCATTTTCAGAAGAGGCGGGGGCAAGCCTGCTGTACCTGCCCATGCCCTTCCTGATCTGGGCGGCCTTGCGCTTCGGGCCTTCGCTGAGCAGCGCCTCCTATGCGATCGTTGCCTTCGTCGTGATCTGGGGAGCGGCCAACGGGCGCGGCCCCTTCCTCGCGGCGGCGATCCAGCACGATGCCATGCCGATCCAGCTTTTCCTGATCACCCTGGCGGTGCCGCTGCTCCTGCTCGCCGCGGTGATCGAGGAACGCAAGCAGGCTGAGCGCGAGATGCGAGCTTCACAGGAGCTTTTTTCGACGGCCTTCCGGTCGAGCCCCGACGCGATGTCGATCAGTCGCCAGACCGACGGAACCATCATCGAGGCCAATGAACGGTGGGCGAGCCTCATGGGCTACGGCGAAGACCAATTGGCCCACCGGAGCATGGCTCCGCTCGCGCACCATCTTGACAAGAACGGCAGGCAGCGCATGGCCACATTGATGAAGGAAGGCCACGGCTCGAATCCATTGGAGGTCGCATTGCTCGATTGCCGAGGCCATTCTCGCGTCGCGCTGGTTTCAGTCGCAGCTGTGACTCTGGGAAACGAGCCTTGCCACATCAGCATCTTGCGTGACATCACGCAATTGCGGCAGGCAGAGCAGGAGTCGAAAGAGCAACGCGCCCAGCTGACCCACCTCAACCGCGTGGCGTCGCTGACGGATTTTTCCAGCACGATCGCCCATGAACTCAATCAACCCCTGACGGCTATTCTCAGCAACGCCCAGGCCGCGTTGCGCAACCTGTTGCGCGACCCTGCCAATGTGGGGGAACTGCGGACTATCCTCGGCGAGATCGTCGAGTCGGATAAGCGCGCCGCCCTCCTGATCCAGCACCTCAGGCTCCTCATGAAGAAAGGTTCGGAGGAGTTCATGCAGGTGGACTTGAACCAGCAGGTGAAGGAGGTGCTGGAATTCGCACGCGGCGAGTTCATCCTGCGCAACGTGCACGTCAACGCCAACTATTCGCCGGACTTGCCGCTGGTGCGTGGCGACCGTGTCCAGTTGCAGCAGCTGATTCTCAACCTGGTGTGCAACGCATGCGAGGCGATGGAGGGCAGCAGCGACCAGAGCAAGGCGTTGCGCGTCACTACCATGCGCGGCCGTGAGGAGACCGTTCAGGTGATGGTCAGCGATACCGGGCCGGGCATCCCGCCGGAACGGCTGGAAAGTGTGTTCGAACCTTTCTTCACCACAAAGGAGAGCGGGCTGGGCATGGGCTTGCCGATCTGCCGCAAGATCGCCGCTATCCATGGGGGCGTGCTGTCGGCACAGAGCCAGCAGGGCCAGGGCGCGACGTTCCGCCTGGTGCTGCCTGCCCTTCCGTGCGCCCGACAGCCAGCCAACGATCGCGATATCGTCATGGGTTCAGCTTGGCGACCCCCTTCGTTCGGCAGCGATGGCGGAAGGAAGGCCGGCGCGCACGCCGTCCCGGGCGAGCCGCGAGAGGGACGCGATGCGGGACCGCGCTGAATCAACCCGTCGCGTCACTTGGGAAAGATGAAGGTCATCTGCAGCCGCAGGAACCACGTCCCGGCATTGTCCGGGTGGACCACGTTGTAGCCGGCACCGACCACATAGTTGACAGGGGCGCCGCTTCCACGCTTGACGAGCGCCGACCAGGACAACCCCAGCGGCACCGTCCAGCGCTGACTGGAACGGCTTTCCTCCCAATCGGCGGTAATGGTGCCCAGGTATCCCACGGTGTGCCTAGCATTCAGCCGGTAGCTCAGGATCGGCTGCAGTTGCATCCGATTCACGGACCGGCGGTTGTCGTCCCCCGCGAAGGACCAGAGCTGCGTCACGAGCGCGCCGTACGACCACTGGCCCGGTTGCCGCAGGAACACTACAGCGGGACCGGCGGCCCATTTGCCCGACCCCAGCCGGTCATCCGTCGCGGTCCTCATCTGCACGATCGGACCCACGGCCCAGATGGTGGCGGCGTCGGGCGCCGCCGAGTAGAAGGCCTCGTAGGTGATGTCGCCGAGACCGTTCTGGCGGTCCTGCCCCGGCGCGTCCGCCGGATTGGAGAGCAGTGGCACGATCAGCCTGTGGATCAGCACACCGCTGCCCAGCCCCATGGGATAGACCGGCTGGAGATTCAGCGTGTGCTGCGGCCGGCGTAGGGGACCGGTGTCGCCAGTTGTCGTCAGCTGCACCGGCACGGAAACCAGGTCGGCGATCGGATTGGCCAGCTTCTTCTGCAGCTCCTCGTCGTCAGCCGCGCTGGACGGCGTGGCCGCCAACATGCTTGCCGCAAATGCGCCGAGGAACGAAAGCGAGCGTATGGCAGCGGTCACGACGGCACTCAAGGCGTCGACTCGCCTGCGATTATTTGCCCAGCGGTACAACCAGCGTCGCCCAGATGCTCCATCCCTCGGCGCGGTTCTTGGCACTGAAGTCCTTGTACGCGCGCAGGTTCGCGTAGTACTTCTTGCCCCCGGCCTGGAACATGTAGCCGATCTGCGGCCCGATGCCGTTGACGCTCGACTTGAAACCGCCCAAGGTCGCGCCGGAGCCGGAATCGCCGCTGACCTGGCGGTAGAAATACCCCGCTACGCCCGCGTGCATGGTTGGCTTGAAGAAGTACGAGGCCGCCCAGTCGAGGTGGCCGTCGACGCCGTTGCGATAGTTCGTATCGTGGTTTTCGAAGTTGTAGGTGAAACCGAGGACAGTGGAGAACTCCATGCCCGACTTCGGATTCAGGTACGTGTAACCACCGCCGGCGTCCAGGGACCAGTGGTTCAGGCCCAGGTTCGCGAGCCGGCTGGCGGAATAGGAGCCGGCCGGGATGCCTCCCGCGACGTACGCCATGTAGTTGTGGACCCCGCGATTCCACTTCAGGCTGCCCGTCGGATAAAGATCCGCCCACCCGGTCCGACTATCGCTCTCCGATCCCGTCCGCGTGACCCCGCCAGGACCGGTGAGGGTCGCGTCGACGCCTACCTTCGGGCGCCCGCCCCCGATGCCGACGCCCAGCGACGCCTGGCCACCGGCGACCGGCGCGGCGAACGTATAGGTCGGCGCGACCAGCAGGATGTCGGCCGTCCCGTCCACGCCCGCGGTAACGCGGCCGCCGCGCGGAAACACACGGCCCGCGCCGGCGCTCGACGAGCTGTGCAAATAGACCATCGGCAACACCCATCCGGGCTCGCCCGGAACCGCAGCGAGACTGCTCATCTGGCCTGGCAGCCAAAAGCTGATGCCGCCCTCATCCGCCCATACGCTGGGAATGGCGAGGGAGAGCACCACGGCGGCGAAGGCGTTTACCCGATGTATGGGGAAGCGAAGGTTCATGGTCGGGAGAATCGGCGGCCTGCGCCCCTTTTCCTATTGGACCTTGATCCAATTGGACCCTGCGCGACGGACACCAATACTCGCCCTATCGACAAGCGCTGAAGAGGTGATCAATGCGAAGTTCCTTCCTGTTCGCCATGACGGTCGCAGTCGTGCTGGGTTCGGCGCAGGCACAGGCGCCACAGGCGCAGGCGCAGGCACAGGCACAGGCGGCGCAGGCGCCGCCCGCGATCGAACCGCAGGCGACCGAAGCGCTGCAGAAGATGAGCCGGTACCTGCAGTCCCTGCGCTCCTTCTCGGTGAAGGCCCAAAGCTCCACGGACCAGATCCTGGTCACCGGCGAGAAGATCCAGCTGGACGCCGAAGCCACGGTGTGGGCGGTGCGCCCCGACCGTTTGCGCGTGGACAGCAAGAGCGACCGCCGCTCACGGCAATTCTTCTACGACGGCAAGAACTTCACGGTGTTCGGCAAGCTTGCTGGCTACTACGCCACGGTTCCGGCTCCGGCCACGCTGCGCGAGCTGCGCGAAAAAATATCAGCCGACTACGGCATCGAGCTCCCGCTGTCGGATCTCTTGTCTTGGGGCACCGACAGCAACCATGCCGAACTCACCGGGGCATCGGTCATCGGACTGGCGACGATCCGCGGCGTTCCCTGCGACCAGTACGCCTTCCGCCAGGAGGGGCTTGATTGGCAGGTGTGGATCCAGCGCGGTCCGCGGCCGCTGCCGCGCCGTCTGGTGCTCACCACGACCACCGACGAAGCACGCCCGCAGCACCGCGTCGATCTCGACTGGTTGCCTGAGGCCCGGCTGGCGCCCGCAACGTTCAAGTTCACGCCGCCGGCCGGCGCGCATCCCATTCCGCTGCGCCGGAGCGACGAAACGGGCGCGCCCAAGCGCTGATAAAGGAGTGCCATCGTGCAGACCCAACTGTATCTAGCCATCGCCTGCCTCGCGTGCGCGCTGGCGGCCCCGGGCCCCGCGGATTCGCGTGAGGTCCGCGCAGCCGCGCGTACCTCCGTGAACCAGACCGCGAACGTCAATGCGAACCGCAATGTCAATGCCAACGTCAACGTCAATCGCAACGTGAACCGGAATGTGGATGTCAACCATCACGTGGACATCGATGTGGACGTCGACCGTAACTACCATCCTTGGGCGACGGCCGCCGCGGTGACCACGGCCGCCGTGGTCACGGGGGCGGTGATCGGCTCGATGGCGGCGTCCATCCCCCCTTCGTGCCAGACCGTGATGGTCAACGGAATGACCTACAGCCGATGCGGCAGCACCTGGTACATGCCGCAGATGCAGGGCAGCTCCATCACGTACATCGTTGTCGCGCCGCCGTCCTGATTGCGACAGCACCGCATTAACCTTTCTCTGACCAAGGAGTTGGCCATGCATCGCAGACACCTGCTATTGATCGCCGGCGCCGCCCTCGCCGCCGGCTGTTCCTCCAATCCTCCCAGCGCCGAAGAGGCGGGCGCCAAACGCCGCGAGATCGATTCGGGGGTCGACACCGCCCTGGCGGACCTCTTCTCTCACGCCAAGGGTTCGCGGCAGCTGGCGACCACGGCGAAAGGAATGCTCGTATTCCCGAAGGTTATCAACGCCGGCTTCATCGTCGGCGGCTCGTACGGACAGGGAGCGCTGCGCAAGGGCACCACGTCGGCCGGCTACTACAGCATCAGCGCGGGGTCCGTGGGACTCCTCGCCGGCGCCCAGAGCAAGTCCATCTACGTGTTGTTCATGACCCAGGATGCCCTGCGCAAGTTCGAATCCAGCGAGGGCTGGACGGTGGGCGCCGATGCCTCGGTGGTATTGCTCGACGAGGGTGCGGAAGCCCGCGGCGACACGCAGACTGCGCAGGCCCCCGTCATCGGATACGTTCGCAACCAGTCCGGATTCATGGCGAACCTCAGCATCGACGGCACCAAGTTCAACAAGCTGAAACTTTAGTCGCCGACCGGTGAGGGCCTGCCCATGCCACGGTGCACGGTCCTCCTGATTGCGCTGCTGGCCACACTGCTCGCCATTGGCACGGCCCGGGCGCAGCCGGCCGCGCCGGGGCAGCCGGCTCGGCCCAGGATCTGCCTCGTGCTATCGGGCGGCGGTGCCCGCGGTGCGGCGCATGTCGGCGTGCTGAAGGTCCTGGAGGAACTGCGCGTCCCCGTCGACTGCGTCGTCGGCACCAGCATGGGAGCAATCGTCGGGGCGGCATACGCTTCAGGCGCCACCGTGCCTGAAATGGAGACGGTGCTGGGCACCCTGTCGACGCGCATTCTGTTCAAGGAGTTGCCGCCGCGCGAGGAGCGTTCGGTGCACCTGAAGATCGACGACGCCAGCAACCTCGCAAGGCTGGAGCTGGGCCTCGGCGCCGATGGCTTGCTGCTGCCGAAGGGCCTGGTCTCCGGCGTGCAACTGGAAAGCGTGCTGCGGCGACTCAGCAAGGTACACGGCTTCCAGCGCTTCGACGACCTGCCGATCCCCTTCCGCGCCGTGGCAACGGACCTCGTGACGGGCAAGGCGGTGGTCCTGAGCCAGGGCGAGCTGGCGTCGGCGATGCGGGCGAGCATGTCCGTCCCCGCCGTCATCGAGCCGCTGCGCGTGGAGGGGCGGCTGCTGGTGGATGGCGGCCTCACAAACAACCTGCCCGTGGACGTGGCGCGCGCAATGGGTGCGGACGTGGTGATCGCCGTCAACCTGGGAACTCCGCTCATGCGTGCCGAGGAGCTCAATTCCATCCTGGGCGTTACGGCGCAGATGATGAACATCCTGACCGAGCAGAACGTGCAGGCTTCGCTGGCGAGCCTGCGGCCCACCGACGTCCTGGTCGTTCCGCACCTGGATGATTTTTCCGCGTCGGACTTCGACCATCTGGCAACGACCGTCCCGATCGGTGAAGCCGCGGCGCGCGCGGTGGCGGACCTGCTCGCCCGTTACTCCGTGACGCCGGAGGCCTATGAGCGCTGGGACGCGCGGCGGCTCACGGCTTCGGCGGCGGCATCGGTCACGGTCGACGAGATCCGCTTCGAAAACCTGAAGCACGTCAATCCCGAGGTCGCGCGCTCGGTGCTGCAGACACGTCCCGGTGAACCGATCGACCAGCAGGTGCTCGATCGCGACATGCGCCGCCTGTTCGGCACCGGGGATTTCGAACACGTGAGCTATTCGCTGCTGGAAGAGCCAGGCCGCAGGATTCTCTCCATCGACGCGGTCGAAAAGGCCTGGGGGCCGAACTACCTGCGCTTCGGGTTGGGGCTGTCTTCCGATTTCAGCGGCGATGCCTTCTTTAACGTGCTGGCCAGCCACCGCAGGACCTGGCTGAATCGCCTCGGCGGCGAGTGGCGCACGGACCTGCAGATCGGCCGCACCAACCGGCTGGCCACCGAGTTCTACCAGCCGCTGCAGACGGGCCAGGGACTCTTCGTTGCGCCATCCGCGGAATACGAGCGCCGCACCACCGATGTCTTCCAGGGTAACCAGCGCCTTGCAAGCTTCGACAGCAACAGCACCAGCCTGGGGATCGCGCTCGGTGCGCAGCTCACCCGCTATGGCGAGCTACGGCTCGGGGTCGAGCGCACCTCTTTACGCACCACACTGGACACCGGGCCTCCGGTCTTCGAGCCCGACCGCGCGAACCTGGCGACCACGAGCGCCACCTTCCGCGCGGTGGTGGACCAGCTGGACAGCCTGAATTTCCCGCGTTCAGGGTACGGAGCAACCCTGGCCGTGAAGGCGGCGCGCCAGGGGTTGGGCAGCGATGTGAGTTTCACCCGCGCGGAAACCGCTGGAAACGTTGTGCATTCGCTGGGAGAACACACGTTCCAGTTCGGATGGAAGCTGGGGCATCGTTTCGGGAGCGAGCCACTGCCGCCTTCCCAGCTGTTCCAGTGGGGCGGCTTGCTGCAGCAGTCCGGGTACCCGACCGGTGCGTTGATCGGAGAGGACCTGCGGTTTGCTCGCGTGGTCTATATCAAGCGCCTGGCCCGGTGGCGACTGCTGGATGGCGTGTACGGCGGCGGCTCACTGGAAGTCGGGCGCATGGGTCGGCCGCTGATTCCAAACAACGATCCGGGGACACTGCGTTCCGCGGCACTCTTCCTGGGGGTCGACACTCCCTTGGGACCGGTCTACCTCGGCTACGGCCGCACGAGCAACGGTTTCAAAAGCCTGTATCTGTTCCTCGGGCGACCCTGAAGTTGGACGAAGGTTCATGTGAACTCCCTGTTCCGCTACATCCTCCTGGCGATGATGGTGCTTCCAGCCGCGGCGCAGCTTGCTGTCCCCGGGACGCCGTCGCCGTCGCCGTCGCCGTCGGCGGCCGCGAGCGAGCAAACGCACAAGGATCCGTTCGACCGAGGCTCCCCGAGAAGCGCGATCGCGGCCTTCATCCGGGCTGCGCATCGAAACGACTGGGCGGCAGCGACGCGCTACGCGGAGAACGTCGGCGAGCAGGCAGGCACCGAACAGCGATTACAAGGCCTCAACGAGCTGATGGACCGCTACTTCCACCAGCCGCTGTCCACCATCAGCGACGCTCCCGAGGGTGCGCTGGACGATGGACTGCCCTTGAATCGCGAACGCCTCGGTCCCCTGCTCGTGGGCGGACGCGGTCAGTACATCGAATTGGTCCGGGTCAACGATCCCGTGGCGGGCCCGGTGTGGCTGATCTCGTCGGACACGCTGCAGCGCGTGCCGGCGCTCCGCGCCGCCATCGAACGCAACTGGGTGGAACGCATGCTGCCGGCGCCTTTCCTGGCGCACTCGTGGTTCGGCTTCTCCCTGGCCAATCTCGTCGTGTGGGCGGCATCCCTTGCGCTGCCGCTGGCGCTCCTGCGGTTCCTGTCGGGCGTCGGGCATTCCATCGTCCGAAGAACCATGCGTGATCCGGCGCGACGCGCGATCATCGAGTCCTGGTATGCGGGCCTGCACTGGCCCGTGCTGCTCACGCTCGTCGCCATCATGCATCTTTCACTGGTGCCGTGGTTCGGGCCATCCCTGCGATTTCGCATTCTCTATTCACGCGTCGCGCTGGTGGTTGTCGTTGCCTTGCTGGCCTGGTGCCTGCAGCGGTTCCTGCAGCTGGTGTACCAGCGTGCGAGCACCCGGCTGCAATTCCGCGGCCGCGCCGGCACGCGCTCGCTGATGCTGCTCGGCGAGAGGCTGCTGAAGGTACTGATCGGCGTCGTGTCGGTGCTCGTCATGCTGGCCATCGGTGGCTTCGACATCAAGACGGCTCTTGCCGGCCTCGGGATCGTCGGCTTCGCGGTCGCGCTGGGCGCGCAGAAAACGGTCGAGAACATTCTCGGGGGGATGCTGCTGCTCGGAGACGAAGCGATTGCCATCGGGGACCTCTGCTGCGTCTCCGATCGGCTGGGCGTGGTGGAAGACATCACCTTGCGCTCCGTGCGCATCCGCACCCTGGAGCAGACGGTTCTCTCGATCCCCGCCGGGGTGTTGGCGCAGGCGAGCATCGAAAACTTCGCTTCCCGCGGGAAGATGCTGGCGCAGACCACCCTGCGCCTGGCGCACGACACCTCCTGCCAGCAGCTGCGCGTCATCCGGGAGGAAATCGCCGAGCTGCTGGCGAAGAACGCCAGGATCGAAACCGAGTCGTCCCGCGTCCGGCTGGTCGGCTTCACCCTTCGTGGCGTCGAACTCGAGCTGTTTGCCTACATTCTCACCGCCGACATGCAGGAGTTCCTTGCCGTGCGCGAAGAGCTGCTGCTGCAGGTGGCAAGCGTGGTGGAACGAGCGGGATCGACATTCGCCCGGCCTTGCGTCCTGTTGGAAGAACCGGGGAGCGCACCCGCCGCGGCCTTGTCGAGCGGCCGATGACTCTCCAGCCGCCGTGGTCCTTGATATGGACCAAGGTCCAATTGGCCGGCTGAATCGGCCAGGGTACACACGGCACGATCCATGGAGGCTTCCGATGACTGCCGAACACGACCGACTGCGCCAGGCGCGCGACCCCCAGGCACTACCGTGGAAGAAATGGGGTCCCTACCTGAGCGAAAGGCAGTGGGGCACCGTGCGCGAGGACTACAGCGAAAGCGGCGATGCCTGGGGATATTTCACGCACGACCAGGCCCGCTCCCGCGCCTACCGCTGGGGCGAGGACGGGCTCGCCGGGATCTCCGACGACCAGCAGCAACTGTGCTTCGCGCTGGCGCTCTGGAACGGGCAGGACGCCATCCTCAAGGAGCGGCTGTTCGGCTTGACCAACAGCGAGGGGAACCACGGCGAGGACGTCAAGGAGTACTACTTCTACCTCGACTCGACCCCGACCCACTCGTACATGAAGTACCTGTACAAGTACCCGCAGGCGGCCTATCCCTATTTGGACCTGGTGGAAACCAGCCGCCGCCTCGGCCGCCACGATTTCGAGCACGAGTTGCTCGATACCGGAGTCTTCGACGGCGACCGTTACTTCGATGTGTTCGTGGAATACGCCAAGAGGACGCCGGAAGACATCCTGGTGCAGATCACCATCTGCAATCGCGGCCCCGATCTCGCCGAACTCCACGTGCTTCCCACGCTGTGGTTCCGCAACACCTGGTCCTGGGGCGAAGAGGTTCCGCGGCCATCGTTGCGCGCGGCCCCGGCGGGCGTGGTCACCGCCAGCCATCCCGTGCTCGGCGTCCGCGTGCTGGAGTGCGAAGGCGCGCCGGCCCTCCTGTTCACCGAGAACGAGACCAACACCGAGCGACTGTTCGGCACGGCGAACCGTTCGCGCTACGTGAAGGATGGTATCGAAGGCTGGGTGATCCATGGCCGCAGCCAGGCGGTGAACGACGAGGCCGGCACCAAGGCCGCGGCGCACTACGTCTGCAAGGTGGCCGGCGGCCAGTCGCAGGTCGTGCGTCTGCGGCTGCACGATGGCGCGACCGGCAAGGCCTTCGGCAGCCTGTTCGACACGACCCTGCGGGCACGCCGGTCCGAAGCCGACGAGTTCTACGCCAAGGTCATCCCGGCGAGCCTGGACGCCGATGCCCGCAACGTGATGCGGCAGGCGCTTGCCGGCATGCTGTGGTCCAAGCAGTTCTACTACTATGACGTCGACCGCTGGCTGGTCGAGCGGGGCGCCGATCCGTTCGACCGTGGGCACAAGGCTCCCCGCAACCAGCAGTGGCACCACATGGTCAACGCCGACGTGATCTCCATGCCGGACAAGTGGGAGTACCCCTGGTACGCGGCCTGGGACCTCGCGTTCCACGTGGTCGCGCTGACCCTGGTGGACGAGGACTTCGGCAAGCACCAGCTGGACCTGATGCTGCAGGCGCAGTACCTGCATCCCAGCGGCCAGATCCCTGCCTATGAATGGAACTTCGGTGACGTCAACCCGCCGGTGCACGCGTGGTCGACCATGTTCACCTACCGCCTGCTCCAGCACCGTGGCGAAGCCGACCTGGAGTGGCTGGAGCGCTGCTTCCAGAAGCTGTCGCTCAATTTCGCGTGGTGGGTGAACCGGAAGGACCGAACGGGCAGCAACGTCTTCGAAGGTGGCTTCCTCGGCCTCGACAACATCGGCATCTTCGACCGCAGCTCGCCGTTGCCGACCGGCGGCTACCTCGAGCAGGCGGATGGCACGGCCTGGATGGCGCTGTTCTGCCAGAACATGCTCGAGATCGCGGCGACCATCGCCCTGGAGCGCCCCGCCTACGTCGACATGGCCGTGAAATTTACGCAGCACTTCCTCCTGATCGGAACCTCGATGCTGCACACCGGAGCGGATGCCGGCATGTGGGACGAGGAGGATGGCTTCTTCTACGACGTGCTGCGGCTGCCCGATGGTCGCGCGCAGCGCCTCAAGGTGCGCTCCATGGTCGGACTGCTGCCGCTGTGCGCCGTCACAGTGTTCGACGGAAAGCTGGCGGCGAAGTACCCGGACTTCGGAGCTCGGGTGGCGCGCTTCGTGCGCGCGCGGCCCGAGCTCCTGGCCTTCATCCACGACCCGACCGTCCGCGGGCACGCGGGTCGCAGGCTTGCTTCCCTTCTCGATGAAAACAAGCTTCGGCGCGTGCTGGCCAGGATGCTGGACGAGGAGGAGTTCCTGAGCGACCACGGCATCCGTGCCCTCTCGCGCTTTCACAAGTCGACGCCATACTCATTGAACGTCGGTGGCCAGGAATACACGGTGGGTTACCTGCCGGCCGAGTCCGACAGCGGCATGTTCGGAGGCAACTCGAACTGGCGCGGGCCGATCTGGATGCCGGTCAATGTGCTGATCATCCGGGCCTTGCTGCAGTACTACCTGTTCTACGGCGACGACTTCAAGGTGGAATGCCCCACGGGCTCGGGCCGCCGCATGACGCTCTACCAGGTGGCCGTGGAGATCGCACGGCGGCTATGCAGCATCTTCCTTCGGGACGCCGATGGCCACCGGCCCGTGTACGGTGCAACCAGGCAGTTCCAGGAGGACCCGCATTGGCGCGACCTCATCCTTTTCTTCGAGTACTTCCACGGAGACAACGGAGCCGGTCTGGGAGCGAGTCACCAGACGGGCTGGACTGGCCTGGTCGCCCGTGCACTGCACCTCTTTGCGACCTCCTCGGCGAAGGAGTTCCTGGAGGCCGGCAAGGGAGCGGCCGTGCCGGAGCCGGAACATGTCGGCACATCCGTGAATGCATGAGGCGGCAGTTGCTTTGCAGTTGCTTCAGCGATGGTGAGGAGCGCCTTCGCGTGCTCATTTCTGTGTCGTATCAAGCTGCTTGGCGAACTGCCGGTACCGGGCGTAGTCCGAAGCAACCAGCGCGCTCAGCTCCTTGCCGGAAATCACGAACACTTCCGCACCCGCCGTCTGCGTCGCAGCGCCCCAGCCGGTAGTGCTGGCTGTAGCTGGCCATGCTGATGGTCTGCGGATTCTTGCGCGCTGCGGCGACCACATCGGCGAACTTGTTGAAGCGCGAATTGCCGCCGGTCACCAGCACCGCCGTCGTGCGAATCATGCCCGCGACTGGCCTCAGATCGCGCTGCGCGTCGTAGGGCAAATGCTCGTTGAGCAGGGGATTGATCACGAGCGACGTGGGGGACAGCATCATGATGGTGCGGCCGTCGGCGGGCGAATGCAGCAGGTCCTGGATCGCCACCAGCGTGTCGGCACCGGGGAAGTGGCGGCGGAACTGGGCTTCGCCGACAACGCCGCCTTCCAGCGCGCTTTCAAGGCGTGGACCGGCATGGCGCCGGGCGCCTATCGGTCGCAAGGCGCGCTGCGGGCGGGCGGCGCACAGGCGGAGGAGAAGACGTAGGTTGCCGTTCTGCGGTCCGCCAGGGATGTCGTGTTCACGGGTGGCGCTTCGTTGGCTGGGCGGCTGTTCGGACAGTGAGCGGTTGGCGGGCGCTCAGCCTCCGTCGCGGATGCGCGCGGCCAGGTCCTCCACGAATGCCATGGCGTACGCGGCCAGCGGCGAGAACGTGCGGCCGCGAAGCGACACGATTGCCAACATCGATTGAGCTATGGGCAAGTCAACGGGCTTGAGCTGCCGCAGCGTGCCAGAAGCCACTTCCCGCTCCACCAGTCCGGGTGTACCTACCATCACCGTGTCGGTGGCTGTGATGATGGCTTTGAGTGAAAGAATGTCATCGCACTCCACCGCGATGGGCAACTCGTCCGACTCGTTCAGCCCCATCAGACGCAGCAGACCGGACTGCACCGTCGAGGGCAGACGGCCGGTGGCAAGGCCAAACGCGGCCAGGTCCGCCATCCGCAACGGCTCGCGCGACAGCAGCGGGTGGGCCTTGCGCACGTAGAAGCCGCCAGCCAGGGTGCCGATCTGCTTGACCTCGAAGGCGTCGTCGCCCGCTGCAAAACGCGCGTCACCAACGAAGAAGTCCAACTCCTGCCGTCGCACCGGGTCGAGCAGGTAGCCCGGGCTTTGCACCTGGACACGCACTCGCACTTTCGGGTAGCGGCTACGCATGTGGGCAAGCAGCGGCGGCAGCAAGCGGGCCGCCGTGAATTGGCCGAAGCCCAGGGCGAGCTCGCCGATCTCATGGTCGCGGAACGAGAGGACGTCGCGCTGCAACCGCTCTGCCTCCTGCAGCAGGCGGCGCGCGCGCTCGACGACGAAGGTTCCAGCGGGCGTGCAGCGCACGCCAGAGCCAGCGCGGGCGAACAGGATGAGGCCGAGCTCGGCCTCGGCCGCCTGTACGCTGCGGCTCAGCGCAGGCTGGCTAAGGTGCACGCGCGTGGCGGCTTTGTGGAAATTGTGCTCATCAGCGAGCGCCACCAGATGGGAGTAGCGGCGGAGGTCCATCGGGTTTTAATGCAGTGGATGCATTGAATATAGCATGACAATGCATTAGACATATTCAATTCACGTGTCAACAATGCCCGACTTGTTTTAACACCCCGGGGAGGGAAGATGAACGACGACGCCCACAAGGCGCCGCCGGGCTGCGTGCGCCTGATCGGCGCCAGCCTCTGGAGCCGGACGGGCTCCGCGGTCGAGTACCTGCTGAGCCTGCGCCCGGAACTGGCGCGCGCCAGCGACGCGCAAGGTCTTCGCTGCGCGCTGCTGCACACGAGCGGCTGGCTGATCCGATGGATCGAAGGGCCGGCCCAGGCCGTGGACGATGCCTGGGCCACCGCGCAGAAGGACGGTGATCTGCGTGGCGCCCGGCTGCTGCATCGAAGCATCGGTGAGGCCAAGCTCACACAGACGGTCCACATCGCGACACTGCACGGCAAGGAGAGGGCCACCGACGTAGCGCGGCGGCTGGTTCGCGTGGAGCGGCAGGCCGCACTCGGCTTGCTTGCGCAGCCCCATGAGATCTGGGAGTACCTCAGCGCGCCTTCCCGATTCGATCAGGCCGACCCGATGGCGTCCGTCGGGCGACGCAACCTGGTCGCCATCACATCCGAGAACAATGAATCGATCGATCTGCTGCGGACCATTGCCGAGCATTTCAAAAGTGCGGTGACCTATCAGCGCTTTGCGGAGGGGGGAGGCGATGTGGGAGCTGCCTACGCCGACGTTGTCTCCGGCAGGTCCATCACGCGCCTGCAAGCGCTCTCACGCCGGGCCCTGGGCCAGCTGCTCGTCCGGCTGGGCTTGTCGAACCTGCAATGCCTGGTCTTGCTGTTGGGCCGTCGCAGCCCCGCCAATCACAATCTGGTGGAAAGTGCTGCGGCACTGCTGGCGGAAGCGCCCTGTCCGTCGGTGCATGTGGTGGGAACCGATCGCGATACTCTGGAAGATGCCGCCAGCCTCCTGCGCCGCTTGCCCGGGTTGCAGGTCACGCTAAGCTGCATCGGGTC
>Ga0134124_10001009_pt1 | contig 22616 bp, 15 predicted proteins | sample KB304_FD_96880 | JGI IMG/M metagenome (GOLD analysis project Ga0134124, IMG submission 96880) | Terrestrial soil microbial communities without Nitrogen fertilizer from Kellogg Biological Station, Michigan, USA - KB3-0-4 | ecosystem: Environmental > Terrestrial > Soil > Unclassified ... | reverse complement strand
TCAACCATCGCGACAATTCCATCGATGCCCATTTTTAAGCCCAAACGATAGAAGTAACCGTCGCAAGAATGCGTAATCGCCGTCTTAAGATCCGGCGTACCGTGATTACCCATGCAGCGAGTAAATTTGTTGCCGACCTGGATACCACCGCCACATAACAGAGTTGAATGATCGAGTGTGATGGCGCCTTCCTGGAGTCCAGCAACTGCCATCGGAATCTTCCAGGTCGAACCCGGAGGATACCGACTTTGAATCGCGCGATTGAGCAAGGGAGTTTGGGGATCATTCAACAAGGCAACGTACTCTGCTCGACCTTCTTTCGAGTTGATTCGTTGCGAGAAAATATTCGGATCAAAAGTCGGATAGGAAGCCAGGGCGAAGATCTCACCGTTGTTTGGATCCATAGCAACGATGACCCCACGTTTGGTAACTGATGTCGCGAGTTGTTCTTCAGCTGACCTCTGGAGATCGAGATCGATGGTTGTTACCAGATCGCGACCCGGAGTGGGCGGTACCGTTTCAATCTCATCCTGGATGCGTCCGCGACTGTCGACTACAACCTCGCGATAGCCGTCGCGCCCTCGCAGATAGTCGTCGTAAATCTGTTCAATGCCGCTTTGTCCGATGATATCGCCTGGCTTGAGACCCTTGTCTTTGTAGCTCTGCTGTTTCAACTGCTCCGGACTGATTTCCCCGACGTAGCCAAGCACGTGCGCAAGCATGCCATCAGCTGGATAGCGACGCTGCGGTTGTTGCTCAACTCGCAGTTCCGGGAATTCAAGGTTATGAGCTTCGACCCAGGCAATGTCGTTTGGGTTAGCGTCCTGCTTTACGAGAATCGATTCAAATGCAGGGGTCACCTGGTCGAAACGTTCCTTGAGAATGTCGCTATCTATGGTCAGGCCTTCGGAGAGCGGCTGAATCAATGAAGTGAGAGGCTTATCCTTCACATCCTCGCGCGAGAGAATCACGTTGTAGATAGGTCTCGAGTCGACAATCACGCGGCCTTCACGGTCGAAGATCACTCCGCGGGGTGCCGGGATTGGAAGGTGCCGGCGTCGCTGGTTTTCGGCAATCTCTGCGTAACGCTCGCCACGCACGACTTGCAGCACGTATAGGCGCACTCCGAGAACTCCAAGCATTACCACGACGAGGACTTGAAGGAACCGGAGTCGAGCGCGAAGGTTTTGAGAAGTATCCTCGAATTTCATAGGCAGAGCCGAGTTTTAGTTCTTTGTGTTTAGAGCTTCGTCAGGGAAGCCGAGTTGTCTTTCAGTAGAACAACTCTCAAATCGAATCTTGACATGCAAAGCACAAAGATCAAAGCACAAAGTTCATCTTGTCAAAGGTTCATCTTTCATCGGCGTCGCAGGGACCCTGTTGACCTGCGGGCTACGCGCCGTCGGGTTGCGAACTGGCGGCGCTGAGCCGACCTTTCCGCAATAACTGAATCGAGCATGTAAAGCACAACCGTGCCGACGGTTGTGGTGGCGATTAGCTTGTAAGAAATGGTTTGCATCACCGGGACACTTGTGGCGTAACCCAGGACGCGATGCCAGAAAACGTAGATTCCGCTGTCCACAATCGTTGCGGCTGCCAGTACAGGGATCCGTAACAGCGGGTTCTCGAGGTTTACCCGTGTCGCGGCAAAGTAAATGATGTAAGCGGTAAGTGTTTTGGAAAAACCGCCGGCGCCAATCAAGCCGCCGCTTGAGGCGTCAACAATTATTCCGGCAAGGGTGCCAACCACAAGTGCCTGCCACGCGTCGCGCTGGAGAGCGATATAAACAACGACGACGAGAGGGAAATCGATATAGGCCAGGGGCGGCCAAACGATGCGCAACGAAAGCTGCAGCACGATTGAGATTGCCAGGACTGCCGCTATCTTAAGTTGAGGCATAGGGAAATTGCTGATTGCTGATTGCTGATCGCTGATTGTCTGGCCGATTGACGATTGCCTGAGATGAAGGTTCCTCTTGAGGTTTTATCCGCACGTACATTGTCAAATCAGCAATCAGCAATCAGAAATCAGCAATGTTTTCACTTCTTCGGTTTGTCTACATTCGGCAGGGTTTGTTCAGGGGCGGTTCGTTGGGGGGGACGATACAAGAGCACCGCTACCTCTTCAAGTTTGTCCAGTCGGGCTCCCGGCCTGATCAAAATTTGATGGGGCTGTGTTGCGGTTCCATTCTTCACGTCGACGACTTCACCGACATTCAATCCTGGAGGGTAGATTCCATCCTGACCAGTGGTCGTGACGTAGTCTCCAACCTCTACCTTTTCCAACCCGGACACATAACGCATCTCGATCAATCCAATGTCAGGTCGTCCGCGCACCGAACCAAGAGCGCCGGATTGGCCCAGCTGGCCAACAACTGCACCAGCACCGGCTTTCTCGTCAGTCAGGAGCATGACTTGGGATGACCATGGGCTTACGCTGATCACACGACCCACCACACCTGTACCGGAAACAACCGGCATGTTCACCGCAACCCCAGAGCTGCTGCCGCAGTTGATGGTGATCGTATTGAACCAGACCGACGGGTCTCTAGCGATGACGCGTGCCGCAACTGTTTCAAACTCCTTCTTCTCTTTTAGACCCAGTAGTGCCTTTAGTCGATCGTTCTCGAGCTCTTGTTGGCGAGCGGCGTTGAGTTGCTGTTCGGCAGCGGCAAGTCGCTGTCTTAAATCCTCGTTTTCGCTGGCAATGCTCCTGAAATTCAGGATTTGACGAAAGAAGCCGGAAGTTGCACCGGATGCTTTTGACGAAGCAGTCTGAATTGGAGAGGCAAACGTTTGCGTCCAAATGCGAAGAACCTTTTGTCTGCCGTTACTGTCGCGTGCATCGACAGCCATGATTACGAGGTTGGTGAAGAGGAGAACCACGAGCCAGATGGGTGCCCGCTGCCTAATCTCTCTTTGTGTCCGCACCGTTGCCATTTGTAAATCAACCTACATCCCGCTGGTCATCGTGTTTTCCCACTTCACTCGTTTAAGAAGATCGAAGTCAGACAACATCTTGCCGGTGCCGAGTACAACTGAAGCCAGTGGATCATCCGCGAGCGAGACCGGGAGTCCGGTCTCAATCGACAACCGCTTATCGAGATTCTTAAGCAACGCTCCTCCACCGGTCAGTACGATCCCGCGCTCAACGATATCGGCCGAGAGTTCGGGTGGAGTTCGCTCCAACGCGACACGAACCGCGTTAATAATTGTCGAGATCGAATCTGCCAAAGCTTCACGCACCTCTTCATCTGTAATCGTGATCGTTTTGGGAATGCCTTCAATAAGGTTTCGTCCACGTACTTCATACGACAAAGGTTCATCGAGCGGATAGGCGGAACCGAGTTCAATCTTGATGGCTTCAGCGGTTCGCTCGCCGATCAGCAGATTGTATTTACGTTTGATGTACTGAATGATGGCTTCGTCCATCTCGTTACCCGCAACGCGTACGGCGCGCGAGTAAACGATACCGCTCAAACTTATGACCGCGATGTCAGTTGTTCCGCCGCCGATGTCGACGACCATGTTGCCATGCGGCTCAGTGATCGGTAGACCGGCGCCGATCGCGGCAGCCATCGCTTCCTCGACCAAATAAACTTCAGAAGCTTTGGCTCGATATGCAGAGTCTTCAACTGCGCGTCGCTCGACTTGCGTAATCTCAGAAGGAATACCAATAACGACTCGTGGACTAACCCACGTTTTTCCGTTGTGGGCTTTCCGTATAAAGTGCTGAAGCATTTTCTCGGTGACTTCGAAGTTAGCAATGACTCCGTCCTTCATAGGTCGAATCGCGACGATGTTTCCTGGAGTACGTCCAAGCATATCTTTAGCATCACGACCCACCGCCTCGACCTGATTTGTCACCTTATTAATAGCTACAATCGAAGGCTCGGAGACGACAATACCGCGACCCTTCGCATATACCAGCGTATTCGCAGTTCCTAAATCAATCGCAAGGTCGCTGGAAAACAGACTGAAAATAGATTTAAACGCCATCTAGAATGATTCACTTCCCGTGGTTGTAGTATGGAACTTCGGGTGGGATCGGCGGTAACTGTCCAGTAACTAGCGAAACCCAACACACTCGGAACCTGTTCAACCTCACCGTAGCCCCCAAACAAGAAAATTGACTAAGGTGTTGGTTTTGATTCGCTACTGTCGGGCTGCTATTTACCCCCCAAGACGCACCAAACACGTCCGAAGCCTTAAGATACACTGTGATTCGTCTACCGTAAACCTGAAACTTAGACCGTTACCTTTGAAACTAGTGTCCAAACTTCGCATTTCGTTGGATTTGATGGTGAAGGTCGATCGGTAGATCGGTGTTGAGGTACTAGCCGGAGTCTGACTGACCTTTAGCGACTGGTTGTTCTGAGTTTCCCGTTTCGCGAGTCGCCAGGTTAGTCGCAAACCTGACACAGTTTTTGTTAGCTGCCTTGGCTTCATACATTGCTGTATCGGCGCAAGCAATCAGTTGCTGCGGCGACGATGCGTGCAGTGGAAACGCCGCAACTCCAAAACTTGCCGTGAGGGAGAGTTGCAAGCGGCGCCCGCCCGTGAAACGGTACCTGCCAATCTTCTGTCGAATACGTTCCGCGACGGCACCCGCCAGTTCGGTACCAGTGTCGGGAAGCACGATGACAAACTCGTCGCCTCCGTAGCGGGCAACTGCGTCAGTATCGCGAACAGATGAAAGGATTACGCTAGCCATCTCCATCAGTACGTGGGAACCCACGAGGTGGCCGTGTTCATCGTTGATGCGTTTGAAGTCGTCAAGATCGAGGAACAAAGCTGCCACGCTGTTTCCGTAACGTCGTGCACGTCGGATTTCGTTTAAGAGAAACTGGCGAAGATAACGAGCGTTGTGAAGTTTGGTAAGGTCGTCTGTTTGGGAGAGCCGTTCAGCTTCGGCGATGCGAACTGCGTTTGCGAGTGCCGAGGCAATTGGCAGCGATAGCGAGTCGAGCAGGGCCACGTCGGATTTCTTGAAAGCTCGCGCTTCTTTACCTTCGCGAATACCTTCGATCACCCCCAGGATTCGTTCTCCACAGACAAGCGGAACCGCTACGACGAATTGTCCGTTCTCCTTGCGCTTGATGATCCCCATTCCCGCTGCTGCTCGCTTCGTTGCCTTTGTTTCCGAACCGAGGGGCAGATCAGCTTCACCGGTTAGCATTCGTCGCCAGTGTTCTTCGGAACGACTTCCACTTGGTTGGTTTGGAGTGCGCACTGCGATTGCTTCGAGCGTAGCGCCTTCTAATCCCTTTGCTTCGGAGAAGAGATAGATGGCCCAACGATCAGCATTAATGAGCTGCTGCATACCCGCGAGCGCGCTGTGAGCAGCACCACTTTGATCGCCGATGAAGTGCAGGGAAGAAACGAGCTCAAATGCAGCTCGGAGATTGTTAGCTTTCAACTTTGGCGGAAGAGCTAACGAGTTCGATTCTGAAGGCCTCTTAGCAATTTCCGGAAGCCGAAGCTCTCCGGTCGCACCGTGCCCGTCTATCTCACGTAACAAGGCAGGGATCTGCGCTGCTTTGTCAGCGATCGCTCGAAAGCCAAGTCTCTTCAGCGTCGTGCCATCCATGCTTCTTAAATTGAGGGTCTGGTACCCGTTGGAATGGCGTCGACAGGCTACGAGCGGTGCAGCTGGCCAGAATGTACGTGCGTGATCGATTGCAGTGTGAAGCTCTACCATGTCGGCACCCGGCACAACTTCATACAGAACGGCGAGAGGCGGCGGATTCTGGTCATCCAACTGCGCCTGACTCCTGCGTTTTTGAGTTAGCGCGGCCTCAACTTCGACTTCTCGCAGCCCTTCGATGAGAGTCTTCACACCAGCAGCGCGCAACGCCTCGATTAATTCGTAGGCTGGAGCTTCATGCGCATCTGTCAGGAGTATTACGTAGTTCGACATGCCTCAAGTCTCTTTGCTTAAGCCTTGCGTCCGCGTCCGAGTGACAACTTGTATTGGCTGCTGTTTCCCTGTGCGTCCTGCGCTTCAACGACAATCTCGCGCATCGCACCTGAGGTTGTTATTTGAAGCTGAAAGTTACCATCGGTAGGAACAACTGCTTCGCGTCCTACGGCATGAATGGTGGTGCCCGGATCTGCCTTCCCACGAATTAGGTAGATGTTACCGCCGAGCAGTTCAGCGGTTAGGTTGGAAACTGCAATTTGTGAACCTGTGCCACGAGTTGCGACAATAAATTTTTGGGGCTCACTCCAATCGCTCACCTGGCCACTCGATGCGGTGCCACGCACTCGCCAAAAGTAAACGCCTGGACGAAGGTCACTAGCTCCAAACTCAGTTGCTGCCAATTGATCTCGCTCGATGACCTTACCGTCAGCGACAAAGAAAGGAGACGTTGCCACTTCAACACGATAAAAGGCTGCCGCCCCTGACTGAGGTCTTTGCCATTTTAGAAGCAAACTTGCCGAACCATTTCCGCCGGTGAAAACTTTTTCGAGATCGTGCGGCTCCGAGGGTAGCGGGACATCCAAAAGTCGTTGTGGCGCAGACAATCTTCCGGAGTTGTTAACGGAGACATACTCGCCGCCGTGAATAGCAGTCTTGTCGCCCGCTCCGTTCGTAGTTTCGATCACACCAGCATTGACTCTGATCTCTTCAGTACCTTCCGGGTTTACACCAAAGCTCGCACCCGTTTGTTCACCCAGCTTGTTTTTCGTCTTAGGTGTTTCGACGACGTTGGTCGTGCCCTCTGAAAGCTGTTCAGTGCGGACAAACATTTGCCCGCTATTTACCTGGACGTGCACGTTTGACTTCTTGCCATCTTCGTCTCGTACATTATCTCGAATGATGATCGTGCTGTTTGGCTTGACGATTAGAGTAGAACCGTCCGCCAATCCAATTCGAGCACGGCCATTCGCTTGAGTCTGTACAGTATCCCCAGGGAATAACTCAGTATCACTACTTGCGCTAACTGTCTCGCGGGTGGCTGCTCGAACCACTCGAACCTCGCCTTCAAAAGACATAAAGCGAGCGCCGGCGGGGCTGTTAAGTTTTGCGACGTTCCTGAGCGGGTTACCGTATTTCCAGACATAAACTCCCGCACCGGCTGCTAAGGCAGAAAGGATCAGAAAGGTGATTATCAGATAGACGACACGCTTCTGAATAATCCACCAATCAAAGGCGAAATGACTGGTTCTATTCGACATTTTTGAATCGAGTTAGCGGAGGAACTAGCAAAATTGAGATGCTCGTGTGCGGGCTCTTGAACCCGCACGTTCAAGGGTATGTGGAGGTTTCGGATCGTTCGGCGGGCGATAGTGCCGAGTGGGCAGTCAGAAACTACCTATTTAGGAATTTAACACAGGGCGGGAGAGTCGTTCAAGCTTGTTTAATTCTGAGTTCCTAAGGCGCCTGTCAAGCCTCAAAACCAAGTCATTTCCTGGACTCGATGGGCTCTTTGTGCTCCTGGGTGGCGTTCTCTTCGGTTGAACTGTTCCCAGAGTCGTTGACGGTTTCATCTGATTCTTCATTGAGTGGCAAATCGTAGTCCCCGGGCAAATCGACCTCGAAGGTGGATTCAGAGTCCTTTGGAAACATTAATGAGGCTGCAACTGAGCCAAGCAGAACAACTGCTACTACGACAAGGGAGATCCCCGTGTGAATGTGTATCTCAAAGGCGGCGACGAGCATCTTGGCGCCGATGAAAGTCAGGACGATGGCAAGACCTACGCGAAGGTACTGAAACTTCTCCACAACTCCAGCAAGCAGGAAGTACATCGAACGCAGTCCCAAAATGGCAAACACGTTGGATGTGTAAACGATGAAAGTATTAGTTGTTATCGCGAAGATTGCCGGAATAGAATCAACGGCAAAGACGAGATCGGTTACCTCAACCACAACAAGAACCAGCAATAGCAATGTTCCAGTTCGCTTGCCATTAATTCTGGTAAAGAACTTTTTGCCTTCGTAGGTATCGGTTATCGGAAAGTTTCGGCTTATTACGCGAACCACAGGGTTTTGATCAGGTCGCATGTCACCTTCCTGCTGCCTGAACATCTTGATGCCTGTGTAAACGAGGAAGCCGCCGAAGATGAAAATTATCCAGTGAAACCGATTCAGTAGCGCTGCTCCGATGAAGATCATTGTCAGACGCATGAAAAGCGCGCCCAGGACACCCCAGAACAACACTCGATGTTGGTATTTAGCAGGAACTTTAAAGAACGAGAAAATGAGGATGAAAACGAAGAGGTTATCGACTGAGAGCGACAGTTCAATGATGTACCCTGTCAGGAACTCGAGACCGCTCTTAGATCCCTGATAGCGGAAAACCAAATAGGCAAAGACCATCGCCAACGTCACCCAGACGCCGGTCCAGATCCATGCTTCTCGGTATCTAATTGTGTGAGCTTTGCGGTTTAGGAGGCCGAGATCCAAGCTCAGCATTAAGACAATAAAGAAACTAAACCCTACCCAAAGCCATGTTGAGCCGCTGATCGCGTCCATGTGCGAGCTTAAAATAGCATCAGCTTTCGAAACGAGCAAAGAGGGGCATCTAACAGTGTTGACTGACTTAGAATCAGTTCTCGAGAAGTAGTTCCCTTGTAGAGTTGCGGCAGTTCCTGAGTCTCTCGTACAATCCGCGATTTGCTGGAAAGGTAGAAATAATGCTTAAACAACTAGGACGACTGGAAAGAACTCGGAACATCATCATCCTTGGCTTTGCTGTCTTGATGGCCGTGAGCTTGATCATTTTCTATGCACCCGGACGGAACGCAACTTCACTTGATCCCGCCAAGAATACGGCAGTGATTGCCAAAGTTGGCTCTGCAGAAATCACAGTCGCAGATGTTGCCCAGATTCGCGAGAACTATCGCCAGATGTTTGGAGGCCGAATAAGCCTGGCTCAATTGGGCGGTAACAAGCGATTCCTCGACGGACTGATAAGCAAGCACGTCATTGCCCAGGAGGCTGAGCGTCTGGGATTAGGTGCGAGCGACGGCGAGCTCAGGGAAAAGATAATGAAGCAGTTCTCCGACGCCTCAGGTCAGTTCGTTGGATTTGATCGGTACAAAGAATCTGTCACAGCTCGCTTTGGTGATATTGAGAAATTTGAGAACGACCTTCGTGCGGAAATTGCACAAGATAAACTGAAGGCGTTTGTTAGTTCCAGTGTCAATGTCTCCGACGATGAAGTCCAGCAGGAATATAAGAAGCGCAATACGACGTTTGATGTTAGCTACGTTGTTGTAGCAACGGACAAGCTTGCGGAAAAAATTCAGCCTTCGGACTCGGACTTACGTGCTTACTACGACGCTCACAAGACCGACCTTCGCTACTTAGAACCTCAGAAGAAAATCCGATACTTATTTATAGATACTGACAAAGTTGGCTCCAAGCTGCAGATTTCCGATAAGGAACTTAAGGACGAGTACGACAAGCTTCAACCTGAGTTCAAACAAGCGGGTGTGAAGGTGCAGCAGATAATGCTCAAAGTTGCTCGCAAAGATCTTGATGCCCAGGTGGAACAAAAGACAAAAGATCTGATAACCAAACTTCGTGGTCAGACTGGCCAGGCTACGGAACAAGCCTTCGCTGATGCTGCCCGCGGAAACTCTGAAGATCCGGTCTCAGCCAAGAACAACGGTTTTGTCGGTCGACTTATCAAGAAGAATCCAAACAAGCCTGATGCTTTGTATGACCGCGTACTCGACATGCAACCAGGCGATGTTTCTGACGTTCCGATCAGGTACGCCGGTAACTTCTATATTCTTCGCCGTGGCGATGCAGTACCAAAAACGTTCGAAGAAGCGAAGCCAGAGTTGTTGGTCTCGCTGCGCAATCGCAAGGGTTATGGTGTAGCGTTTCAAGTGGCAAATAAAGCAATGGCTCGTCTGAAAGAGACGAAGGATCCTCAGAAGGTCGCGCAGGAGTTTGCCACCGAAGCAAACAATACGGCCGCAGCGATGGTGCGCGAAACGCCGTACATTAAACCTGGCGACGACGTTCCTCAAATCGGCAACAACCAGCAGTTTCACGATGCCATTGCAGCCCTTAACAATACCAATGACGTCGGCGCAGCGACTGGAGTGAAAGGCGGTTTCGCTATACCGATGCTGGTCGATAAGAAAGAGCCTCGTATTCCCGAGTTCGATGAAGTGAAGGACAAAGTTACCGACGCAGTTAAACAACAGCGTGCGAAAGAACAGGTCGAACAGAAGGCGAAAGACTTGTTAGCTTCAGTGTCCGGCCCCGATGCGCTAAAGGCAGCGGGAGAAAAGGAAGGCTTCGATGCTGGAGTGGAAGAGGCTTTCAAACTCGGTTCCACTCTGGGGAAGGCCGGCACCAGCTCAGCGCTCGATGATCTGATTTATACGATGAAGTCCGGCGAGATGATGAAGGCTCCCTTAAAGATAGACGACAAGTGGGTTATTGCTGGACTCATCAAGCGCGATGAAGCGAATCTTGCTGAGTTCGCTAAGCAGCGAGATCAGTTGAAGAATTCAATGATGAGTGAGCGGCAGAATCAGGTATTCGAAGACTACGTGATGGCTGTTCAGCAGAAGATGAAAAACGAAGGCAAGATAAAGATCTACGACGATGTGCTTGACGCTCTGCCGGAAGACGAAGAGCCGACGTTGCCGGGTGGCCTGAATCTGCCGGGTTAGTTGGAGTCACGATGCTTATTCATTAGGAGGGGCGTCCCCAGCGGAGGGACGCCCCTTAACTATTTAAGTCCTGCGATCTGGTTGCTGTTCAGTTTCCCATCAATGGGCCAATGTCAGACTGCGCTACTGCTGTACGAATTTGAAGTTCATTTGTGTTAGTCACAATCTTCAGGTTCGTGAGGGCGCTCTTCGCCAACACGCCCTTCGCGCCAGTTAGTCTCCCGACAAATAACGCGCCAAACTGTTTCAGTCCTTCCAACGTGTCACCGAGATTTCTAGCGGCGTCAGCGTCGACTGTCTTAGCACCGATAAACAACTCAACATCTTTCTCGTTGGTGTTTACTGAGCCATATGCTTGGCGCACGCCAGACAGATCTCCCGCGAAAGATACGTTACCAAGGTCGAGGTTCTTGATTACTTGCGGCGACACATTACCGCCGAAACCGATAATGGCATTCGGGTCACGCGTGGCAAGAGTGATCAGCTCTGAATTATTACGCCTTCGTCCGGCAAAGGCATCAATCGCACTTTTCACGCTTACTGGATCTCCCACTGCAAGCACGTTTGTATCGACTGGTGATGCCGCGAGCTCCCCCACCCTAAGATCGATGATACCGAACAGTTTGATGCTTTCATCGATGGAGAAAATATAGACACTCTTGCCCGCGTATTTTTCTTCGCGATACTTTCCGTTTGCAGCCAGTCTTCCAGCGGCCACCATCGCACCCGCGCTGAAGGTGCCGCGTGCCAGCGCCGCAGTCACAAGCTTGGTTATTCCCTCTGTCGGGTATGTGTACCGCACACCAAGAGCAACTTGATCAAAGGAGCGAGGATCGAGACCGGTACGAGTCTTAAACCTATCGACGCTTGCGTTCACCTCTGTAAGCTTTGAAGGGTTGTTTGCCAACATGCGTGGCACGACATCAGTTAACAGACGATTGACCTGTACTTGAGCGATTGCATCTGACTCCGGCAGCGAAGACAACAGACTTGGCGAAGAGGCCGGTGCGGACGGGCGCGAACCAGTTTGGCCCATGACCATAGTTGCCAGAGTTAAGCTTAATATCGCGATGACTGTTGTTAACTTGAGATCTGTTCTTGTCACTACAAAAAACCTTTCGATATGTCTTGATTCCAGTATATCAGGGAGATGTGGGGCAGGTGTTTCTTCCCGAGCCTGTTGTCGGATGCCTTGGTCGGCCCGACAGTTTGCTTGTGCGAGGCAATTTAATTCCTCTTCAGACGTTGCCGAAGTTCAGAGATCGCAACTTTTTCATAACCTGCAGGTATTTGAAAAAGAGTCTTATCCAAGTCGAGCGAAATATCCGATAACTCCATCAACGTCTGACTACCTTCAGTGCCTTTTGCTTCAGACTTGATCGGCATTCCTAACTTCTCATCAACCCACAGTACTGTCTCACTGCTGCTGACGTTTCCAGCGTCAGAAATGTTAACAGTTACGCGATATTTAGTTACGTTGCGACCGGAGACAACTTCGTCGCCCAGCTTTTCATATTTTGTTGCGATCGCTTCCTGATGTAATAGCCGCTCAGCCGAAGTATCGGTTTCCTGATCGTCGCCAACTGGTGACGCCGCGGTTGAAGGTTGTGCATCTGCATAGATTCTTGCCTGGGGCAACAATAGGAACCGACCTTTATCTGTATCCAGAACGACGAGTCCGTCATTCTCTTCACGACGAAAGGCGCCGTCTCGTGCAATCAATGTTTTGGTTGTGTTTGGAAGACCACCTGAACTGATGAATGTGGTTGTTCGGAGCGCGCGGTATTTGTCTGGTTCTTTTGTTCGGAATGGCGGAGTTGAGGAGACAACCTGCTCGGTAGCGTTTGTATTAGTGATCTGGGAGGAGGGCCCGGAACTACACGAGGAAAACAGTCCGGGCAGCACACAAAGAATCAGTAAGCTTCGCTTCTGCGCAATCACACTCGCTCCACTAAAAGTGCGAGACCCATTCCACCGCTTACACACAGCGTGGCCAAACCGAGTCTTGCGGAACACTTTTCCATCTCGTGGAGAAGGGTTGTAGTAATGCGGACTCCGGTGCAGCCAATCGGGTGGCCCAAAGCGATCGCACCACCGTTCACGTTCAGGCGTGACTTGTCAAAGCCCAGCTCGCGATCGCAGGCGATTACCTGAGCAGCAAAGGCTTCGTTGAGTTCGATAAGATCGATCTTATCGAGAGTTAATCCTTGTCTTTTCAGAAGAGCTCTGATTGCCGGAACCGGTCCGATACCCATGATCTCAGGAGCGACACCGGTTATCTCGTAATCAACGACGCGGGCTTGCGGAGTTGTTCCGAACTGTTTGATCGCATCTTCGCTGAGAACGACGAGTGACGCGGCACCATCAGTAATGCCTGAAGAATTTCCGGCGGTAACTGTTCCCTCTTTTGAAAACACGGGTGACAGCTTCGCCAGATCTTTCATGGTCGTGTTTGCACGAGGATGTTCGTCAGTCGAGAAACGCACCTCCTTGTCTCGGCGGCTGTTAACTTCAAGTGCGGCTACTTCCGACTCGAAGCGTCCGGATAGGGCTGCAGCTTGAGCGCGTTCCTGTGAACGCAAAGCGTATTCGTCTTGTTCGTCACGAGATATCGAATATTGCTTTGCAAGGTTCTCGGCTGTTTCTCCCATCACCAGTCCCGACAATGGATCGTTAAAGCCATCGCGGTACATACCATCGACCAGCTGCATGTTTCCCATTCTCGCGCCCCACCGCGCACCTTCTGCAAAATAAGGAACTCGCGACATGCTTTCCGTGCCACCCGCAAGAACAGCGTTGGCTCGACCGAGCATGATCTCCTGTGTAGCCAAAATGATCGCTTTCAACCCGGAAGCACATGCCTGGTTTACAGTAAAAGCTGGTACTACTTCGGGGACACCGCTGCGATAGGTGATTTGTCGAGCAACGTTTGGTCCGCCACCGGCCTGACGGGCACAGCCCCAGATCGACTCGTCAATTTGTTCCACCGGTACACGCGCGCGTCGTAAGCTCTCTTTGGCTGCGGCAACGCCTAGATCAGCAGCTGACCACGATGCGAGTGTTCCACCAAACTTACCAATCGGCGTTCTTACAGCCCCTGCGAGATAAACATTCTTCATTATCTTAGTAGTTTGTTGGTTCAACTTTAGTTGACCAAAAATGGTAGCACACGGTAGAAGATTGGTCAGGTTCGCTTCAAATCACGCAGTGACGCGGTTTCCTCACAAGTATGTTTCAGCGTCTCACATCCTCAGCAACGGTTGAATCCGCTCGCCAACATATCGCCGCGCTAATCAGAGAACATGCCGAATGGTTCTGCACGCAGAGCGCCAACGAAACATACGCACTTCGCCGAAACGAAATCGATGTTGCAATTTCGCAGGGCCGATTGATTCTTTCTTGTTGGACGGAGAAGGGAAGTAGATCGTGGCGAATCCTCGCATGGTCCTGGAACTGTCAGACTCTCAGTCTTCAAACATCGCGGAAGATGGGAGCCGAACAACTGCTAATCGAACTTGTACCGCGTGCCTCGGCAAAAGCAGTCGGTGCCATCATCAAGGCCGCGCGTCAAGTTCGTTGTCACAAGCTTGCGGATATTGCGGCTGCACTCCAACGCGATACTCGAGTCGAACGGTGCGCGTTGAGTCCCGGAATCAGACCGGGACAGCCTGGTCGTTACGCTAGAATTCTGCTTCGTCGCAAACAGATGCGAATTGCCGTGACCGGGTCTGTAGTCCCCAGTCAGCCTGGGATGGTTGATGCGTTCTTGTCATCGGCGCTGCTTTGGTTCCACCGTACCGGGGAAAGAATCAAGCCACCCTACATCACACAACTGTGGCTCATCGTCTCAAACGACACGCTCAAATCGCTCTTTCATCGAATCGTCCTTTTGCGACCAGGGCTGCGCGAGTTAATAAAAGTCTTGACCGTCAATGATGAGTTAAGCGAGCTCACGTTGTTGGACCGTCCGGAAAGGCGTGACTTATGGAGGAAGAGACTTGCGCATTTCCCACCGGTTCCAGAGGCCTCACTCACGCCGCGAGTTTCATCAATAATCGCTGAAGCGCCTGATGCAATTGACGTTGTGCATGCTCGACATGGCGAGACTCTTAGATACTTCGGACTTCCTTTTGCGCGCGTACGTTCGATGTTGGGAACAGAAAGAGTTTGGTTTGGCATCGATTCAAATAGACGATTGCTCGAGACATCGTGCTTTAGTGCCTGGCGTAACTTGCTCCAGGATCTTCACGAGTATCGTTGTGCGAGTGCTTCCGATCACCGTCATGCTTTATATCGGAATGCTGCAGAAGCATGGCTCGAGTCGTTGCTGCGAAAAGACATCACGAAGCTTGACCCAGGTTTGATCATTGCCCCACTGCATGCACAGTTCCGCACCGCGCGCGGCGGCAAACTTGGTATCAGACCCATTGACATGCTTGCGCTACGACAAGACGGACGCTTGGTTGTGATTGAGTTGAAAGTCTCTGAAGATCGCGAGCACGTACTTCAGGGAGTGGATTACTGGCGTCGAGTAGAAGCGCATCGAAGGCGAGGACACATAGCAAAAGCCAAACTGTTCGGCGAAAGAAAAATTCGAGACGAGCCGCCGCTGGTTTATCTCGTGGCACCCACACTTCGAGTCCATCCTTCATTTCAAACGCTCGCGCGTTGCATCGACAGCGACATTGAGATCTATCGCTTCGACATTAATGAAGACTGGCGTTCAGGTGTGCGTGTTATGCGCCGGATGCGAGTGAACTAGTGAGGAATGAGGGCCTCTAGTGCTTAACGAAAATGCTATCGCGTTCGTTTGCAGCTTGTGGCAGATGCTGGTGAGAACCTGCTGGCGTTGTCATGGTTATGTCAGAGTCGGCCGAATAAATTCCCGAAACCCGCATCCTGAACTCGTCTGCATTGGTTGCGTTGTGAAGCGCTTCCTGGAGAGAGATCAATCCGGACTGCACGAGGTGGAACAGCGACTGATCGAAGGTTTGCATCCCGTATTGCGAAGTTCCGGCGGCAATCGCTTCCCGGATCATATACGTCTTCTCTTCGTTGATGATGTGGTCGCGAATGAATCCTGTCGAAACAAGCACCTCGATCGCAGGCACACGTCCGGCACCTTTTGCTGCACGAACTAGTCGCATTGAAATTACAGCTTTGAGAATTCCGGCCAACTGAATTCGCACTGACTTTTGTTGGTGCGACGGAAATGACGAAACAATACGAGTGATCGTTTCAGTTGCGTCGAGAGTGTGTAGTGTTGATAGAACGAGGTGACCTGTCTCTGCCGCAGTCAATGCTGTTTCGATAGTTTCATGGTCACGCATTTCACCAACAAGAATTACGTCGGGGTCTTGTCGTAGTGCGCTGCGTAAAGCTTCTGCAAATGAACGCGTGTCCACATCGACTTCACGTTGAGTCAGAAAAGACATTTTGTCGCGATGCAGGAATTCGATCGGGTCTTCAATCGTTACGATGTGACCACTTCGCGTCGCATTGATGAAATCAATCATCGAGGCGAGCGTGGTGGACTTTCCAGACCCGGTTGCTCCTGTGACCAGGATGAGACCGCGGCGTTCTTCAGCAATCTTTTCGATAACCGGCGGCAGACCTAGTTCCGCTACACTTCGTTGTTGGTCGGGAATGACGCGCAGAACAATACTGACGGTACCGCGCTGCTGAAAAATGTTTGCACGGAAACGACCCAGGCCGGAGACGCCGTAGGCTATATCGACTTCAGATATTTCTTTGAACCGCTGCTTTTGTCGGTTCGACATGATGGCAAATGCCATGTCGAGTGTGTCTTCGGGTTTCAGACGTGGGGCATCGGCAACGGGATGCAGTTCTCCCCCGATTCGCATAACTGGGAACGCGCCAACTTTCAGATGTAGGTCGGAGGCAGAATGCCCGGCGGCAATGCGCAGGAGATCGTCAATTTTGGCGGCCATGAAATGCTTACGAACCTTTCGTAGCTAAGTAAGTGTTGTCTTGTTTAAGAATTGAGCACCGGAAGGGGTGCGGGATTCTGGTTGGGGCGAGATGTTCGTTAAGAACCCTCGGTTTGAATATAGCTTGACGGGGTTGGGCCAGTCAATAAAGTTGTTTATTGCTATGTGCGATAAGCTTCACTTGTCGCAAAAACTATGAGGTTTAGGCCGTTAAACCGACAAGCTAAAGCTTATCGGACATAAAAAAGGTGGGCTGAATTTACTCAGTCCACCTTTTAGACCTTGCCGGTCCAAGCGCTATTCGCGTGGGGCCGTTTGATAGCTCAACACGGGTTCGTTTTCACCCGTGGCTTCAATGCTTCCCCCGTATCCATTGGTATCTGTTTGCTTTGCCCCGTTTACGTAAGTCAGCCAGTCGCCTGGTGCCTTACGCTCGCCCTTGGTGATCTCAAAGAAGACCTTTTGAATCTTTGCGGTAATAGGTCCGCGCTCGCCATTGCCCACTGTGATGCGATCGACCGATCGAATCGGGGTTATCTCCGCAGCGGTTCCAGAGAAGAACAGCTCATCAGAGACATATAACGCAGCGCGTTGAATCGTTCGTTCCTTTACTGTGAGTCCCAGTTCATGACAAATCTGAACAACGCTATCTCGCGTAATGCCTGGCAGGATTGAAGACGAAAGCGGCGGCGTTAATACTACATCGCCTGAGACTACGAAAATATTCTCCCCGGAGCCCTCTGAAACGTATCCTCGATCATCTAACGCAATTCCTTCTGCAAAGCCGTTTAGCAACGCCTCCATTTTGATAAGTTGCGAGTTCATATAGTTTGCGCCGCTCTTGGCCATAGGCGGCATGGAGTTTGGAGTCAATCGATTCCAGGTTGAGACGCAAACGTCAACGCCGCGTTCAATCGCTTCGTCGCCTAGATACTTGCCCCAGTCCCAGGCGCCGATGTAGCACGCGAGCGGATTAGGAAACGGATTTACGCCGAAGGCGGGATTCTGTTCGTCGAGACTGCGAAACAGGATAGGCCTTATATAACACTGATCCATGCCGCTCCGTCGTACCAGTTCGATAGCGCCCTCGGTCAACTGATCCAACGTCCACGGGTGATCCATGCGATAGATCTTTGCGGAGTTCAGGAGACGTTGCATGTGCTCCTTCAGGCGGAAGATCGCGGGCCCATTTTTTGTCGAGTAACACCTAATACCCTCAAAGATACTCGAGCCGTAGTGCAGCACGTGCGACATCACATGCACTCGCGCATCATTCCACTTGATAAACTCTCCATTGTGCCAAACGACATCGCAAATGCGTGGTGTTGCTACGTCCTTCGCTTTGCCCTCTTTTGAGAACATATCTGAATTGCTCCTTAAAGAACCTTTCGAAAACAGAACGAGAATGCCTTCAGTTAACGGCGAAATTCAGCACGTAAACTGGTCCTGTTACCCTTGTAAGTGGACACGGCACAATACCGTAGTTGCACTTTCGTTTGCAAGACGCGCCTTGCCGGTCAGAACCATGCTTACGTAACATGAAAAACCCGTGCCCCACAGAGTTAATAATATTAAATATCAGCGCATTCCATTAAACCGACATGAGCGCCTGACAAGGTGTGTTTTAATTACCTTTTGTGTGCTTGTAACGTTTCTGAATGGATGCCGGCAGCATAAGATGACTCAGCAAATCCCAAACCAATCCCAACCTACAGAATCGAATAACGATCCGTTAGCAATCCACCATCGTGCGATTGCAGTTGATATGCATGCGGATACCGTCCAACGGGTGCTTGATGAAAATGTTGATCTTCAAAAACAGTTGAGCGACGGCCATCTTGACGCAGTGCGCGCCAAAGCAGGCGGACTCGACGCGCAGTTTTTCTCGATCTGGGTCGAGCCGCAGTTGTTTGGCGGTGGCGGTGCGCGCGCCATCAAGCGCGCCGACGATCAAATCGCAGCTGTGCGAGGCCTCGCAGAAAACCATCCGGAGACGTGGCAATTGGCAACGACGGCAGCGGAGGTTCGCCGGGCTGCGGCTGACGGAAAGATTGCTGCCTTACTGGGTCTCGAGGGTGGATACGCAATCGATGAACGCCTGGAGAACGTTGAGAGATATTACAAAATGGGCGTTCGCTACATGTCTCCCGCGTGGAGCGTTAGTACCAGCTGGGCAGGATCATCGGGCGACGAAGTGGGTGCCACGCGAGGCCTTAACGAGTTTGGTCGAGAAGTTGTTCGTGAAATGAATCGGCTGGGAATGATGGTCGACGTTTCGCACGTATCGGACAAGACGTTTTGGGACATCGTTAACACGTCAACGAAACCAGTGATTGCCACACACTCTGCCTGCCGAGCTATCGCTGACGTCCCGCGCAATCTTACGGACGACATGATTCGAGCATTAGCCAAAACTGGTGGAGTCGTGAATGTGATCTTTTATCCGGAGCATGTTGAACCTGGCTGGAGTCAGAAGAAGAAGCAACTCGATAGTGAGATCGCCGGATTGGTACAAAGAGCTTCTGAGAATGAGCCTGGCGACGCTGTTCACAAGAAGCTCGCGCGTGACCGTGTGAGGCAAGAGCAGTATGCGAAGCGATTACCGAAGGTGACTGTTTCCCGAATCGTGGATCATATCGATCACATTGTGAAGCTCGTAGGCATCGATCACGTGGGGATTGGTTCTGACTTTGACGGTGTCCAGGCCACGCCGGCGGATCTTTCGACCGTTGCCGATCTGCCAAACCTCACGCGTGAGTTGTTAAAGCGAGGTTACACCGAGGACGACGTGGACAAGATTCTTGGTGGAAATATGTTGAGGGTGATGGAACAGCAGGGAGCCGGGAAGAATTAAGGGTTGTGGTTGTTCTCTTGAACTTTGTTCTTTGAGCTTTGAGCTTTGTTTGGTAGTGATCGTTTCTATATGAGTACGAAAGCACTAAATACAAAGCACAAAGATCCAAGCACAAAGATTAAAATTCCAAGCACAAAGATCAAAGCTCCGAGTTCCAAGATTAAAGCTCGCCTTTCCCCCCGCATCGGTTTCCATGCACCAATAAAAGGCGGTCTTCATAACGCTCTCGACATCGCGAAGGAGACCGGGTGTGACACCGTTCAACTCTTTTCTCGAAATCCCCGAGGTTGGATGGCAAAGCCTCTCAACGTCGATGATGTTCTTCAGTTCCGCAACACAAAAAAGCTAACAAGAATTCGACCAGTCCTGATTCACTGTAATTACCTTGTTAACCTGGCTTCGGCGGATGAGTTCTTTCTGACCAAGTCGCGTGAGTCTTTTCGTGAAGAAGTGGAACGGGCACTTGTTCTTGGTGTCGACTATCTAGTCGTTCATCCCGGAAGCGCAAGAGGTTCTTGTGAAGCTGACGGCATCACTGTTTGCGCACAGAGTTTAAAGATTGCTTGCAAGGGACTACGGCTTGGTTCGTTGAAGATCCTACTCGAGAACACAGCCGGCCAGGGCGAGTGCATAGGTCACCGGTTTGAACATTTGAAGGCGATCATGGATGCATGCCCAGGACTCCCGCTCGGAGTCTGTTTCGATACGGCGCATGCGTTCACGGCAGGTTACGACATTCGCGAAGAAGATGGACTGGCAGCACTGATTCAGAAAGTGCAGCGAACCGTTGGTCTCAAGAACGTTCGTGCGATTCACTTCAATGATTCCCGAGCCGCTTACAACTCGCGAGTCGATCGACACTGGCACATCGGTGAGGGACATATTGGCACCGAAGCGCTGAGACGTGTGGCCCAGCACCCAAGACTAAGGCACTGTGCGTTCATTCTTGAGACTCCTTACGATGATCCGCGGGTGGACCTTAAGAATTTAGAGATGCTGAGATCGTTTGTGAGCTAATCTCTGTGTCTCCGTGCCTGTGTTGAAAATGAGAACTGATTGTCTAAGCCGCAAGTTTCAACACAGAGGCACGGAGAACACAGAGACACGGAGAAACTCTTAGACATCCATACCGTTCCTTAGGTAGAATCACATTGAACATGTTCTCGAAACGACCTCCAACCAAACTCCTCCTAACGGTGCCGCTTCTGCAGCGCGCTTGATAGCGCTTTTCTTGCGGAGCGGCGAATCCCTACTTACAAAGGAAGTCCACAAAGATGTCGGCATTACCGTGACTTTGTCTCGGCCCGACAAAACGTGTTAACTGTAAATGGATAAGGTTATGGACGAAAAATACTTCCCTGAACAAATCGAACATAAGTGGCAGCAGCACTGGAACGACTCGCATTCATTCGAGGTTGACGCAGGTGACCAGCGACCGCGGTTCTACTGCCTCGAGATGCTCCCGTATCCGTCGGGCTACTTACACATGGGTCACGTTCGAAATTACTCGATCGGTGACGCACTCGCCTGGTTCAAACGTCTCCAGGGATTCAACGTGTTGCACCCGATTGGTTGGGACAGTTTTGGTCAGCCGGCAGAACAAGCGGCAATCAAACGTGGCGTTAATCCGCGTGACTGGACCGAAGAGAACATCGCGCACATGCGCGGTCAGCTCCAGCGACTCGGAATTAGTTACGACTGGTCACGTGAGATCGCAGCTCATCGGCCCGACTATTACAAGTGGGACCAGTGGTTCTTCCTGAAGATGTTGGAGCGCGACCTCGCTTACAAAAAGGTGTCGCAAGTTAACTGGTGTCCGAAGGAACAGACCGTCTTGTCGAATGAGCAGTCGTCAGGTGGAGTCTGCTGGCGTTGTGGCGCTGCCGTAGAGAAGCGTGATCTCGAACAATGGTTTCTCCGCATCACTGATTACGCAGAGCAACTTGTCGCCGACATCGATCAGATTGAATCCGGTTGGCCCGAGAAAGTGTTGAAACGTCAACGTGATTGGGTTGGTCGCAGTGAAGGTGCGTTCATCGACTTCGCGATTAAAGACAGTGACAAGAAGATCCGCGTGTTTACAACCCGCATTGACACTATCTACGGAGCGACGGCGGTTGTGTTGTCAGCTGAACATCCATTGCTCGCTGAATTACTGGAAGGCTCCACGCTAAAGACTGACATTGAGGCGTTCGCGGCGAAGGTGAAGTGCGAGCGCGCAACTCGCGGAGAAGTTGACGAAGAGGAGAAAGAAGGACTCAACACCGGCTTGCTGGCAATCAATCCGTTCAGCGGGGAAAGTGTCCCTGTCTGGGTAGCGAATTACGTTCTCATCGAGTACGGCACAGGTGCGGTAATGAGTGTACCCGCGCACGATGAACGCGATTTTGAATTCGCACAAAAGTACTCGTTGCCAATACGGCAGGTAATTGCACCGGTCACGCACGACCATGCCAAAGCTGAGCCTACGTCAGTAGACGGAATGGAACAGACGGCAGACATGAAAGAGTCATTCACCGATTATGGAGTTTTGATCAATAGCGGTGAATGGGGTGGGAAGCTCTCGGAAGTGGCTGTTCCCGAAATGGCGGCGTTCGCTGAAAAGAACGGTTTCGGAAAGGCTGCAGTGACGTACCGCATTCGCGATTGGGGAGTTTCACGCCAACGTTTCTGGGGTGCGCCTGTCCCGGTGATCTACTGCGATAAGTGCGGGATGGTGCCTGTGCCTTACGAGCAATTGCCGGTTGTGTTGCCGGAGACAGCGGCGTTCACCGGAACTGGTGAGTCACCGCTCGCAGGCGTAGCGGAGTTTGTGAACACTGAGTGTCCTAACTGTCATGGGCCAGCGAAGCGTGAAACGGACACCATGGACACATTCGTCGATTCGTCGTGGTACTTCTTCCGTTATTGCGATCCGCGAAATGAAGCTGCTCCGTTCGATTCAAAAATCGTAAACCGGTGGACACCGGTGGATCAGTACATCGGTGGCGATTCACACGCCGTGATGCATTTGATCTACACGCGCTTCTGGACGAAGTTTATGCGCGATCTTGGCCTGGTTACTTTTGACGAGCCGGTGACGAGACTGTTGACCCAGGGCATGGTGACCAATCGCGTAGAAGGCACGGATGATTGGAAAGCAATGTCGAAGAGTCTCGGCAATGGAGTTG
>Ga0134124_10001008_pt1 | contig 22632 bp, 17 predicted proteins | sample KB304_FD_96880 | JGI IMG/M metagenome (GOLD analysis project Ga0134124, IMG submission 96880) | Terrestrial soil microbial communities without Nitrogen fertilizer from Kellogg Biological Station, Michigan, USA - KB3-0-4 | ecosystem: Environmental > Terrestrial > Soil > Unclassified ... | reverse complement strand
CGGCGCCGCGGGGCGAGCTCAGCTCGTGCTCGAGCGACCGATCGCGGCGGCAGTCGGCGATCGTTTCATCGTGCGCGACACGAGCGGCGCGCGCACGATCGGCGGCGGTCGCTTCGTCGACCTGCGGCCGCCACAGCGTCGGCGCCGCACGCCGGCTCGGCTCGCGCAGCTCGACGCGCTCGTGCGCGAAGACCCGCGCGAGGCGCTCGAGGCCGCGCTGTCTCGCTCGCCGTTCTTCGTCGACGTCGCTGCGTTCGCGCGCGACCGCGCTCTCGACGAGCGCGAAGAGCGCACGTTGCTCGAGGCCGTTCCGCACACGCGGCTCGCGGTCGGCGAAGGGAGCGTCGCGCTGTCTCAAGAGGCGTGGCGACGTCTTGCCGCTTCGATCCGGGCAACGCTCGAGGCCGCGCATCGCGCGCATCCCGAGCAGCCGGGGCTCGCGCCGGCGCAGATCTCAGGCTCCGTCGAGCCGCGGCTGCCGGCGCGCGTGCTCGCGAGCGCCGTGCGCACGCTCGTCGACTCTGGAGTGCTGCTGTCGGAGGGCGGCGCACTGCGCTTGCCCGAGCACCAACTGAGCCTCGACGAGCGAGACAAGCGCTCCTGGTCACGCATCGGACCGCTCATTTCGGATGACGAGCGCTTCCGTCCGCCGCGTGCCGACGAAATCGGTAAGGAGTTGCGCTTACCGGCCGCGGAGGTGCGGCGCGTGCTCAAGGCGCTCGCGCGCCAGCGAGTCGTGGTCGAAGTCGGGCTCGATCGCTTCTTCAAGCGCGAAACGGTCGACGAGCTCGCCGGCATCGTGGTCGGGGTCGCGCGAGCGCAGAAGGACGGACGGTTCGCCGTCTGGCAGTTTCGCGATCAGTTGGGAGGCGGAAGGAAAGTGGCGATCGAGATCCTCGAGTACTTCGACGGTCGCGGCTTGACGCTGCGCGACGGAGAGCTGCGCCGCTTGAATCCGCGCCGGCTTGACTTGCCGAAACGCGAAACCGAGAGTGGCTCGCGCAACCCGCAGTGAGGAGGAGAATCGTTCCCGGTGGAACGTCCGGACTTCAAATCCGGGAGGGGCTGTCAGCCAGTCCTTGGTGGGTTCGACCCCCACTCTCTTCCGCCGGCTAAGTGGAGGTTCCCATGCCGCTGAACAACAAGGTCGTCTCGCACGAACAGTGGCTCGAAGCGCGAGCGGCGTTCCTGAATCGGGAAAAGCAATTCACGCGCGCGCGCGACGAGCTCCATCGACAGCTCCGCGAGCTGCCTTGGGAGGCCGTCGACAAGAACTACGTGTTCAACGGCCCGGATGGGAAAGAAACGCTTGCCGAGCTCTTCGACGGGCGGAGCCAGCTGATCGTCTACCACTTCATGTTCGCGCCCGATTGGGACGCGGGTTGCCCGCACTGCTCGTTCTGGGCCGACAACTTCGATCCCGTGATCGTGCATATGAATCAGCGCGACGTGACGATGGTCGCGATCTCGCGCGCGCCGTACGCGCGTCTCGCGGCGTATCGCAAGCGCATGGGCTGGAAGTTCAAGTGGCTGTCGTCCGTGGGCACGTCGTTCAACTTCGACTACGGCGTCTCGTTCACGGACGACGAGCGCGAGCGTGGCGAGGCGTTCTACAATTTTCGCAAAGGCGATCCGGGCGTGTCGGAGCGCGAGGGCTTCAGCGTGTTCTACAAGGACGCTGCGGCTAAGCTGTTCCACACGTACTCGGCATACGCACGCGGCATCGATCTACAGAACACCGCCTACAACTACATCGACGTCGTCCCGAAGGGTCGCGACGAAGGCGGCCGCTCGCAGTATTGGGTGCGCCGGCGCGACGAGTATCCGGTGGCCAACGCGAAGATGGGCGGCGCGGCGAAGAAGAAGCGCAAGACGAAGCCCGAAGCGACTCGCAAGAAGAAAGCGAAGCCGAAGCGAAAGAAAAAGCGTTAAGAGACGAAAACGATCTTGCCTGTCGACGCCGTGCTCTCGAGCAGCTCGTGCGCGCGCCGAGCTTCCGACAGCTGCAGCCGCGCCGCGACGGCCGGGTGGATCTCGCGCTCGCGAAGCAGCCCGAGCAGTGCGCGGAAGTCCTCGTCGAACCAGTCTTGGTGGTGGGTCCGCAGGACCTGGACTCGATAAGAGAGCACGCGCCGGCTCGGCGACAGCAGGCCCCAAAGCGCGACGGCCGCGGTCGACGCGTACCACCCGAAGACGGCGGGCCAGTTTTTGCGGCCATGCGCGATGGTCGCGTAACGGCCGAACACGACGAGCCTGCCGCCGCGCCGCAACGCGCGGAACGAGAGTAGCGACAGCGGGCCGCCGAGCCCGTCGAGCGCGACGTCCACGCCATCGCCGGTCCGCTCCCGAACGCGCGCGAGGAAGTCATCGTTCTGATAGTCGATCGCGACGGCGCCGAGCCGCTCGACCACGGGAAGGTCCCGCTTCGACGCGGTGCCGAACATCCGTAGCCCGGCGATTGCTCCAAGCTCGAGGATCGCGGAGCCGACTCGCCCAGCTGCGCCGTGCACGAGAATCGTTTCGCCCTTGCGCGCGCGGGCGGCGCGGTGCAGCAATTGGTATGCGGTCATATAGGCGAACACCAGGCTCACGACCTCCGCCGGATCGAGATCCTCGGGAACGGTCACCGCGTAGCGTTCCGGCACGCATACGCGCTCGGCGTTCGCGCCCCAGACCGTCAGCACGCCGACGCGGTCGCCGACTCCGAGCCTCGTGCAGCCCGCACCAAGCTCCTCGACGATGCCCACGAGCTCGTATCCCGGCGTGAACGGTGGTTTCGGACCGCCGAGATACGTGCCAGCGCGGAGCTGCGTATCGGTGAACGATGCGCCGGAGGCGAGGACCCGCACGCGGACTTCGCCGGAGCCCGGAAGCGGCGTGTCCGTCTCGACGACATCGAGGACCTCGGGACCGCCGAAGCGTGTGACGACTACTCGCCTCACGGCAGGGGACGCTAAGGCGCTCGCTCGGGCGTCTCAATACGAACAAACCGCAATCAATCATGCTTGGTCCGCCGCCTGACCGCGATCGAGCTCAGAGCCGAACCTTGCGCAGTGACGCGTCGAGCCTGCTCGCCATCCGAACCGGCGCGCCAATCCGCGGCTTCCGCTAGACTTCCGCAACGCCAACAAGAAGCAGAACGCCATGAAAACCCTCGTCGTCGCGATCGTGTCGCTCGCCTTCGTCTCGTTCACCGCGCAAGCCCAGCCGAGATCGGCGAAAGCCGTAGCGGTGATCGAGGATCTCGTCGCCGCGAATCGGATCTTGGCGAAGCAGGGAATCCTGCCGGGCTACGGCCACGTGAGCGCGAGGAATCCCGACAACCCGAACCATTACTTCCTGTCGCGGTCGCTCGCGCCCGAGCTCGTGACCGCCGACGACATCGTCGAATTCGATCTCGACAGCAACGCAGTCGACGGCAAGAAGACCGCGTTCTATCTCGAGCGCTTCATTCACGGCGAGATCTATAAAGCTCGGTCGGACGTGCAGGCGATCGTGCACAACCATTCGCCGGGCGTAGTCGCGTTCGGCGCCGGATCGACGCCACTGCGCCCCGTGACGCACGACTCGTCGTTCCTGCTCGGCGGCGTGCCGATTTGGGACTACCGCGATTTCGGCACGAAGAACGGCGCGCTCGTGGATACACCGGAGCGCGGCCGGGCGCTCGCCAAGTCGTTGGCGAGCAGGCCCTTGGTGCTGATGCGTAACCACGGCGTCGCGATCGTCGCTCGCTCGTTGCCGGCTGTCGTCGAAAACTGCGTAGCGTTGGAGAAGAACGCGCAGATTCTGAATACGTTGCTCGCGCGCGGCGACGAGATCACGTATCTCGAGCTGGACGAGTCGTCACGGGATCAGGGCGGTGGCCAGCCCGGCGGCGGCCGCGCGTGGGAGCTCTGGAAGAAGCAGGCCTTCGCGCAGAAACACTGAGGCAGACGACTCCCGTGGCGATCAAACGAACGAATTGGTCCGCCGGCAGGCTCGTCACGCTCGAGTACACGTCGCGCGTGCTCGCCGACAACCCGCTCGGCGATCCGCACGTGCGTCTACTCGACGTCTGGCTGCCGCCGCAGTACGACCAGGCGAAGGGCCGCGGCCGCGGCGCGCGCTTCCCCGTCGTCTACGACCTCGTCGGCTTCACTGGCACTGGCCGCATGCACACGGCGCCGCGCAGCTTCGAGGAGAACGTGCCCGAGCGCGCGGCCCGTCTCGTGCACGAGCGCAAGATGGGGCCGATCATCGTCGCGTTCCCCGATTGCTTCACCGCGCTCGGCGGCAATCAATACGTGAACTCGACGGCGATCGGCCGCTACGCGGATTACTTGACGCGCGAGCTCGTGCCGTTCGTCGACAAGGAGCTCCGCACGCTCGCGTCGCGCGAGCACCGCGGCTGCTTCGGCAAGTCGTCGGGCGGCTACGGCGCGATCGTGCACGGTATGAAGTACTCGCGCACGTGGAGCGCGGTCGCATGTCACTCCGGCGACTCGTACTTCGACTGGGTGTACGGCGCGGACTGGCCAAACACGCTCGACGAGCTCGCGAAGTTCCGGCTGCCGAAGCGCAAGCCGGGCAAAGTCGACGTCGTCAAGGCTGCTAAGAAGGCCGGCTACGACGGCCGCGACGACGGCCGGATCGGCCGATTCCTGAAGCACGTTTGGGGCAAGACGAAGCTCGGCGAGGGCGAGGTTCACGCCCTGATGAATCTCGCGATGGCGGCGACTTACGACGCCGACCCCAAGGCGCCGAACGGGTTTCGCGTGCCGTTCAACCTCGAGACCGGCGAGCTGTTGCCGGAGCGCTGGAGGCGCTGGCTCGAGCACGATCCGGTGCATCTCGTCGCGCGTTACGCGAAAGAGCTCCGCACGCTGCGCGGAATCTTCATCGACTGCGGCTGGCGCGACCAGTACCGAATCCACTACGGCAGCCGCCTGTTGTCGAAGGCGCTCGCGCAGCACCGCGTCGCGCACGTCTACGAGGAGTTCGACGACAACCACTCGGGCATCGACTATCGGATGGAGCGGAGCTTGCCGTTCCTCTACAAGGCGCTGCGCTGAGCGCATCTGCGCTGGAGATCACATGACTACCAATCGAGAAGCGTCCTGGCTCGCTCGCTCGCGCGTGGGCGCCGCGCTTGGTCTGGTGCTCGCCGTAGCGCTCGGCGGCCCCGAAGCCGCCCACGCCGCTGCCGATGCGCAGCTGATGACGGCGATCAAAGCCTGCGAGCCTGACGCACGCGCGCTGCTGGAGCGCGCCGTCGCGATCGATTCAGGCACTGGCGATGCCGAAGGGCTGAACCAACTCGGTGCGCTGCTCGCGCGCGAGCTCCGATCAGCGGGCTTCACGAAAGTCGACGCGATTCCCGCGGAGCCTCCGGCGGTCGGCAATAACCTAGTTGCGACGGTCGAGGGTACCGGCCGCGGCAAGATCCTGCTGATCTCGCACATGGACACGGTGTTCGCGCACGGTACCGTCGCGCAGCGCCCGTACCGAGTCGTCGACGAGCAGGCGTACGGGCCAGGCGCCGGCGACGACAAGCAGGGCGCCGTTACGGCGATCTGCGCGATGCGCGCGCTGAAGGCGATCGGGTTCAGGGACTTCGCGCGCATCACGTTGATCGTGAACTCGAACGAGGAGACGGGCTCGTTCGGAACGCGCAAGCTGTTCCGCGAGCACGCGCTGCTAAGCGATGTCGCGATCAATCTCGAGCGCGGTGTGCCGCCCGACGGGGTGCTCGTTTCGCGCAAGGGTGCCGCCGTCGTCACGCTCGAGATCACGGGTCGAGCTGCGCACTCGGGGCTCGAGCCCGAGAAGGGCCGCAACGCCGCGCTCGAGGCCGCGCATCAAGCGCTCGCGATCGGCACGCTGGCCGATCCCCAGCTCGAGACCACGGTCAACGTCACCGTCCTGCAGTCGGGCGACAAATTCAACGTGATTCCGGATCGCGCGGTCGTGAAGGCCGACGTGCGCGCATACACGCCCGCAGAGTTCGACCGCGTCGAGCGCGCAGCGAAGGATCTCGCGATGCGCACGACTGTGCCCGACGTGAAAGTGGTGGTGACGATGGAGCGCACGTTCCCGCCTTGGCCGCACGTGCCCTCGACCGACGCGCTGCTCGAGCGCGCGCGGGCAGTGTACGCGGAGATCGGCGGCAAGCTAGCGGCGGTCTCCGTCGGCTCGTCGGCGGATGTCGCGCTGACGGCTGAGGCCGGCACGCCGTCGATCGACGGCTTCGGCATCCTCGGCGACGGCGCCCACGGGCCCGACGATCACGCGGACCTGCGCAGCATCGTGCCGCGCGTCTATCTGCTCGCGCGGTTCGTGATGGACCTCGGACGGAGCCCGCCGGCGAAATAGGACGTTCAGCGAGATGGAGTCCCACGCTCGGGACGCGACTTTCCGAATCAGGGACAATCAGAGGGGTCTCGGCACGAGAACGTCTTGAGCGGCCACGTATTGGTGCGGCGTGGCGGGTGGCACAAACCCTGCAATTCCGCGACATCGAATCGAGGCTCGGCTCATTGCGCACATTCGTCCGTGACCTGCGTCTTGCCGTTCGGGTGCTGTTCAAGACACCGGCGTTCACGTTGCTCTCGATAGCGACGATCGCGGCGGGAATCGGCGCGAGCGCGGCCGTGTTCAGCATGGTGAACGCCGTGCTCGTTCGACCGCTGCCGTTCGTATCGAACGGCACGCTGATTCGCATTCGTCAGCCCTCGGCCACGTCGCCCGACGCGCAGCTATCGACGCCCGAGATCCGTGACTATCGCGCGCAAGTCCCCGAGCTCGGCGCCCTCGAGGAATACCACTCGATGGCTTTCGAGTACTACGGGCGCGGCGATCCGCAGCGCGTGCAGACAGGAGTCGTTTCCGACGACTTCTTCGACATGCTCGGCGTGAAGCCGATCCTTGGCCGCACGTTCTTGCGCGGCGAGGAAGAAGTCGGCGCGCCGCCGGTCGTCGTGTTGAGCTACAAATACTGGACGGGCCATCTCGGTGGGGATCCCGAGGTCATCGGGCAGACGTTCACGATGAACGATCGCGTCCACACTATCGTCGGGGTGCTGCCGCCGCTGCCGGATTATCCCGACGAGAACGACATCTGGATGCCGGCCGGTGCGTGCCCGTTCCGGTCCGCGCCCGAGATGCTTGCGAATCGGAGCGGGCGAATGCTTGGAGCATTCGGAGTGCTGAAAGCCGGCGCGACGATCGAGGCGGCGGTGAACAGCTTCCGGCTCGTTTCCGCGCGCCTGCACAACGAGTATCCGGCGGACTATTCCGAAGCTCGCAAGCTCCGCGTCGACATCACGACCGTGCGCGAAGACACGACGAACCAATCGCGGCCGCTACTCTATACGCTGCTTGCTGCGGCGGCGTTCGTGTTGCTCGTTGCTGCGGCCAACTTCGCCAATCTCGTGCTGCTTCGGCAGATGACTCGCGGACGCGAGATCGCGCTGCGCGCGGCTCTCGGCGCGAGCGCCGGGCGTTTGTTCCGCGCAATAGCGACTGAGAACCTCTGCGTCACGTTGCTCGGCGGCGGCGCGGGGATCCTGATCGCATACGCGGTGCTCGGTCTGATGCGCTCGCTCGCGCTTCGCGTCACGCCGCGCGGTGCGGAGATCCAGATCGATCCGACGGTCCTCGGTTTCGCGGTTGCCGCAAGCGTGATCGTCGGACTGCTTGCCGCTCTCGTCCCGCATTTGCGGCGCGCACCGAGTATCGAAGCAACGTTGCGACAGGGCGCACCGTCTTCGACTCCGGGGCGCGGGGAGGGTCGGCTCCGCAGCGCGCTGGTGTTCGTGCAGGTCGGCGTCGCGTGCGTGGTCCTGATCGCGGCCGGGCTAGTGACGAGGAGCTTGCTCAACCTCGAGGCCGTTGCGGGCGGCTTCGACACCAAGGTGATGACCGCTCGCGTCGACTTGAACTGGACGCGCTACCGCGAAAGGTCGCAGGGGCTCGAGTTTGCCGATCGGTTGCTCGAACGCCTTATCGCTGCGCCCGGCGTCGCCGCCGCGTCGTTATCGAGCGATTTGCCGTTGAACGGCGGTCCGAGCAGGAGCTTGATGTTCGTCGTCCGCGGTCAGGACGTCTCGCCCGAGTTGCGCGATGAGCAGAAGGCGAACGCGACGGCAGTGAGCGCCGGGTATTTCGAGACGGCGGGCGTTCCGATCTTGCGAGGCCGTGGTTTCTATACTTCGGATCGCGACAAATCGAATCTCGTGATCGTCGTGAGCGCCCGGTTGGCCAAGACGTTCCTCGGAGAAGAGCCGCTCGGGCAGCAAATCTCCTGGGACAACGGCGCGAACTGGGCAACCGTCGTTGGTGTCGCCGGCGACGTTCGAATGAGCGGCCTGTCCGCTGAGGCCGGCAACTGGTTTTACGCGCCATACCCGATGTACCCAACGAGCGACATTCGCGTTCTCGTCCGAGGACAAGGCGGTGATCCGTCGTTTGCCGCATCGTTGATTCGCAGCGTGGTGCGCGAGCTCGACGACAAGCAGGCCGTGTCCTCGATTCAGACGCTCGACGAGCTGCGCGGCACGCATTTGATCGCACCGCGAGTCACTGCGCTCTTGCTCGTCGCATTCGGTGTGCTGGCGCTCGCGATTACGGCTGCGGGCCTCATCGGTGTCGTCGGCCAATCCGTGAGTCAGCGGATCACAGAAATCGGCGTGCGCGTTGCGCTCGGCGCGCGCCCTGGTCAGGTACTTTGGGCGATGATGCGCAGCATGGCGGCTGTCATCGTGTCGGGGATCGCTTTAGGTCTCGTCGCAGCGGCGTTCGCGGCTCGCATCATCGGCGATTTGCTCTACCACGTGACGCCTGTCGACGGCGTCACGTATGCGGCTGTCGCCGTCTTGTTGCTCGGTCTCGCGCTGCTCGCATGCCTCGTCGCCGCGCGCCGGGCGCTGCAGATCGAACCAATAGAGGCCCTTCGCAATTCCTGAGCGCGGGCGCCGGCGTTAGCGCTCGAAAGCTTCGTCGAGCGGCGCGATCGTCACGCGGTCCACCGCGATTCCGAGCGGAAACGCGGCGATCTCGCGATCCTCGGCCGTGATCTCCGCGGGCTTCGGATTGTCGTACGAGATCGGCGTCGGCGCGCCGCTCGTGAGCGCGGCGGCCAAGCCGGGCGCGTCGCCCGTCACGATCGCGATCTTCAGGTTCGCAGTCTGTAAGTGGCGCTTGATCGCTCCGTTCACGTCGTCGAGCGTGAGGTCGTCCATCATTTTGCGGAAGCGCACGAGATGGCCTTCGCCGTCGATGCCGTAGAAGCGATCGTCCACGGCGTAGCCGAGCCGCGCCGACGTCGTCTCGGCGAAGTGCAGCGAGTACTTCTTCAAGAACCCGCGCGTGAGCTCGAACTGCTGCTCGGTGAGCCCGTGGTCGACGAGCGACTGAAGCTCGCGCAGCGCGGCGCGCAACGCGAACACGGCCCTGTCGTTCGGCAGCGTGCGAATCCAGATCTCGAACAGCTGCTCGCGACGCGGCACGTTCACGGGCGGCATCGTGCGGTGCCCGCCCTCGGGAAACGCCTCGATGTACGAGTAATCGCCGTAGTTGAGCCCACGGTGCTCGCGGATCACTTGGAATAGGTGGCTCGCCTGATTGCGATGCTCGCCGAGCCACGAGTTCGCGATCCAGAGCGCATAGAAGTCGCGCTCGCCGCGGTGCACGTCGACCGGGAACCCGAAGCTGATCGACGAGTCTGCGCCGGGCTTCGCAATCAGGAGCACCGAGCGGCCCGCCACGGCCTCGGGTTCTATCGCAGGTGCCGCGGGCCGGGTGCCCGCGGGCAGCGTGCCGACCGCGGCCTTGAAGCGCGCGACGGTCGCGTCGTCGTAGCCGCCGCCTAGACCTAAGAGCGCGCTCGCGGCGGTGAAGCGGCTCTTGTAGAACGCGCGCACGTCATCGAGCGTGACAGAGCGCAGGCCCGCGACCGTGCCCTCGCTCGGATGGGCGTAGCGCGTGCCGCGAAACACGAAGTCCTCGAACGCCGCTTTGCCGAGCTCCTCGTCGGAGGAGTAGCGCAGCGTGTTTTCGATCTCGTTGATCGCGTCGTTCTTCACACGCTCGAAGTCCGTTGCCTTGAACGCGGGCTTTAGAAATGCGTCGCTGAAGAGCTCGAAGTACGCGGCCACATTGTCGCGATGCGTGCGGCCCGTGAGCGTCGTGCGCTCGCGGTCGACCCGCATGTTGTAGCTCGACGCGAGCGGGTAGAGCGCTTCGAGGATTTGATCGAGCGAACGCTTTTCCGTCGCCGCGTCGGCGAGCATCTCGCCCGTGAGGAACGCGAGCCCTTCCTTGCCCGGCGGGTCGTCCTGAGAGCCGACCGCGAACGAGAGCGAGAACGAGACAGTCGGGTCAGCCGGGACGCTCAACAACACCACTTTTAGATCCTCCGTTGGCGCGGGACTCGGCGCCTGTCCGCGGCCGCCGCAACCGGCGAGCGTCGCGGCAGCGACGAGGCACACGATTGTCGTTCCGCGGCTCACTGCCGCGGGCGCAGCACGCCGACCGTGCGGTGCGCGGCGACGAAATAGGTTTGCGCGGCGCGCTGCACGTCCTCCGGCGTCACGGCCGCGTAGGTCGCGTACAGCGTTCGTACGCCGCCGAGATCGCCGGTCAGAGCGATGTACTGCGCGAGCCGCGCCGCGACCGACTCTGGCGTCTGCAGGCCCATCAAGAACCCATACTTGAGCCGCTGCTTGAGCGCCGCGAGCCGCGCCGCGTCGGGTGCGGAGGCGAGCGCGGCCGCGATCGTCTCGTCGATCACGCCGAGCACGTAGTCCACTTTCGCCGGGTCCTTCACACGCGCGCTGATCGTGAGCAAGTTCGGGTCTCGGTGGTCGGGCGCGTACGCGTCGATGTGCTCCACGACCTGTTCCTCGAGAACGAGCCGCCGATACGTCTCGCTCGTCTCTCCGAACGACAGATCCGTGAGGAGGTCTGCCGCGACGCGCGTGCGGTCGGCGGGCGCGAACGCGGGCAGCTTGTACGCGACCGCGACGACGGGCAGCGTCTGGCCGTCGAACTGCACGTCGACGCGCCGCTCCGCGCGTTGCTCGGGCTCGACGGGAATCTGCGGAGCAACATAGCCGCGCTTCCAGCCGCCGTAGTACTTCTCCACGAGCGGCAGCACACCCTCGGGCGTCACGTCGCCCGAGACGAACAGCACGGTGTTCTCGGGCCGGTAGTAGCGCGCGAAGAAGCTCCGCGAGTAATCGTACATCTTCGGCATCGCCGCGATGTCGCGCTCGAAGCCCATCGTCGTGTGACCGTAGGTGTGCTTCTCGAACGCGGTCGCCATAAGCTGTTCCTCGAGCGCGAACTCGGGATCGGTGCGCGACTTGCGGTACTCGCCGTAGACGGCGCCGGCTTCGGTCTGGAACGCGGCTTCGGAATAGGCGAGGTTCTGGAAACGGTCACTCTCGATCTCGAGCACGGACTCGAAGTCTTCCTTCGACAGCGACAGGTGATACGCGGTGTGATCGTCGGTCGTGTACGCGTTCGCGTCCGCGCCGATGCGCGTCGTGACCTCGAGATAGCGGGCCGGAGGATAGCGCTCGGTGCCACGGAACATCATGTGCTCGAAGAAGTGTGCGAAGCCCGAACGGCCCGGCTCGTACTCGTCGCGCGAGCCCGTGCGCACGATCGACCAGAACGCGACGAGCCCGCTGCTCGGCATGGGCATCACGATCACCTCGAGACCGTTGCCGAGCGTCTTCGCGGTCGTCGGGAAGGGGATGATGTCAGTCACTGAGTTCGCCTCTTGCGCGAGCGATTGCGCGCTCGGAATGAAAATCGCGCCGACGAGCAACGGCATCCAGATGCGGCGCAAGGCCGCGGCGCGAAGCGCGATCCGGGACGATGATCTCGGCATGTAACGGGTTTTCTCGAAGGTCCTTCTTTGTACAGCGCGCGTGGAACGACGGTCAACGCCCAAGTGCATTCGCAGGTATGGACGGATATGCTCACGCGTGACGAGACGCGGACATTGACCGACCTTCTCGAGTGAGCAGCGAATACGCCTCGGCAGCGATGCGGCGTTGGCCGGCATATGTCCGGGCCGTTGCCGTCTACGTCGGCGGCCTCGTGGCGCTCGCGGTGCTGCTCGAGTTCCTCGCGCCCGATCTCTCCTACGAGCTGCAGAATCGCGCGCGCGAGTGGCTACATCCTCACAGCCAGCCGTATCGGATCCGCGTCGGCGCGATGACGGGCTCGGCCTATCGCGTCGCGTCGACGTTGAGCCGCCATTTGCGCGCACGCGTCGGCTACGAGCTCGAGCTCGTCGTGAATTCCTCGCCGGGCACGAGCGTCGACACTCTGCTGCGCGGAGACGACCACGCGGATCTCGCGATGGACAGCACTGCGGACGAGATCGCGAGCGCGCCGGGAGTCACGGGCCTCGCGCGGCTCGAGTCGCAATACCTCTTCGTCATCGTCCCGAACGACAGCGCCGTTCGCGAAGTCCGCGACCTGGCCGGGACGGTCAACCCCGGAGCTCGCGACGCAGGCGCGCCCGCAACGCTCGGCGAGCGCGTGCTCGAATACTACAGGCTGCTCGGGGCGCAGTCGGGCGACTCGAGCAGGCGCGTGACGATCGTTCGCCCTCAGGAAGGCAACGTCGCCGACTTCGCGGCAGGACGCATGGTGGCTGCGATGCGCACTCAGGCTCTGAATTCCAGCCTGATCGAGGACATTCTGGCGAGCGGCAAGTACCGCCTGGTGCCGATTCGCGACGCCGAAGCGCTCGCGAGAGCCATTCCCGGTACTCGCGCAGGTGTCATACCCGCCGGCGCGCTCGGTCCCGAGCGGCGCATTCCGCCCGACCCCGTGCCGACGCTCACGGTCTCGCAAATCCTGATTGCGAGGGCGGACCTTCCGGCCCGAGTGGTCCGCGACATTCTCGAGATTGTTTACGACCCGGGCTTCCTGCGCGACGTCGGCTACGACTTGGACGAGAAAACCGGCAGCGAGGTCGCCGGTTGGCCCCTGCATCCGGCCGCCGAGGCGTTCTATCACCGCAACGACCCCGTGACCGCGGATCGCCTCGGGCGGCTGTCGTTCGTTGCCTCCGTCGTCGCGGCGCTATTCGCGATACCGCCCGTGTTGACGCACCTGCGCCGGCAAGAGCGGATCCGCGCGCAGCGTCGCCGGCTCGCCGACGAGCTCCGTGCGCTGCAGGCGATCCGCTCGAGGATCGACGCCGCGCCCGACTTGCCCGTGTCGGAGCAGCTCATACGCGAGGCCGACGACTTGCTGGCGCGCGCCGAGCTCGACGGTGCGGCCGATCTGCTCGACGTCGAAGGCCTGAGGTCGTTGCGCTCGTTGCATCAAGTCTGCTGGCGGGCGCTCGAGCACAAGCGCGACGCGGTCGGCCGCGCTGACCTCGCCAGATTGCTCGCCGCGGCACGCGGCGTACCGGACGCGTCGATGCCGGCGGCTGGACCCAAGGTTTAGCGCGCGACGCCGGGCTTGCCGTTCTCGACGTCGAACGCCGCGAGCACGTGCGTCCCCGAATCCTTGCGCGCGACGTCGTCGACCGCGACGAGATCGGCGTGCAGGCGCTCGGGCGTAGCGTCGACCGCGAGATAGCCGCGGTAGTCGCTGCGCGCGATTCGCACGTTCGGATTCGCCGTCAACCAACGATCGAAGTCGCGCTGCGGCCGCGCGGGCGAGCTGATCGAGGTCGCGACGAGCTCGGTGGCCACGATCGGCGACGCCGGGTCGTCTGCGCGGCGGTTCAGGTCGTTCACGAGGAACGCATGGATGTCACCCGAGAGCACGACGGGATTCGCGATCCGGCGCTCGGCGAGGCAATCGATCAACCGCGCCCGGGCAGCCGGGTAGCCGTTCCAGCCGTCGGACCAGTAGCGCACGTCTTGCTCGTCGCTCTGGTTGAAATGCGCCATCAGAGTCTGTTGGCCGAGCACGTTCCAACGCGCACGGCTCCCGCCGAGCGTGCCTTCGAGCCACTTCTCTTGCGCGGCGCCGAGCATCGTGCGCTGCGGCTCGTAGAGCTCGGCGCACGGCTTCACGAGCGCCGAGCTGCCGCACGCTTGATACGAGCGGTATTGCCGGCCGTCGAGCATATAGAGGTTCACGAGGTCGCCGAAGTTGCGCTGCGTGTACATGAACTGCCACGGGCCGCGCGGCAGCATCCGGCGCGGCAGCGGCAAGTGCTCGTAGTACGCCTGGTACGCCGCCGCGCGACGCGGGAGGAAGACCTCCGCGGGCTCGCCGTCGATCGGGTGATCGGACGCGTAGTCGTTGGACACCTCGTGGTCGTCGGAGCAGAACATCCACACGAACGCCGCGTGCGCGGCTTGCAGGTCGGGGTCGAGCTTGTAGAGAGAGTGGCGGTGGCGATAGTCGTCGAGCGTGAAGCACTCGGGGGCGTCGTGCGAGCGCACGCGTGCGATGCCGCGCTGCTCGTAGATGTAGTCGCCGACGTGCACGACTAGATCGAGCTCGCTCGCGGCTATGGCGCGATACGCCGCGTAATGGCCGTACTCGTAGTACTGGCAATTCGCGACCGCGAGCCTAAAGCGCGCGAGCTGCGCTCCGGCCGCCGGCGCTGTCCGCGCGCGGCCCGTCGCGCTGCGCGCGCCGCCGCTCGTGAACCGGTACCAATAGTCGCGCGCGGGCTCGAGGCCCGTCGCCTCGACGTGGACAGAGTGCGCCCAGTCCGGCGTCGCATACACGGTGCCGCTACGCGCGATCTTCGCGAAGCGCTCGTCGGATGCAACTTCCCAGTCGACGGCGATCGGCGCGCTCGGCATTCCCCCGCCGGGCACGAGCGGCTCCGGAGCAAGCCGCGTCCAGAGCACGACCGCGTTCGGCTCGGGATAGCCCGACGCGACGCCGAGCGTGAACGGATTGGTCCCGAAGCGAAGGTCGGCCGCGTGCGTCGCGAACGGTCGCAACAGCGCGGCGCCCGCGACACCGAGCGTGGATTTGACGAACGCGCGTCGCGAGCGTTGCACGGTACGCCGAGCCTCCTCGTTCGTGTCGCGATTCTAGGCCGCGCCGCGTTGCCGCTCGATGACGGTTAGCGCACGCCGAACGCGAGCAGCGCGTTGCCGCCGCTCGCGCCGCTGCTCACCGCGTAACCCGAGCCGACGAACAGCATGCCGTCGACGACGACGGCGCCCGAGGACGCGATCGCGCCGCCGTGCGTCGGCACCTTGTTCACCGCGTCGAACGTCTTCGACGTGTCGAAGCTCCAGATCTCCTTGCCGTCGGCGGCGGACACGGCGTACAGCATGCCGTTCGTCGAGCCCGCGAACACGACGCCCGGGATCGTCGTGGGCGCTGCGCCGAGCGGGCTCGTGCCGTTGCCGCTCGGCGCCTTCGGCGCGAACTTCCAAGCCGTCGCGCCGGTCGCGGGGTCGAGCGCGGCGAGGCCGCCCGAGCCCATGCCGTAATACACGTGGCTCGCGTCGGCGGCGCCGCCCCAGACGATCGACGCGCCGCCGAAGCGCGGATTCGCACCGGGCGTCGCGCCCGACGGGTTCACGCGGTACAGCAGCGCGCCGCCGCGATCGGGGTCGAGCGCGAATACGTCGGCGGCCTTCGTGCCGCCGAGCAGCACGCGCTTGCCGCTGCCCGCCGTCACGAGGATCGGCGAGTTGCCGATGTCCATGTCGGGCCCGAGCTTCTCGGGACACGCCTCGCTCTTCTGCGCGCCGTTGCACCCGCCCATGAAGACGTCGTCCTCGGTCGCCTGATACGCCCAGAGCATCTTGCCCGTGTCGATGTCGACGGCCATGAAGCCGTCGGTCGTCTTCGGCGCGGGCGCCGTCGTCGCGTCGCCGGTGCCGAAGTACACGGCGTTGCGGGCGGGATCGACCGTCGGTGTGTTCCAGACCGCGCCGCCGGCGGGCTTGTAGAGCATGACGCCGTTCGCCATCGTCTTGTACGGCTTCGGCTCCTCGGGGATCACCCACGCCTTCCAGATTTGCTTGCCAGTGTTCGCGTCGAGCGCGACGACGCTGCCGCGCGACGTGCAGCACGGATAACTCGGGTTGCCGCTGCTGAACTCCTCCGACGACGATACCGGCACGAACAGCTTGCCGCGATAGAGCTTCGCGCCCGCGGTGATCCGCGCGATGAAGTGCTCGTCGGCGCGCGCCTGCCAGAGCATCGCGCCGGTCTGCGCGTCGAGCGCGTAGACGGTCGCGCGCGCGTCGCCGAAGTAAACGGCATAGCGCGCCGGCGCGTGGCCCGAGATCGCGCCGACTAGACCTGAGTTGCGGATCGTCGAGCCAGCCTCGAACGACCAGTAGACGCAGCCCGTCTTCGCGTCGAGCGAATAGAAGAAGCCGTTGTCGCTGCCGACGAAAACGCGGCCCGCCACGACGGTCGGCTGCGCGTTCGCGGAGACTCCGGTCGGGAAGCCGAACGCCCACTTGAGCTTGAGCTTCGGCACGTCGGCGGCCGCGAGGCCCGCGCCGCGCGCGCTCTGCGCGCGCCGGTTCGTCTCGTCGACGCCCCAGCCGTTCCAGGCCGGCGCAGACGAGGGATCGGCGAGCGGGGGATTGCTCGTGCAGCGGTTCGGCATGCTCGCGGCCGCGCCGGCGTTCGCGCTGCCGAGCGGCCGTCCGCTCATGAACTCCGCTACGCCGCGCTTTTGGACGTCCGTCATCGCCGCGCCCTGCGCCTGCATCACGCCCGTCGTTAGCGCGGTGTAGATCCGCTCGGGCGGCATCATCCGGATCGCGTCCGGCGACGGCGCGCGCTCGACCGCGGGATTGCCGTGACAGCTCGAGCACTGCGTTTGGAACGTCGCGAAACCGAACTCGGTGCCCGGCGTCGGGCCGCCGAAGATCGCCGCGGGGTCCGGCGGGGCGGCTTCGCGGGACGCGGGCGCGGCGGGGCGCGCAGGGGTCGCCGTGGCCGACGGCGCCGCGGGCGATGCCGGCGCCGTAGTCGCGGCCGCAGGTGTGCTCGGAGCAGGCGGCGCACTCGCGGGGCCGCTGCCGGCGCACGCATGGAGCGCGAGCACCGCGACGCCGAGCGCGGCGTGGAAGGAGTGCGAAGTGCGCATGCGAATCACCGTGACGAAAGAGTGCGCCACTCTAGCGGCATCGGCGGTAGCGCATCTAGTCCGCTGCGATGCAACTCGCCGGCGAATGCGGTGTGAGAGCCGTCATGGCGAGAAACTCGTCGCGATGATATACGGTAGCGAATTGCGATCGTCCGATATTCCGAAGACGGAGCCACCCCGCGTCCATGCTTTTTCACGCGCTGCTCTATTTTGCGTACGCCGCTCTGAATACCGCCGCAATGGCCGCCGCGAAGTCGGCGATGCGCAGCTACGACGGCGCGGCGCATCTCAGTGCCGTCGGTTGGCTCTCGGCCGGCGGCTCTATCTACGTGGTCGTGCTAGGTGTGCTGATGCTTCTGCTGAGAGATGGCGCCGCGAGCACGGTTTTTCCCATCGCCATCGGTTGCACGGTGGTCGTCACCAACGTCGTCGGGATACGGTTCTACGCTGAAGAATTCTCGCTGCGAAAGCTGATCGGGCTGGTGTTGATTCTCGGCGGCATCGCGCTGGCCTTCGCCGATGGAGCTTCCCGATGAGCAGCGGCCTGTCGGGTCGGGGGCTCGTTCTCGCGATAGCCACGGCCGTTTGCAGCGCGGCGGGAATCGTGCTGCTCAAGCGCGGGCTCGATGGGGGCGGCGTCAAGCTGCTGCCGTTTGTCTCCGGAACCCTGATCTACGGTTTCGGTCTCGCGCTCGGCATATGGTTGATTGGGCGCTACTCGGTGTCGGTTGCGTATCCCATCGTCGTCGGCCTGAGCCTGGTCATGCTGGCCGCGATCTCCGCGCTCGCGTTGGGCGAGATGTTGACGCCGCTGAAGCTGGCTGGCACCGGGCTGATCGTGGCCGGTGTCGCCGTGCTGACCCGCCCGGGGACGCCCTCCGTCTCCGGCGTCTAGAGCTCGCGCAGCGCGCGCAGCAGAGCCTCGACATCGCCTTCGTCGTTGTAGATCTGCGCCGACGCGCGCAGCGTGCCGTCGAGGTGCACGCGCTCGTGCAGCACGTGCGCGCAGTGGTGGCCGCCCGAGACGAAGATGCCGTGCGCGTCGGCGAGGAAGCGCGCAACGTCCTGCTGGCGCATCGCGCGCAACGGCAGCGAGATGGTCGCGAGTGCGATCCGCTCCTTGGCCGAGCGGCCGAGCACGGTCGCTCCTTTGATCTCGCTCAAGCCCCGCAGCATCTGCTCGCCGAGCGCTCGGGAATGCGCCGCGATCTTGTCGAGGCCGATCCCGAGCACATAGTCGACCGCGGCTCCGAGGCCGATCACGCCTTCCACATTCGGAGTGCCCGCTTCATAGCGGAACGGCGCCTCGCGCGGCTCGAACGAGTCCTCACCGTGACGTGCGACCATGCCGCCGCCGAGGTTGCCGAGGCTCAAGTTCGCGAACCGGTCGCGGCGCACGTACAGCACGCCGACGCCGTTCGGCCCGAACATCTTGTGGCTCGAGAACGCCATGAAATCGACGTCGAGCGCGCGCACGTCGATCTTCATGTGCGCGATCGACTGCGAGGCGTCGATCATCACTGGGATGCCGGCGGCATGCGCGGTCGCGATCCAATCCTCGACCGGCGCGACGATTCCCGTCACGTTCGACGCGTGCGCGACCGTCACGAGCCGCGTGCGCCGGCCGATCCGCTGCGCGAGCTGTGACCAGATCGGAACCGCTTCGGCGTCGATGTCGACGAGCACGGTCTTGGCTGCGGCGCGCCACGGCATGTAATTCGAGTGATGCTCGGACGCCGGCAGCACGACCTCGTCCTCGGCCGTGAGCCCGAGAGCACGCGAGACGAGATTGAACGAATCCGTCGCGTTGTGCGTGAACACGATCTCGGCCGGCTGCGCGCCGATCAGCGCGGCGACGCGGTGGCGCGCGCGCTCGAACTCCTCGGTCGCCGCTTCCGCGATCGGGTGGACGCCGCGATGCACGTTCGCGCCGAGCGCGTCGTAGTAGCGATTGACCGCGGCGATGACGGAGCGGGGTTTCGGTGTCGTGGACGCGCTGTCGAGGTAGATGAAGGGCGAGCCGTCGTAGCCGTTCTCGAGGAGCGGGAAGCCCTCGCTCCGCATCAGCGCTTCACCAGCCGGTACTTGCCGGACGCCTCGGGTGCGATCGTGCTCACGTGCTCGCCGCGGATCGGCCGCGCGAGGACGGAGCTGACCGCGAGTGCGGCCGCGGCGGCGCTGTCGCGCGACGCGGGATCGACGACGTGCAGCACGTCGCCTTGCAGCTGCCATTGCTCGAGCGTCGAATCGGGCCCGAGCAAACCGTGGATAGCGTCGTCGAGCATCAGCGGCGTGATCGTCTCGCCGTTCACCTCGCTGCAATCCGCGAGCCGGCCCTCGACGCGCTCGAGCAGCGGGCCGTCGCTCTTGAGTCCGCACGCGCAGTCGCGCGACGCCGCGACGCGCACGACGTCGCCGATGTCGTAGCGCAACAGCGGCATCCAGCGGCGGCCGAGCGTCGTGACGAGCACGCGCGCGAGCGGCGCGCGGCCCGGCATCGGCTCGAGATCGATGTGGCTGTGGCGCTCGTTCGGATGCAGGCGGCCGTGCTCGCATTCCATGAACAGCACGCCTGCCTCGGTCGCGCCATAGAGCTGGTAGACCGGCGCGTCGAGAGCGAGCGAGATGTCGCGGCGCATGGCGCGCGTCGTCGTCTCGTAAGTGAGCGTGACGAACTCGGGCGTCGCGAGCTTCTGCCCGCGTTTGAGCGCGGCTCGCGCGATCAGCGCGAGGTAGGCGGGGTCCGCCTCGACGCCGCGCGGCCCGAACTCCACCCACTCGCCGAGCATCCGGTCGTAGTCCGCGTCGGTCCAGTGCGTCGGGTCGTCGCTTTCGTTCAAGAACAGCATGCCGTCGATGCTGCGCTCGGCCATCGTCTGGCTACCGAAGTGGCAGGTTCCAGCGCCGCACGCGGGCGTCGTGAGCACGGCCTCGCGGAATTCGGCGTGCGCCATCGCGTTCCTGATTCGCGCATTGAGGCGCATCGCCTCGCGCTCCTGTGGATCCCACCACGACCACTCCCAGATCACCTGCAGCCGGTCCGCGGTCGTCCCCGAGGTGGCGAGCAGCGTGACCTTCTCGTCCTGCATCGCGCTGTGCAAGTCTTGATCTTGGCGCAGCAACGCTTTGGGGAAGCCTTTGCGCAGCTCGCGCTTGCCGACCGCAGGGATTTGCGAAAGCCAGCGGTCGACGGTGGCCGGGTCGGCCGGCGGCTCGGGGCGATTTCGGTAGAGCGGCACCTCGGCGACCATCTGCCGAGTCTCGTCGCTCACCCGCCGCCAGTGCGCGGCCGAATAGCTCATTCGTCAGCCTCCAGTTCCTTCTCGACTCTTGCCTTCTTGTTCGGCAAGGCGGCGAACACCGTGACAGCGTCGCCGCGCGCGCGGAAGGTGCCGTCCGTGCCGATCACGAGCGCCGCGCCGCTCGGTACGCCGTACGCGCGCGCCTTCTTGCCGAGCTCGCGCGCGCGGACCGCGGCGAACGATTGCGTTTCGCGCCAGCCGTCGCCCTCGCCGTGGGTATCGAGCGCGCACGGCGCAACGCCCAAGCACTCGAAGGTCTCGGCCTCGTCGTCGCCCGCACCTTCGCGCGGCCAACGGATCCAGCGCTCGCCGAGCATGATCGCGCCGGCCGACATGCCGGCAAACACTACGCCGCGCTTAGCCGCGCCGTGTAAATCCTCGACGAGATCCGCGTCGTGGAGCGCGTGAATGCCGGCCTCGACGTCGCCGCCGCCGACGAACACGAGATCGGTCTCGTGGAGAGCAGTCTTCGCTGCGCTCACGTCTTTTTTCTTGCCCTTGGAGAGCTTCGGCCAGACCACCTTGCGAATCCCGGCACCCTTCAGCAGCGTCGAGAGGGCCGAGCCGAAGTGGCGGTCGTCACCGCTCGCGGCGCCGATATACAGCGCGACCGGCTTGTCGCGGCCCGTCAGGCGCACCGCGTCCGCCAAGTAAGGTTTGGTGCCGAAGTGCCGGCTCCCGAACTTGCCGGCGATGAGCGTGGTCGGTTTCCGCAAGAGGTTAGGGCTCCTATCGAACGGCGTTGCTATGATCCGAAACGATTGTACGCCGGAGATGGTACGCCGGAAGAAACATGACAACCGCGACATCACGCACAACTGCGACGCTCGGCGCGAGCGACGCGCGGCATGTCGCCGGCGGCGCACGATGAGCGGCCGGCGCAAAGCGGCGCGCGGCAAGCCGCGCGACGAGATCCCGTACGACCGGCTCACGCCCGACGTGATCAGCACGGCCGTCGAGCGCGTCGGCTTCGAGACGACGGGCAGCATCCTCGCGCTCGGCAGCTACGAGAACCGCGTCTACCAGATGGGCGTGCACGATGTCGACGGAAGCGACGGCTTCGTCGTCGCGAAGTTCTATCGGCCGGGACGCTGGAGCACCGACGCGATCCTCGAGGAGCACGAATTCGCGCTAGAGCTCGCGGGGCAGGAGATTCCGGTGGTCGCGCCGCTCGTGCACGACGGCGAGTCGCTGCACGAGCACGACGGCTATCGGTACGCGGTCTATCCGCGCCGCGGCGGCCGGTGGCCCGAGCTCGGCACGGCCGACGATCGGATCTGGATGGGGCGGTTCCTCGGCCGCCTGCACGCGGTCGGCGCCGTCCGTCGCTTCCGCTACCGGCAGACGCTGTCGCGGCAAGAGCTCGGCCGCAAGTCCGTCGACGAGCTGCTCGCCGGCGACTGGATCCCGCCGCATCTGCGCGACAGCTACGAGAGCACGACGGCGCACTTGCTCGATCAGATCGACGCGGCGTTCGACGAGGTCGGCGCGTACCGCTCGCTGCGGATCCACGGCGATTGCCATCGCAACAACGTGCTCTGGACCGACGACGGTCCGCACTTCGTCGACCTCGACGATTGCGTGAACGGTCCGGCGGTGCAGGACCTCTGGCTGTTCCTCGCGGGCTCGCGAGACGAGATGGCCGCGCAGCTCGGTGACTTACTCGAGGGCTATGGGCAATTCTTCGAGTTCGACTTCCGCGAGCTGCGCCTGATCGAAGCGCTGCGCGCGCTGCGGCTCATGCACTACACCGCGTGGATCACGCGTCGCTGGCACGACCCCGCGTTCCCGCGCGCGTTCCCGTGGCTCGGCGAGGCGCGCTACTGGGAGCAACACGTGCAGTCGCTGCTCGAGCAGCGCGCGGTGCTCGACGAGGAGCCGCTCGCGGTCGTGGTCTGAGCCGCCGGCTAAGCAGCGACGACGTCGATTTTCGCGCTGTGACCGTGTGATCGCGCGAGCTTCGCATCGCAAGTGACGAGTGGCGCATCCAACGCCTCTGCGAGCGCGATGTAGGCGCCGTCATACGCCGTGACGGAGTCCCGAAGCTCCCAGATGCGCGGCACGAGGTCGTAATGAGCGTGCCGGTGTATGACGAGCGCGGCGCAGTCGTCGAGAGCCTGCTGCGCACGAGCGGTGCCGATATCGGCTAGCTGCACGAGGCGGCGCAGAGCTTGCGCGATCTCCACGTCGAGCAAATGAGGCGCATGGACGTGTTCCTCCGGTGCCAGCACGCGGGCCGCCACGTCATCGGCCCGATCGGTTCCGAGCAGGAGCTCGAGCAGAGCG
>Ga0134124_10001007_pt1 | contig 22632 bp, 20 predicted proteins | sample KB304_FD_96880 | JGI IMG/M metagenome (GOLD analysis project Ga0134124, IMG submission 96880) | Terrestrial soil microbial communities without Nitrogen fertilizer from Kellogg Biological Station, Michigan, USA - KB3-0-4 | ecosystem: Environmental > Terrestrial > Soil > Unclassified ... | reverse complement strand
ATTCTCCGAAACCTGCCGATCGGCGACGTGGACACCTGCATCGAGCGCACGGTGAGAATGATCCGTGAACTCAATCCCGTCCACATCATGACCCAACCGCAGATCGGCGGCATGGATGCCCGCAAGTCCATCGAGTCGATGACTTTGTGGGCGACCGAAGTGGTTCCGGCGGTGCAGCGGGAACTGGGGATTACGCCCGCTGCCGCCAAGGCTGTCGCCTGATTTTTATCATCAATCGCACATTCTTTTCGTAAAAAGTTTTTGAAAAAAAGAGGCCAATGAGATGGATTATTCCGGCTACAAGTCACTGAAAGTCGAGAAGAACGGGAAGATAGCCACTGTTACCCTCAATCGACCCGAGCAACTCAATGCAATCTTTCTGGACCTCCATACCGAGCTTGAATATATCTGGGTCGACATCGGCCGGGATGAGGACGTCGATATCGTGATCCTGACGGGCGCGGGACGCGCGTTCTCCGCCGGTGGTGACGTCAAGAACATGGCCAGTCGGTTCGGCAGCGTAGACGCCAAGAAGCGTATTCTCGGGGCGCCGTCCGCCGCAAAGCGCATTATCGGAAATCTCTTGGACCTGGACCGCCCCGTCATTTCGGCCATTAATGGTGATGCGATGGGTCTGGGGGCCACCATCGCGCTTTGTTGCGATATTTCAATCATTGCCGAGAATGCCAAAATCGCCGACCCGCATGTGAAGGTGGGCCTGGTCGCGGGTGACGGTGGCGCGGTGATATGGCCTTTGCTTTTGGGACCCAACCGCGCGAAAGAATTCTTGATGTGCGGCAGCGTATTTACCGGCAGGGAAGCCTATGAGATGAAGCTGGTCAATCACGCGCTCCCGGCAGATGAGGTTATGCCCAAGGCAATTGCCCTCGCCCAGCACATGCTGTCACTGCCGAAGTGGGCGGTGCGATGGACCAAGACTTCGGTCAACAAGCAGATTAAAGATCAATTCAACCTTGTTATGGACGCTTCAATCGCTTACGAAGCGGTATCCCTGTCGACTGAGGATCACGCCGAAGCGGCACGCGCTTTCGTGGAACGCCGAAAGCCAAGCTTTACTGGCTTGTAAGGGCAGGGGCGGGCGGATTTGGCGGTCGGGATGCCGTTGCTTCATGACGCAGTTGTCCAAGAAGGCCAACGTTCGCATCACGACGGATTTCGTTTAGCGCAAACCCAGCACGGTCTTGGTCAGATTGTTGCGATGAATCTCGGGGGTGCCACCGGCCAGGTTCAACGCACGCTGCGCCAGGTAGAAGGGCATTGCGCGCAGGGCATGCTCCGGTCCCGCAAACGGCAACGCGTTGGCGACCTTTCGCGCCTCGGGCTGAAAAGGCGCGCCATAATAGCCTACCGCCTCCATGGCCAGTTCCGACATGCGGGTCTCCAAGGCACGGCGGCGCAGGTTGTATAGCGGCAGCGTGCGCGGAGGCGGCCCGCCCGCTCGTACGGTGGCAAACGCCTGCTCGGAGGCGAATTCCACGGCGTCGACTCCTATGGCCATCGCGGCGATCTGACGGGCGAAAGAGGACTGGGAAAGCAACCGTCCTCCCGCGCCGTCCGATTCGAGACGGGCAAGCTCACGCAACCACTCGAGGCGCAGGCGCAAATCGGCCGCAAAGCGCGCGGACACACCGTGCTCGAAGTGCAGCAAGTGGCGAATCACCGTCCAGCCGTCGTCATGGTCGCCCAACCGACGCGTTTGCGGCACCCGCGCATCGGTGAAAAACACCTGGTTGAATTCATGCTCTCCGGCGATGTTGATAATGGGCCGGACTTCAATCCCGGGGGTATTGATGTCCGCCATGAGGCAGGTAATGCCTTGATGCTTGTGAGGCTCGCGCGAGGTTCGCACCAGCAGGAAAATGTGCGTGGCATGATGGGCGTAGGTCGTCCAGATTTTTGAGCCGTTCAGCACATAGTCGGATCCGGACACCTCGGCTTTGAGCTGCAGGGCGGCAAGATCGGATCCCGCGGACGGCTCTGAGAAGCCCTGCGCCCACCAGTGATCGCCCGACAGGATGCCCGGCAAAAACAGCGCCTTCTGTTCCCGGGTACCAAACTCCATGATGCAAGGCGCGATAATGTCCCGGCCCATCATCATGACGCGCGGCGGGTCGGCGCGCGCCGTTTCCTCCTCGAAAATGCGGTGCTGAACGTCAGTCCAGTCGCACCCGCCGTACTCCACCGGCCAATAGGGCGCTCCCCAACCCTTGGCGTTCAATATCTTCTGCCATTGCTTGCCGTATGCGAATTCCGAAAACTGCCAGGTCACGAATTGTGACGCACGGCGCATTTCCGGCGTCATGTGCTCGACGTAGAACTGACGAACCTCATCTTGAAAAGCGCGATCTTCGGGACTCAGTTTCCCGGCTTCCCGGTTGGAGCCGCTTGCGAGTGCGCCTGGAGGGGCATCCGCCGCAGTCCGCTCCAGTTCCTGGTAGCGGCCCAGGTGATAGTCGGCACTGCCGAACAGGATGTCGATTACGGTCAAGCGCCGGAAATAGTGGCCGATGTCCAGCTCGTCGGTCATGCCCATCGCGCCGTGCAGGTGCACGGCGTTCTGTCCGACAAAGCGGCCATCCGTGCCGATGATGTACTTTGCGGCTGACGTCAGCTTGCGTCGCTCGTGATCGCTTTCCCGCTGCACTTGTGCCGCGCGCAGCGCCATTGCGGCTGCATATGCCTGCGAAGAATGCATGTCGACCATGCGGTGTTGAAGCACCTGGTAGGCTGAGATCGGCCTTCCGAACGCTTGGCGGTTCTGCGCATATTCAAGCGTCTTGGTGTTGAGCGCGGCCATTGCGCCGGAGGCTTCCGCGCACACGGCGGCTATGCCTTCGTCAAGGACGCGCTCGACGAGTTCCAGCCCCCCGTGCAGCCGGCCGACCAGGGAATCCGGCCCGACCTGGACCCCCTTGAGCGTGATGTCCGCGGCGCGGCTTCCGTCGATCGTGGGATAGCTATGAAGCAGCAGCCCCGGCGTGTCCGCGGGGACGTAGAAGACCGAGATGCCTGCCCGGTCCATTTGATCACCGGCGGTGCGCGCCGTGACGAACAAACCATTCGCCCAAGGCGCGCCATAGACCACGCATTTTTCGCCGTCGAGCGTCCAGCCGTCTCCCAGTCGAGACGCCGAAGTGCGCACATTGGCCGGATTGAAGCGGCCCTGGCCCTCTGCAAACGCGACCGCGTAAACGGCGTCACCGGAAGCAATGCGCGGGATGAGGCGCTGTTTTTGCGCCTCCGAGCCGCCGTGGCGCAGCAACGCCCCGGCAAGGACCACCGTCTGCAGGTACGGCTCCACGACGAGGCCGCGCCCGAAGGCCTCCATCACGATCATGATATCGAGGGGGCCGCCTCCCAGGCCGCCGTGGCGCTCCTCGAACGGCAGGCCAAGCAGGCCGAGGTCGGCAAAAGTGCTCCAGACCTCTTTGCTCCAGCCGGCCTCGCTCGATGTGATCTGACGTCGAGTCTCAAACGTATAGCTTTCCTTGATAAAGCGCTCAAGGCTCGCGCGCAGCAGACGCTGCTCGTCACTTAGTGCGTTGTCCATGGTCCTTGATTCTCGTCAAAATGCTCGTGCCAGCGTCGCCATCACGTGCTGTACTGCCCCCCAAAACTCATATCATACGACCCTTCGGATTGGCGGCTGGATTCGCCGCCTCCGAGCATCGTTAAGCGATTGGCTGGCGCTCTCGACGGATCAGGCGGCCTGGATAGCGGCCGCTATGTCGGCCCTCCCGAAGCAGAACTTCGCCGTATACGATGGTCGCCAGGTAGCCGCGCGCCTTTTGAATGAGCCGCGGGGCCCCCGCCGGCAGATCATGAACCAGTTCAATGGCCAGCGGCCCGACGGCCTGGGGGTCGAAAACCACGATGTCGGCAACCGAGCCCTCGCGCAACAGGCCGCGGTCGCGAAATCCCCAACACGAGGCAGGTACGAAGGTCATCAGGCGCACGGCCTCTTCCAGCCCCAGCGCGCCGCGCTCGCGGACCCAGTGACTCAGAACGTGGGTGTGAAGCGACGCCTCCATTATTTGGGTTACATGCGCGCCTGCGTCGGTGAAAGTAACGACCGTGTTCGGGTGTCGCAGCATCTCCAAAACGTCTTCCGGATTGCGGTTGTTGCGGACCTGCAGGAAGAACGTTTCGAGCCCTCGCTCCAGGGCTAGATCAAGAAATACTTCAATGGGCGAGCGGTTTCTTTTCCGGGCAATGGCCGATATGGACTCGAGCATGCCTCCCGTTTCATTCAGCGGGTAGATGTCTTCGAAATTGGCCTCGCGAAGTTCAACTCCAACCGCTCGACCGGACGATTTCGGGTCTGCCGCCGCCCGCAGGAGCCGCTGCCGGGTTTCCGCATCCCGCAAGGCGATGCCCTGTTCGGCCAAGGGAAGTTGCCGGAACGCTTTCCAGTCGGGGAGGTCGTCAAACGGCAACTGCGTGGCGAAGGACATGAGTGAACCGGTTTCGCGCGCCATGATCTGCACGTGTACACGGCCCCCTTCCCGAGAGGCCTCTTCGGCGCAACGCAAGTACAATCGCCACAGTTCCGGCACCGCGCTGTTCGCATTGAGGCCGTAGGCGATCGGCACTCCGGTCTCGATCGTAAGGCGTTTCAGTCTCTCAAGGTATTCGCGATGCCGATCGAGCGAGCGGCCTTGGTCCTCATGAGCCAGCTCGAACATGCCGCCGCCGGCGGCCGACATGCACTTCACCAGTTCCACCACCTCGTCCCAGCTGGCCAGCACGCTTGCCACGGGCCGTCCGTCCGGCGTCAGGTGGTTGCGTGTTCGGGAAGTGCTGAAGCCGATTGCGCCCGCGCGGATCGCATGCTCCAACTCCCGCTTCATATTCGCCAAATCTTCCGTGTTCGCCCGTTCGGAGAAGGCGCGCTCGCCCATCACGTAGGTGCGTAACGAGGAATGACCAATGTAGGCGGCGTAATTGATTCCTTTGGGAATCGCATCGACGGTGGCAAGGTACTCGGCGTATGTTTCCCAGGACCACTTGATGCCCGCTTTCATGGCCTGGGGCGAGATGTCCTCGGCACGCTGAAGATTGCGCAGCACCAGGTCGGCATCCCGTTCGTTGCAAGGCGCAAGGGAAAAACCGCAGTTGCCCATGACGGCCGTCGTTACGCCGTGCCAGGATGAGCAGGTGCCAAGCGGATCCCAGAACAACTGCGCATCCATGTGCGTGTGTGCGTCGATGAAGCCTGGGGCCACGATGTGTCCGTCGGCATCCAGCACTTGCGCGGCGGCGCCGGAAAGCCGACCGATGGCGATGATGCGCCCATTTCGTATGCCCACGTCGGCGCGAAAGCGTGGCAGGCCGGAACCATCGACGACGGTTCCGCCACGGATCAGCAGGTCATAGGTCACTCAGCATTCCAGGTGTTTGACCTAACGATGGATAGATAGACGGTCCAAAATGCCGCAGGCATGTCATACCGTTTTACCTCTTTATGGCTCTTGGCAAAACTGGCCAGGGAATGCAGATTCAACCTATTGAGGCTTGAAACCCGTGAGTTTTATGGCTTCTATATAGCGATCCCGCGCGGCACGCATTTCGGCGGTCATCTGTTCGGGGGTACTCCCCACGATTTCGAACGAGAACTTGTCGACAATCTGAGATCGAATCGAGGGCTGACTCAGTATCCCGTTGATTTCCTTGTTAAGCCGGGTGACGACGTCCCGGGGCATGCCTTTAGGTCCCGAAAACCCGATCCAGATCGTAGTGGCGGAGTATCCAGGCACCGATTCGGACAGGGCCGGAATCTGGGGAACGAGCGTAAAGCGGCGGTCACTCGCAAAGCCTATGGCCTTGAGTTTGCCGGCCTCGAGATGGGAACTCACGGCGCGGTGGGAGACGCCCGCAAGCTGTACTTCGTTCGCAAGCAATGCGGCCGTTACCGGAGCGGTCCCCTTGTAGGGTATGGACGCGACGGTGATGCCTATACGTTGCCAAAGCAAAGCAAAATCGAGATTGACCGATTCCGTGACCGAGCCGAAATTGAGCTTGCCCGGGTTGGCCTTTCCGTAGGCGATCAAGCCCGCCATGTCATTGAAGGGCATCGCACCACTCGCCGCCAGGAGGAACGGCGTTTGCGCGATGATCCCGAGATGGGTGTACCCGTCGACCACGTCATATTTGAATGTAGTGGAAAGAAGAGGCGTCGCGGCCAAAGCGCTCGTGGTGGAAACCAGGGTGTGGCCGTCCGGTTGGGCCCGGGCCACTTCATTCAGTGCAATCTCGCCGTTCGCGCCTGGCTTATTTTCGACAATGACCGGTTGCCCCAGTCGCGTGGTCAGTCCATCTGCAAACAGTCGCGAAACGATGTCGTTGATTCCCCCGGGGGCAAACCCGACAAGGATCGTGGTTCGGCCGGGTGAAAGGTCCGCCGCGATGGCGGGATTGACGAAGATCAGGCCGCACATCAGCAGGCTGCCCGCCAGCGACTTGATTGCCTTTTTCCACCTGCGATTCATTCCCTGTTCTCCTTTTCGACGCCAGGCACGCAGTCGACAGCATGCCAAGCCACCAGCCCTGGCAGGTCCTCCACCCAGCTATGTTAATCTATCTAACAGTATATAGAAAAATGGAGTTGCCCGAACGGGAACTGGCCCACCAAACGCTCTCAACCCTTATTGCGTGACTGAGCCAAGGACATGATGCATCTCCAGTGGTTCACTCGCGATTGGTTTGCTGGAGACTCGCGGGCTTCCTCCTCCTGCCCGTTGCTGCTTACCACGGGCAACCCGGAGGCGGCGGCCGACCGCGAATTGATGGGCAAACTCGGCCTCCGGCCTGCCTGAGGGATCAACTCCAACCGGCATACAGTAAAAACAGGCCCGACGGGCCTGCTAAATCTAATCCGCGATGAGTTGCACAGTTCCTCTCGCGGAGGAGCGCATCGCCAGAGAGGGCCTGGCGGCGTTGTATCCGGGTCCCCAAGGCACGCTGTCGGTGTCCTGGAAATACCGGCGCGGAAATCTTCAGCTCTTCAAATCGCCGGGGCCGGTCGTGCGTTGAATCCGAAGCTCGACGATATGGAGCATGTTGGCCGATTCGTCAATGGGCGTCAGCAGCAGATCGCCCCAGCTTCCCGCTGCTCTGTGCCCCCGGCATGCGCCCCGATTATTCCTACCCGTAGGCGAGGTGGCATGCCAACCCTTTCGTGCTTGCAGATGAACCAAACGATTGGTAGATTAGCGGCTCACCCCGGGGAAGTCAAGCCTTGGAGACATCCGCAACAAAGGAAAGCGAACAATGAACAGCATCGCCGCAGACGCAGGTCCAAGAGTCGATATCACCGTTGACGGGCCGATCGCCGCCATAGAGCTGTACAACCCAAAAGCCGGAAACGCGATCACCCGCGGGATCTACGAAGAATTGCGCGACACCTGGACCAGGATCGAGCAGGATCCGAAAATCAAGGTGGTGACGTTCACCGGACACGGCGAACGATTTTTTTGCACCGGCGCTGACGTATCGGCGCTCGCGAGCCCGGGCACCATCCGACGCACGGGAGAGATGACCGGGGACGGCTGGCGCCTGACCTGGCGAATGGCCCACCTGACCAAACCCGTGGTGGTGGCTGTCAATGGCATTGCGGCTGGCGGCGCTCTCGGCTTTGTGACGGATGCCGACATCGTTCTGGCCTCTCGAAATGCAAAGTTCCTGGATACGCATGTGGCCATCGGCCAGGTATGCGGCTATGGCGCGCTGCGCCTCGTTAATCTGATCGGTCCGAGCGAAGCCACCCGCATTGCCATCTCAGGCGGGGCGCTGTCGGCAGAACGCGCTCATCAGTTGGGCCTCGTCAATGAACTGTTCGATACCCCGGCTCAGGCCGTTGCAGCCGCGAGGGCTACGGCCGAAAAAATCGCCTCCGCGTCCCCTATGGCCGTGCGGAAAACGCTCGAGTTGCTGCACGGTCTCTCCAAACCAATGCAGGAGTACATCATTGACAAAGCCGCCGATCGGGCAGTGTTCTCCCATCTTCAGCACCCTGACGCGACCGAGGGAGCCAGGGCTTGGCTGGAAAATCGCACACCGCGTTGGGTCGACGAATGGAACTGAATGATGTCGGGCGATGCGTGGCGCCGGTGACAAAGCGGTCGGCGCTCCAGGCGTTGTACGGCGTTCGGGTTTTTCAGAGACTGCAAAGAAGAGATCCGGATCGGGCCAGGCAACTGGAACTGCAGATGGTCGAGTTGATGCAGACCCTTGGCACGGCCGCATTACCGGCGACCGAACTGTCGGAAGTCGACATCAACCCGCTGGTGCAGGACGAACAGGGGCGGCTCACCGCACTCGATGCATTGGTTGTGCTCGGCAAGTAAACTGATATCTCCGATATTTCAGGAGTTGGACATGCCCGAGGACCCGTGGGTGCCGAAGACGGTCGAGGAGCGCCTCGACCGCGTTGAATCCGTACAGCAAATCCAGCAACTGCCGTACCGGTACGCCCAAGCGCTCGATTCCAGAAACTTCGATGCCATGGTCGAGCTGTTCATCGAAGACGTTCAGGTGGGCAGGGCGCTGCATGGACGGGAGGCACTCAAGCGCTGGTTCGGCGATACGATGAGCCGCTTCGGCGACAGCATTCACTTCGTCGGAAACCACGTCATCGACTTTGACTCGCCTGAAAAGGCCCGGGGCGTTGTCTACTGCCACGATGAACTGGAGATGGGCGGCCAGTGGAACGTCGGTTTCATCCAGTACTGGGATGAATACGAAAAAAGGGCGGGCCGGTGGTATTTCAGGCGCCGGCGCCTTCACCGCTGGTACATGGTGGATGCTCTCGAGCGCCCTCGCCATGGCGCCAGGCTGGATGCCGAAAGCGAAAACATGGGCGTGGCGCAACTGCCCGACGCTTGGCCGAGCTGGGGACGTTTCTGGAAGGAAAGGGGGCAAAGTCCCCGCTAGTTGAGAAATGCCATCGCCTACTTCCAGCCCAGTGTCGGACCGCTCGGTGGTATAGGCGCCTAACCAATCGGAGACGTCCATGAAATTCGGCTTTTCCCTTCCCATCCTCAACCTATACAAGCTCACCGCCAACGAGTGGGAAAAAGGTGCCGGTCCTGAATGGGTCATTCGCATTGCGCAGCGCGCGGAGGAGCTGGGCTACGAGTGGGTTGGCTTTACAGACCACGTGATCATGCCGAAGGAATGGGAAGAGGTATTCGGCTCTCGCTGGACTGACCCCTTGTCCGCAATGTCATTCGTGGCAGGAGCGACGCGGCGCATACGCTTCCTGTCTTTCATCATGATTCTGCCCTATCGGAACCCGGTCATTGCCGCAAAGTCGATTGCAACGGCCGACTTTCTTTCCGGGGGCCGGATCACGCTCGGGGTGGGTACCGGCCACATGGAGCGGGAATTCAAAATCCTGAACGTTCCGTACGGCGACAGAGGTGCAATGAGCGACGAATACCTGCAGATCATGCGCGAGCTCTGGACCAAGGATTCACCCTACTTCGAAGGGCGCTTTACCAAGTTTTCGGACATCTGCTTCGATCCAAAGCCGGTGCAAAAACCGCTTCCCGTGTGGGTGGGAGGCAATACGCGCATTGCGGTAAGAAGGGCCGCGCGTTTTGGACAGGGGTGGCTGCCGTGGGCCATTTCGACCGAGGAGCTGGCGAGCCACTGCGGCTACCTGAAGGAACAACTGGCCGAGCGTGGCAACAAAGACCCGTTTGAAGTGATTGTCCGGGTGGACAGGGTGATTCTGGAACCCGCCCGCCACGACGGGACGCAGAGGCCAAAGTCTCTCTGGGTTCCAAGCGGCCGCGCCGAAACCCTGGACATAGTGGGCCGGTTCCGGGACGCGGGCGCAACCGGCGCGCAAGTGCCGATTGGGCGAACCGGCTCGCCCGAGGAATTCCTGGATTACATTGAATGGTTTGCCACTGAAATCATGCCGGAATTCAGAGGCAAACAGTAAAGGTAGCCCGTGCCTGCGTGTTTCAGCCGTGACCTGGTTGTTCTAACCCCGTGCCAGACGCCTGGTCCGAGGCAGCGCCGATAACAGTCCACGTCTCGCGTTCTTAAACATGAAAGTCCTTGCTCCTATTGGTTGAAAGCCTGGGTCGCCACGACGCCCTACCTGGGCGACCCGCTTCGATGTCTGCAACATACTGCTCTTCTTGGTTGTGCCGCCGTATTTCCATTGATCGAGCCGGCGGCGGTCAACGATCAACGCCGTGGGGATTGCGAAGCTTTCCGAGGACTTCCTCGTTGTGCTCGCCGAGCGCGGGCGCCGGCAACGGGTCTCGGCCTTGATCGACGCGGAACGGTGCCGTAATCATCGGATATCGTTTTGCACCGTCCCACACAGGCTGCAGCATTCCGTTCGCCTCGAGCTGAGGGTCGGCCAACACTTCTGCGGGCCTCGCGGCAGGCTGCCACCAGACATCGCATTCCGCGAACCTGGCCCGCCACTGCTCGAGCGTACCTTTGGCGAAGGCCTCGTCGAAAACGGCAATCAATTCCCGGCTATGCTTGCGAATGCCCCGGGCGCTGCCGAAGCGCACGTCGTTCACAAGATCCGGAAGTCCAATCGCCCGGCAGACCTTCGGGAAATGCCGCTCGGCCTCGATGCAGGTCAGGTAGAACCAGCGACCATCCGAGCTGCGATAGGAATTGACGAGGGGCGTGCGGCTTTCCGCCCGTGGACGAGGCGGCGGAATGCTCCCATGCGCGGCCTGCACGGCCAGATCTCCCGATGCCATGTAGGCGCCGGTTTGCAACAGCGACGTCTCGACGAGCCGTCCAAGGCCGGTGCGCTCGCGCTCAAGAAGCGCAGTGACGATGGCCGCATACATGGAAAGCGCGGTGACAAAGTCGCCGAAGCCTCCGATGGCGGTAAAGGGGGCCTCCGACGGCGCCGAGAGCTGTGCAATTACTCCGCTTCGGGCCCAGAAGCCCCCCACGTCATACACAGCGGCGCCGCTCTCACGTCCTCTCAGCCCCAGGCCGGTGATCGAGGCGTAGATGAGAGAGGGGTGCGAAGCAAGGACAATTTCAGGCTCAAGCCCCAGTCCCTGAAGAAGCTTGGGACGCAGGTTGGTCACCAGCACATCCGCGGTACCGAGCAACTGCTTTAGCGATTCCTGACCTTCCGGTCGTTTGAGGTCCAGGACGACGCTTTTCTTTCCGCGATTCAGAAGGGAAAAACTGGGCGTGGTGGCCGATTCGCCCCCCATGGCTGAAATCCAGCGCCTGGCCGGGTCTCCCGCGGGAGGTTCAATTTTGATGACTTCGGCCCCCATGTCGCCGAGCAGAGCGGCGGCGCCAGGGGCGGCGAGCCACGATCCCAGTTCGATGACGCGCAGTCGCCTGGCGCGTTCTGTGTTGTGTGGCGCGATGGGACGCTCCCGCGGCTGGCTAGGACTCCAGGCCCAACAGCCTTCCCGTGTTCTGGCGCATGACCAGCTTTTGCTGCGCTTCGGTCAATTCCGTGATGTGCTCGGCGAACGCCCCCGGCGTGGGAACGCCTTCCGGATGGGGCCAGTCGGAGCCGCCCAACACCGCCTCGACACCGATCAGGTCGACCAGTCCCTTGATGTCGTCTTCGGGATAAGGAGACACCTTGATGTGCTTCTTGAACACGTCCCGCGGGCGTTCTTTCAGCGCGCCGAACGGCCAGTCCCGAGGGCCGCACATGCGCGCGGCGCGGTCCATCTTCTTGAGCAGGGGAGCGACCCACTCGCTGCCGAACTCGATGGACAGGACGGTCAGGCGGGGGAAGCGTCCGAACAGGTTATGGGTGATCAGCACATTCAACGTATCGCTGATCGCCCTGTCACCGAAGCACGTCGCCCTCTGGAAGGGCGAGTACCGATGGTTCGGCACCTGGCCGCTCTCGCCCCAAAGGGTCGAGTAATAGTCCGCCTCCCCGCTGTTCCCAAGATGGAATGCGACGAGAACGCCGGCCTCCTGGCACCTGGCGTAGAAGGGGTCGAACGCCGGATCGGCGGGCGAGCGGCCATTGACCGGACCCGCCCGCAAATGCACCAGCCGAGCACCCCTGCGGATGTTCCGTTCCAATTCCTCGACTGCCCAATCCAGGTCGAGCAGTGAATGGCACGGCACGCCGAATATCCGCTTGTCCTGGCCGAATCCCCAGTCCTCGTACATCCATTCGTTGTACGAGGTCAGGTTGGCTTTCAGGGCTTCGACATCTTTGCTCAGCTGGTATTCAGACCCGACTTCAATCGTCGGCAGCATGATGGCGGCTTCGACATTTTCCGCGTCCATCCATTTCAGGCGCGCGGCCTTCGAATACGACTCGGGAATGTCTTTGGACGACACCTGTCCGCCGTAAAAAAGCATGTTCCCTGTGCCGTGCTTGTCCTTGTTCTTGAAGTATGCGAGCAGGGCGCCCGGCCGGCCGGTCGAGTCGCAGGGGCTGCGGCCGAAAAACGCTATTTTTCGGTCGCCGAACATGACCCGTCCTTCGGTCTCGCCCTCCTTCCTCACAATGTGTATGCCCCGGCCCTCCTGAATGAATCGCTTGGGAAGGTGACGGATGAAACAATCGTCAACTTCGTAGAAATGCTGGTCCGCATCGATCATGCGGTAGGGCAGGGCGGCCATGACTTCGTCCTTTCGAGGTCCCGCGCGGTCCATGCCTGCTCACCGCGCCAAGGAAAAAACCAAACGGTAGGTAGAATAGACTTCGTTGAAACGTATGTCAAACGGGAGGCTTCCGCAACGTGAAAGCCGCGTACCCGCGTTTTGACATATCGACCAACCGATTGGTAGATTAAAGGGACGAAGGGCCGGTTTGCAACTGGAACAATGACGAAGGCGCATCGCATGACGGTTTCAAACAAGAAAAACGCGGCTGAGATCAGCGCCATCTTTCAGGCCGCGGCCGAGAAAGCGGTTGCTGCCGGCGAAAGAGGTATCCAGATCGCGGTGTACCAGGACGGCCGGCTGGTAGCCGACGTTTGCGCCGGAATCGCGGATACCTCCACCGGGAGGGCGGTCGATAAAGGCACCCTCTTCAATATATTCTCGGTAACCAAGGCGATCACCAATGTTGCGCTGCAGATTCAGGCCGACCGGGGGTTGATCGGCTACTCCGAGCGGGTCGCGCATTACTGGCCGGAGTTCGGGGCAAACGGCAAACAGGCGATCACCGTCGAAGATGTGCTGAGTCATCGTTCCGGGCTGATGCAGATGCCGGGCGGTGTTACGCCTGAACTGATGGTCGATTATGCGTGGATGGTGCGGCAATTGGCTTCAATGGCGCCGATGTATCCTCCCGGCACGACGAATGCTTACCACGCCTATAACTGGGGATGGCTGGTTTCGGAACTGGTGACTCGGACCGACCCAAAGCAAAGGCCCTTCCGACAATTCGTCTCGGACGAAATTCTGGATCCTCTCGGCATCAATGATTTCTGGCTCGGCATTCCGCAGAGCGAGTTGGGCAGGCTGGCAAAGCTCGAGGGCGCGAGCAGTTTCAGCCAAATGTCTCCCGACGCCCCGTACCGAAAGGCGATACCAGAGGCGGTGGGCACCGTGCCTGAAGTCTGGATGAGAAGAGACGTCCAGCAAGGCCTGCACCCGGGTGCCGGAGCGATCAGCAAGGCCAGCAGCGTTGCAAGGTTCTGGGCCATGTTGGCGGGGGAGGGTGAGCTGGACGGCGTCCGAATCCTCTCGAAAAAGATCGCGAACGGCTTGAATGTTCCCCGAGTTGATTCCGGGAAGGTCGATCTGGTTCTCGGCAAAGCCGCTGCGGTTTCAAGGCGCGGCTTTTGGCTTGCCGGAACCAATGCGGCGGTCGGATCGAGTCCACGCCTGATCTGCCATCCGGGCGCGGGAGGATCCCTCGGTTGGGCCGACCCGGATAACCGGCTCGCCGTCGCGATTTGCCACAACCGCATGGGAGTGGCGTACGACAAGGCGCTGGCAGAAGCGATGAGACTCGCTTTCGACGTCGCATAGGCGCCCCAAGGTCAATTTGGCGGCCCGTCCCGGCAAAGCAATTTGGGTTGTGACTTTGACAATCTACCAAACGATTGGTAGAGTACGATTTTAAAGGTATCCTGGCTCCAAGGAGAAGCCGCCATTACATGACAGTTGAACAAGTCCAGGGTGATCGGGGTCTTTCGGCCTTCCGCGGCCTTCGCGTGGTGGAGTTGGGGACATGGCTCGCGGCACCGAGCGCCTGCGCCCTGCTCGCCGACCTGGGCGCCGAGGTGATCAAGGTCGAGCCGAGCGGAGGTGATCCGCTGCGTAAGTTCCCTTCCTCCATGCGTGGAGGTTCGGACAAGTCGCCAGGGTTCGCGCTGCTGAACCGCCACAAGAAAAGCGTGGTGATCGATATCACCTCCGCGGAGGGGATCAGGCAGATTGAGTCCCTGCTGGCGGGGGCGGATGTTTTCGTCACCAACCTGCGAAGCGGCACGTTGGAGAAGCTCAAGCTGGACGCCGATGCCCTGACGCGGCGTTTTCCGCGGCTTGTTTATGGAATCGTAACGGGTCAAGGCTTGTCGGGGCCCGACAAGGACATGCCGGGAATGGACACGGGCGTGTTCTGGGCGCGCAGCGGAATGCTGCATCAACTGACGGCGGAAGGCGCGGAGCCCTTGGTATACATCGGCGGCTATGGGGACCTCGTCACCTCTCTGGCGCTGTTCGGCGCCGTTCTCGCGGCGTTGGTGGAGCGCGAAAAGACCGGCCGTGGAAGGGTCGTGGAGACATCGTTGCTCCAGTCAGGAGGATGGATGCTCTCCGGCGACGTGGTGGCGCAGGCCGCCTTCGGCCGCGCCCCGAAGCTGCGCACAAGGTCGCAAAGTGCCACGCCGCTGGTCAACAGCTACAGGACGGCGGACGGCCGCTGGTTCTTCCTTACCTCGGTCGAGGCGGGGCGGCACTTTCAAGGCGTGTGCCGGGCCATCGATCAGCCCCAGCTCGCCCAGGATGAAAGGTTCGCCACGCCCGAGGCCATGCGGAAAAACGGCCGTGAACTCATCGCTCTGCTCGAGGGCGCGTTCGCACGCCACCCACTGGCGCACTGGACCGAGCGCTTGAATCGCGAGGGCGTATGGTGGCAGAAGGTCGCCACGCCGGCCGAGATGATGGAAGACGTGCAGGTGACCGCAAACGCGATGGCGGGCGCGATTGCCTGGGGCGGGTCGAGCATTCAAGCCATCACGGCGCCGTTCAAAGTGCACGGAAACGTGATGAAGACCCCGGCAAAGGCGCCCGAGCTGGGTGAACACGGGGAACTCACCGGCGGCGAAGCCTCCGTGCCGCCGGTCCCCTCTGGCCGGTGAAGGTCGAAGAAAAATGGGTATTCTGGATAGGGAACTGGCGCTCCCCGACGAAGTCAGGGCGCTGAAGAACGCCGCCGCCGCCTTTGTCGAGCGGCGCATCCTGCCTCACGAAGTCGAAATCTACCGCACCGGCAGCGTCCCGGAAGCCATCGAGCAGGAAATGCGCGATCTGGGCTACTACGGATTGACCACGGATGCCGAATATGGCGGCTCGGGCTTGTCGCAACTGGGTTTCATCGCGGTGCATGAGGAGCTTTGTCGAGCCCCCAAACCGGTGTGGAAACAGGTCAACGTTGGAAGCGGTTTCGCCGCGCGGGTGCTGAAGCTTTTCGGAACCGAGCAGCAGCGGAAAAAGTATCTCCCGGGGATTGCCGGCGGAACCATCCAGCCGGCAATCGCGGTCACCGAGCCCGAAGCGGGTTCGGACGTCCAGGGGCTCAAGACCCGGGCCGAGCGGATCCGGCATGGCTGGGTCCTGAACGGCGGAAAGCACTACATCACCTACGGGGCGCGCGCCGACCTGTTGTTTGTCCTCGCGCGAAGCGGCAGCGCCGCGGAAAAGAGCAAAGCCTTTTCGGTTTTCCTGGTGGAAAAGGGAGCGCCCGGCTTGAAGGTCGCCCGCCTGCAGGAGACCATGGGCGGGCGTCCGCTCGATCAGGCCGAACTGCTGTTCGAGGACTGCGAAGTCGCGGAGGACGCACTGCTCGGGGACGAAGGCAGGGGCCTGAAATACATCCTGTCCATGTTCGCGGAAGAGCGCGTCACCATGGGGGTGAGCTGCCTCGGAACGGCAAGGCGCGCCATCGAGCTGGCCATCGGCCACGCCCACACCCGCAAGACATTCGGCTCTCATCTTTCCGAATACCAGGCGCTGCAGCACATGCTGGCCAACTGCGCGATCGAATATACCGCGGCGCGGACCATGACCTACGAGCTGGCGCGCCAGATCGATCAGCGCAGCGCCACGCCGGCGGAGGCGGCCATGGTCAAGGTCTTCTGCGCGGAGATGGTGAATCGCGTGGTGGACACGGCCGTGCAGATTTTCGGCGGCGCGGGTTACATGGCTGAATCGCCCATATGCCAGATGTATCGCGATGTCAGGGTCCTGCGCATTGCGGGTGGCGCCTCCGAGATCCAGCGCAACCTGATCGCCAAGGAACTGCTCCGATAGCCGGTTCTCATTCCGCTCCAACTCAACAGGAACCACTCGTGAAACTAGGACGCGCCGTACTGCCAAGCCGGGAAATAGCGCTGGTGAGAATCGAAGGGAGCCGCGCAATCCAATTGCAAGGCGTGACGGAAGCCGACCTCATCAAGGTGGCCATGGCGCGCCGCAACGGCGAATGGAAGGATGGCCGCGAGTTCGATCTGGACGAGGTGCGCTTTCTGCCGCCCGTCGCCCGCCCGGTTTCCTTGCGGGATTTTTCGGCGTTTGAGGCGCATACGAAGAATTGTACACAGGGCGTGGGAGGCAAGATGAATCCGCTGTGGTACCAGATTCCGGTCTTCTACTTCAGCAATCCCAATTGCATCATCGGTGACGGCGCGGCGGTCATTCCGCCGCGCAATGCAAAAAGCCTGGATTTGGAGCTTGAGGTGGCGCTCGTCATTGGGCATGAATGCCGCGACCTGGCAATGGACGACCCACATTGGATGGACAACGTGGCCGGATTCTTCTTGATGAACGATTGGTCCGCCCGGGATCTGGGGGCGAAGGAAATGCAGTTGTTTCTCGGTCCATCCAAGGCCAAGGACTTCGCGACATCCTTTGGCCCCTGGCTCGTGACCCCGGATGAAATGCGCGAAGAGGGCGGACGCATCGATCTTCCATTGAAGGCGCGCATCAACGGCCAGCTGCGTTCGGATTCAAATCTCCGTGAAATGTACTTCGATTGGCGGCATCTGCTTGCCCACGCCTCGCGTGACGCAACCCTCGTTTCTGGAGACGTCATCGGATCGGGCACCTGTGGGAGCGGCTGCCTGCTCGAGCTGCGGATCACCAAGGGCAAGGACAACAATCCGTGGCTGAAGGCCGGCGACGTCATAGAACTGGAGGCGGGGAACCTCGGCCGGCTTCGCAACACCGTGGGCGCTTCTTGAGCGCCTCCGGCCCCAGTCGCCGCTCCATTTGATGGATCCGCAACCTTAGACAAGCATCTTGGCGCCCTCAGGCGATCCAAGGCGGCCTGGGACAACCGGTGACGGGTTCACAAATTTGATATGCTGCTTCGTATTAGGGCATCCGACTGGAAATTGGAATGGCAAGGCAAAGGTCCCGTAACGGGGACAACGTTCAGCGGTATGAAGACATCGTTATTGCCGCCGCCGATCTATTTGCGGACAAGGGGTTCAACGGCACCAGCCTGAACGACATTGCCGACGCAATCGGTCTTCTAAAGGGCAGTCTGTATCACTACATCAGCTCCAAGGAAGACTTGCTGTTCGATGTGGTGAAGATCACGCACGAGGGCCTGCAGGAAAACGTTCGATTTGCCGATGGATTCACCCAGGATCCGCTCAGGCAACTGGCGGCATTCAGTTTCGGTCACGTTGCGTTCAACTCCATTCCTGACCGCCTGCATCGGGGCACGGTCTTCATGCAGGAGAGCAAGCACCTCGCTCCAAAGAAGCGTGCGCTTGTCACCAAGGTACGGGACGACTACGAGCAATACCTGCGCGCGATTATCGCGAGAGGGAGAAAGGAAGGACAGTTCGACCCTGAATTGGACCCCCGCATGTGCAGCTTCATGACCCTCGGAGTCCTGACTTCTTACATCCGCTGGTTCAAACCCGGAGGACCGATAACGTCCGAGGCCCTTGGCCGTGAATCCGCCGCCTTCGTTCTGGCCTCGGTTGAATCTCCGGGGACGCGCAGCAAGCTAGGATCCCGGTTCGCGGTCATTGACCAGGTGATTTCGGAATTCAAGCAAAAAAAGAATCCAACGCCGGCAAATGCCGCGGCGGTCGAGCACAAAAGAACCGCACAGAAAGTCTGAGATTTGGCATCGATGGTTGGCCGAGTTGGCGCTATCGGCCGTGCCATCCATCCGGAAAGCGCAGGTAATCCGGCGTCAACGCCTCCACACCGGGGCAGCCGAGCAGCGCCAGCGTGTCGTCAAGGCCCGCGCGGAACATCTCAAGTATCTCGGTTACCCCCCGTTCTCCCCGAGCGGCAAGGCCCCATGCATACGCCCGCCCGATCAGCACCGCCTTGGCGCCGAGAGCCATTGCTTTGATGACATCGGCGCCGCGGCGGACGCCGCCATCCATCAAGACTTCGACGGACGTTCCCACGGCGGAGACGATCTCCGGGAGCACCCGCAACGTCGCCGGGGTGCCGTCAAGCGCATTTCCGCCATGGTTTGAGACGACAATGGCATCGGCACCAAGATCGACGGCACGCCGCGCGTCTTCGCCGCTCAGGACGCCCTTGACGATGATTTTTCCGGGAAAACGGCGCTTGGCCCATTCCAGATCGGCCCAGGTGAGCGGATGCCTGCGCCAGGTCGCCGATGCCTCGGCGACGGGTAGCGAGGGGCCATCCGGGTGAAGGCGCACATTGGGTACCTTGATTTTCAGTCCGTCGCGGAGAAAGTCGAGGGCCCATCGCGGCCTCAGCAGGGCCTGCGGTGCATATCTCATGAAATTGCGCGCATCGACCTTGGTCGGCATGCGTCCTTCGCGCAGGAGTCTTTCTTTGCCGACGACGGCGGGTGTATCGACGGTCAGGATCAACGCTGCGCAGCCAAAGCGCGCCGCGCGGTCAATGGCCACTTCAGCGGCCCGCCGTCCCCCGGCGAGATAGAGTTGATACCATACCGGACCCGATGTAGCGGCGGTAATCTGCTCCACGGGGTATCCCGACAAGGTGCTGATGCCGATGGCTATTCCGGCGGCGCCCGCGGCACGGGCCGCCGCAAGCTCTCCGCCCCGATGCGCGGTGTGAATCATGCCGGTCGGAGCGATCACGATCGGCATCGAAATCCGCCTTCCCAGAACCGTCGTCTCGAGATTCCGAGAGGCATTGGCGACCGCGGCCCGCGGCCGGAACATTACCTCACGAAAGGCCTGCCTGTTCTGGAAGACGGTTTGTTCCTCCTCATTGCCGCCGTCAATGAAGGAAAAGATTCTTCCAGGCACGCGTTTTTTGGCAAGGGCGCGTGCATGGGCCACGCTGACAATGGGAGAATTATCGAACATAACTGTCGCCGGTCGATCCCTAAGGCTAGACCTTCAGCAACTCATCCACCTGTTTCATTTCGTCCGCGGTCAGTTTCCACCCGGTCGCGACAACGTTCTGCTCAAGTTGCTCGGGGCGCGTGGCGCCGGTAATGATGCTGGAAATCGCGGGATTGGCCGCCAGCCAGCCCAGGGCCAGCTCAATCATGGCGCGACCATGGTCCGAACAAAACTTCTCCAGGCGCTCGATTTTCGTCCAATTGGCGGGCGAGAGCTGGTAGTTGGCGAACCAGGCCATTTCCGTCAGCCGAGCGCCTTTGGGCATGGCGTCGCGCTTGTATTTGCCCGTCAACAGCCCGCTGGCCAGCGGGAAATAGGGCACCAGGCCAAGGCCAAAACGGTCCAGTGCAGGCAGCAATTCCTGCTCCGGCGCTCGAGCCAGAAGGTTGTACTCGCTTTGGCAGCAAATGAACCGATTCAGGCTGCATTGAGAAGCAGTCCAGGCCGCGTCAGCCACCTGCCAGGCGGAGAAGTTCGAGCACCCGATGTAGCGTACCTTGCCGGCGCGAACCAGGTCGTCGAGTGTTCTGAGTGTTTCCTCGATGGGCGTCCGCGGGTCGGGATCGTGCATGTACAAGAGATCGATCCAGTCCGTTTTGAGCCTTCGCAGGCTGTCCTCAACGGCTCGAAGAATGGTGCTGCGGGAGGAGCCTTTCAGCGCTCCATTGGCGTCCATGGCTTTGCCGGACTTGGTCGCGATGACAACGTCCTTGCGCCGAGAGCCAAGAATTTCGCCCAAAATGGATTCGGATTCCCCTTTCGGGTTGCCGTAGATGTTGGCGGTATCGAAAAAATTGATGCCGAGTTCCAGCGCCTTCTCGATGACCGGACGGGATTTCGTCCTGTCGAGCTGTACTCCGAAATTGTTGCATCCGAGCCCTATCAGTGATGCGGACAGGCCTGACTTGCCGATCTGGCGGGTTTCCATCTTCTCTTCCTTCCTTGGCGCAATAAGCCGTTACTTCTTCCGTGAAGCGAGGAAGCCGCTCACCTGCGAGGTGACGAACTGCACGTGCCTATCCTCCAGCGCGTGGGACAGAGGCAGCATCTTGACGCGGAGTATTGGGGCGATGAGGCAGTAAGGTCAACGGAATTCCAGGACGCATTTTCAAATAATGGCTAAATTTCGAAGACGACTCATATGTTGAAATGAAGAAGCCGTACTGATCAATACGCTTTCATGTTATGGACGCCTGCTGGAGCTGCCGCATGGCCTCGGACAGCCCGAGGCGGGGTCGCCCCCCAGTTCAGGGTGCGCGGCGTCACCGGCCTGCGCGTCGCCGGTGCGCCGGTTATGCCGTCCATACAGACGGACATACCGCCGCGCAAAATGGGCCATGGCGGCGCGGCAGTGTTCGATCACCGCGGCTTCGTCGAGCGTGTGTCCGGGCTTTATCACCACCACGGCGGTGACGGCTTCGATCCATTCCGGATCGGGAAGACCGATTACCGCCACTTCCGAGACCTGCGGCAGGCGGTAGATTGCCTCCTCGACTTCCCGGCTCGCGACGTTTTCACCCCCCGTCTTGATCATGTCCTTTTTGCGGTCCACCACCGTGATGTAGCCTTCCTCGTCCACCGTGGCGAGGTCTCCGCTGTGGAACCATCCGCCTTCGAAGGCGGCGGCGGTCTTTTCGGGATCGTTGAAATAGCCGGTCAGCAGTTGGGGCGAGCAGTGGACGATTTCGCCGACCTCGCCCGGCTTCACGTCTCGCATCTCCGGATCTACGACGCGGGTCTCGACATTGAGCACGGGCTTTCCTGCCGATCCCGCCTTCCTGATCTGGTCCTCGGGCTTGAGCACGGTCGCGAGCGGCGCGATTTCGGTCTGACCTCGTGGGTCAGCATGGCGCCTTTGGGCAGCGATTCCATGCCGCTGGTGTAGACGATTTGTGCGAGCATCCGGGCGTCCAGTGCGGAGGGGGGCGCGGTGCCGCTTGCATCCATCAGGGCGTCGAAAGTGGCGAGGCCGGCAGCGGACTCCGAGGATTGCTCGCCCGGCAGCCAGGCGATTTGCCTCACGCTTGTTCCTCGCGACACGGCGTCGCGTCCCAGTTCAAGAAACTCCGGGCCCACCGCGAGAAGCGAGGCGCCGGAACTCTTGAGGATATAGGCGACTTCCTCGGTTTTCAGCATGAAGTTGATGGGCACCAGCACCGCGCCCAGGCGCGCCGCCGCGAAGCGCAGCGCCGCGAACGCGTGCGAATTACGGGAAAGAATGGCGACGCGGTCCCCGGCCGACACGCCCTGCGCGCCCAGGCCGTTTGCCAGGCGGTTGCAAATCAGGTCGAACTCGGCATACGTCCAGTTCACTTCCCCGCACACGATGGCGGTCTTGGACGGAGCGCGCGCCGCGGTGCGGCGCAGGAGGTCGCCCAGCGTCTGCCGTCGCATCCCGGCGCCGAGGGGATTTTCGTGAGCGCTCAAATTTGTCCTCCTTCCGCGGCCGCGGTTACTTGCGCAGCCTGTCGCGCAATTTCACCTTCGGACCTTGCATGGCGATTCTTCCTGTGCCTGCCTATGAGCGGGTGTTCGCTTGTTGTCGGCAGCCATGGATGGCCGATTGACAAGGGTGCAAGCGTCCTCTAATTGGAGCGTTCGCCAAACAGGCGGCGCAGCTCCACCTTGTTGACTTTGCCGCTGGGCAGGCGCGGCAGCTCCGCGATGACTTCCAGTTTGCGAGGGGCCTTGTAGCCGGCCAGCCGCCTTTTGGTGTGTGCGATCAGTTCTTCAAGGGGAGGTTTCGCCGCTCCGGGCTTGAGGACCACCACGGCCTTGACTGCCTCCCCCCATTTCGGGTCCGGCACGCCGATGATCGCGGCATCGGCCACGGCAGGATGCTCCATGAGCGCGTCCTCGACTTCCTTGCAATAGATGTTCTCGCCACCCGAAATGATCATGTCTTTTTTGCGATCGACGAGGAAAAGAAAGCCCTGCTCGTCGAGGTAGCCCATGTCGCCGGTGCGATACCAGCCGTCCCGCATGGCGTCGAGCGTGGCAGCGTGGTTGTTCCAATAGCCTGTCATGACCGTGTCGCCGCGGATTGAGATTTCACCCGTCTTCCCCGGCTCAAGTT
>Ga0134124_10001006_pt1 | contig 22635 bp, 21 predicted proteins | sample KB304_FD_96880 | JGI IMG/M metagenome (GOLD analysis project Ga0134124, IMG submission 96880) | Terrestrial soil microbial communities without Nitrogen fertilizer from Kellogg Biological Station, Michigan, USA - KB3-0-4 | ecosystem: Environmental > Terrestrial > Soil > Unclassified ... | reverse complement strand
TTGACGCGGCTTTGCAGCAGAAACTGCGTGTACTGGTCGATGCTGTCGTGGTCCATCCCGCCGCCGGCGTGGCGGCCCGTCTGATAACGCAGGTACAGGTGATAGTGTTCGGGCACAAAACAAAGCTTGAGAACCCGCGCTTGCAGATTCTGATGGCGCGCCCAGGCTCTTCGCTGACTTCGGTCGGGCCGGAACTGTTCGCTGAGCACCCGCAGCGGCACACAGGCGCGGCAACCATCGCAATACGGCCGGTACGTGAACATACCGCTGCGGCGAAATCCGTTGGTCACCAAATCCGAATAGGCGTCGTTATGGATCAGGTGGCTGGGAGTGGCCACCTGCGAGCGGGCCTGCTTGCCCGGCAGATAGCTGCACGGGTAGGGAGCCGTCGCATAGAACTGCAGGGTCTGGAGCGGAAGGTCCTTGAGGAGTGTCACGCTGAAGGGTTCTGCGGCAGAAGTTCGTTCCAGTATACGGGGTCGAAGCGCCAATGCGGCGGCGGTTTGTGCACTTTGTGCGCGACGTGCGCGACGAAATCGGCACGTGCGATCTCGCGCGCACCCAACGAAGCCAGATGCTGCGTGTTCTGCTGGCAATCGATCAGGCCAATGGCGTTGTGCCGGCAGAACGCCGTCAGGCCGGCTAGTGCGATCTTCGATGCGTCGGCCACGCGAGTGAACATCGACTCGCCGAAGACCGCCTCCCCGATTGCCACGCAGTAGAGGCCGCCGGCCAGCCGCCCCCCGATCCATGCTTCCACGCTATGCGCAAAGCCGGCGCGGTGGAAGGCCTCGTACGCTTTAACCATCGGGGGCACGATCCAGGTGCCGGATTGCCCGGGCCGTTCGCTAAGCGAGCATGCCCGGATCACTTCTGCAAAAGCGGTATCGATGCGCAACTCGCAGCGCTTGCTGCCGATGAACCTTGAAAGCGTCTTGCGCAGCGATCGGTGCAGCTTGAACTCGTCGGTGAACAGCACCATGCGCGGATCGGTGCTCCACCACAGGATCGGCTGGCCTTCGCTGAACCAGGGAAAGACGCCGGCCGAATACGCGCGGTGCAGACTGTCGACATCGAGGGCACCCCCGGCCGCGAGCAGGCCCGGCGCCGGCTGCGATGCGTCCCACGCTTCGTTGGCGTCGGGAAAGGCTTCGCCGGGATCGAGCCACGGGAGATTCATCTGGAGCGACAAGGGGCTGGAATATGCGGCGCATGGGCCATGGCCTCATTGTGCTGGCTTCCAGAAGAACAAACACCGGTTACGGCAGAGCCAGAACTGTCCTGGCAGGAATACCATCGTCCGTGTCCGCGCTCGGCGCAGTGCGGACGGGGTTTTCTCATCCGATCACCAAATTTCCTGAAGTGAGGTTGACATGGCCAAGAAAGGCGAAGAAGACGGCGTCTACAAGATCGTGGAAGTGGTGGGGACCAGCACGATTTCCTGGGAAGACGCGGCAAGCAGCGCGGTGGCGACCGCGGCGAAAACGCTTCGCGATCTGCGCATCGCGGAGATTACCAAACTGGACATGAAGGTCGAGGGCGGCAAAGCGGTCGCCTACCGTGCCCGCGTTTCGCTGTCGTTCAAATACACGCCCTGACGCGCGAATCCTCCGAGGCCGGCGGGCAGGCCCCGGAAAAACGAAGAGCCCGCACTTGCGTGCGAGCTCTTGTTGTTATGGCTCCTCGACCTGGGCTCGAACCAGGGACCTACGGATTAACAGGCGAGCGCTGAAATCCCACTGCGGGGCGCGCCGATTCTCGGAATCAGGAACGGAGCTGTCCAATATTTTTCGGCCGAGGCAGAAAAATCGACCCAGCACAGGGGCGGCTTGCAGCAGACGCTGTGCTGGATATTGGACATGGACGGAAGGGCGCATATCGAGCGCAATCGTTCGCCTTAACAGGTGATGACGGCATGTGCGGCCGACTTCCGGATCCGGGCTTTGCGCGCGCCGAGCATTTCCCGGCGGACTACGGGTCGTCCAAATGCCGCGTCGCGGCACACCGGCGGAGGCCCCGCCGGTGATGGCCATGAACGCCTATCACACCGTTCGTGCGGCTGATGAATCTTTCCGCTTCTTATTGCGCAGCTCGCTCGGCGGTGGAATACCAAGGTCCGCCGCTTGCGCCGACGCCAAGTACCCCTTCACACTTGCATATTGCGGCTGCGGAGCCACGTACGGCGCTGGGAGATCCGGGTACCGCCGCATGAACCGCTTAGCCAGAAGCGGCGCGGCCCCGCCGGTGACCACCACATTGTGCAATAACGGAAGCGGGCCCATGCGTCTCATGGCCTCCGCGAGGTAGACGTCCAGCAATGGCAGCGCGGTCGGAAGTTCACCGTTGAAATCGTGATATCGCGCGGACCACCACACAGGTTTGGCCTCCGTTTGCGCGAGCTCGAACCGCACGTGCGGAATCCTCGCATAGCTGCAGGAATCGAATCCGAACCGGCGATTCAGCTGCTCATAAACCCGAAACATTCCACCCATGACCGTTCCGGCGGGGGTATAGGCGCCGTCGGGAGCCTGGAATAAGAGACTTGAGTACCCTAGCTGGAGCACGAGTGTTTGACCCGCATGTTCCAGCAGCGCCGGTTCATGCACAGCTGCGCCCAGCAACGCAGCAGCAGTCGGGCTCACGATACTCACCAGCCGGACGCTTGTCACACGCGTTGTTGTGCCGCGGTCGGCGAGCACTGGAACTGCCACGTCGCCCTGGTACATGGAGAGATCGGTCAGGTTGGACTCGGGTGCGTGGCCGAGAACCAGATGATGTATGACGCGTTCGTCTATGGACGCAAGTGCGTAAAGAACCAACGCTTCGTAAGTTGTCCGATCCGGGGACCATGCGGCCCCGCGGATTTCCATAAGCGGGTCGCAATATGTCAGGCAGCCAGGCCCCACGATGTGGACGACGCCGTCGACAGTCACACAGGCAGTACTGTGATGATCCTCGCCGTGCCCACTGCGCATAGCCGGTGGCGCGGATGATATAAATGCGCCGGTTCGCAGTTGGCCCCGAGCATCGCGCACGGCCCATTTGGTGTATCCACTGCCGACATCGATGGCGGCGATCACAGGTTTTTCACTCATACATACTTCTCCAGTAAGACAATCTCAAATTTCCGCAGCGCACTCATGTGAGGGTCTGGAGAGACCGGCACCACTCTCGCCGTGGTCCACGCTATCCGAGCTGCACATTGTTGGGTTCAGCCGTTTCTCGCCAGCGCTGCTTGATATAGATTTCGGTCGTGGCTTTGTTCGCGTGTCCGAGCAGCTGCTGGATTTGCTCGATTGGCTTCATTGCGAAGAAGTACATGTCCGTGGCCCCTTTGCCCTTCAAATCGCGGAAGCCAAAACTCGCGATTTGCGGTTGGTCCGTTTTGGAGCGCTCTTTGTTGACCGCTGCGATCGCCTTCTTGAGCATCGCGCTGATACCGTCATACGTGTATGCCCCGCCGTCAAGGCGCTTGACAAGTGGCTCACGCAGTTTCAGCACGCTGCCAACCGGGCGCTGGATCATGTCTTCAAGTGCCGGTGTCAGCGCGATTTGGTGCGGACGGCCGGTCTTGTTCTGCACGAAACAGAGTTTGCGGCGCCCGTCACTATCCGTGATGACGTTTGCCGTTGTCCAAGAGATGATGTCGCTCTCGGGCCGCTGGAGGCTTCGATATGTAAGCTCCATGAGCAAGCGGACTGATTTTGAGCCTTTGGCCCAAACCGCCTGAAACTCCTCGTGTGTCACGTACCGCTCGCGTTTCGATTCGGGATTACGCCGCACGCCTGACGCCCTCAGGCAGGGATTCACGATCAGCCCTGGCACTTGGCTGGTCGTGATCAGCCACGACATGAACGCAGAGAAACAAGCCTTTTCGCGGTTGACTTGAGTCGAGCGGCCTGCCTGCGCGCCCAGTTGCAGAAAACGCTTCACGTGGTTGGGCGTGACGTCCAACGGCGTCATTGGCGGCGCGAAATAACGGCGAAGCCACCCGGTCTTATCCGATTCGCTGCCGTCCTTCTTTGTGGCAATTTCAATCGCGTTGCGGTAGTCGTCTACCGTCCGCTGGGCCATGGTGCCGGCCTTCACCCGCGTTTCGCATTCGATCAGGAACTGATCCATCCAGTACACAATCGTGCCGAAGCGGCCCTCGGGGTCGTTGAAAACCCTAGCCTTACGATTCGCCGCTTGCTTGTCCCGGCCGAGATTTTCCCATCTGCCGTCGCGATGGACGTAAAAATAAGCCCCATGCTTTTGGTAGACGCGCAGTTCGAGGTCTGCATCTTGGTTCTTGCGGCGACGGCCCATGCTGTTATCTCCTTGAAATTGCGAGCAAAGCGCTCTCGTTCGGCTGAGCCCCTTGGGGTGTTGGGCCAGACTTCTTTCGACTATCGGCAGGCGTGCCCGCCAGCAGTTCTTCACATGCCCAGCGGGGCACCACCGGGCGCCCGTTCGGCTTTGCTCCGACCGGCAGCTTCAGCTCGTCCCTCAGGTATCGGATCTTTGCTGCGTTTTGCTTGAGGCCGCAGCAGATGTCATCCACTTCCGCATCCGTGAGCCAGGGCAGCAGCTTGGAAAGTGATTCGCTCATGACATCTCTATTGCTGAAAACGTTCAGCATCGGTCTTGCTTGGCGCGCGTGCGGTTGTCTGCGTGCCAGTGTTGTATGTATGCCGCTGTCATGTTTCGCTTTTAGTTAGCTGTTCAAGTTCTCACATCGCCGATAGTTGTCAAGCGCCTGGCTGATTGTTAAAGCTCACATAGCCTTCAAAGTCGCCACCAAGCTCTCCACGTGCTATATCAGCCCCGTTTGGGTCGCGAGGCGTCTGATCAGCCGTCGGCGGGTCGTCAGGTGCTGGGGTCCGTTGAGGTGGTTGCTTCTCCGCAGGCGGGGATGACTTGTTTGGAGAAGGGTCAACGCCCAGCGCGGAGGTGCGTGTGCCGCGTAGTTGGGTCATAGCTCCGACTTGAACCAAATGGACCACCACTTCTGCCAACCGGTGCTTTGGCACGCGACTTAGGACCATGACAGCGTCGTCGTGGACCCCTAAGATGAATTCAAGCGACGGTCGTAGCTTCATGTCAGACCCTGAACGTGCGTGGGCTGGGAGAGAGCGCCACCTGAGTCTCCCCGATGACAAAAAAGCCCCGCACGTTTGCCGTGCGTGCGTCCGGCGCTTGCTCGATCACACTCAGGAAGTTTTGGTTGAGCTTTGCCAGGTGCCGGTTCAGCATGCGCATCGTCGGTCCAACCCCACCCCCGGCGACGTGAATCAAGTCAACGGCCACCCAGTTGTCCACGGCCTTATTCAACTGCGTCCAAGTGTCGTCCAAGACCTTGTCAATGGCAGGCCAGCACTGGTCAAGCGAAATCGTCGTTGCATTGAGTCGGACGGAACCCTTGTTGCACCGCAATGCCGTGTCAATACGTTCCAGCGCGAGGGGGTTGTTGACAAGCTTGGGATCGATAACACGGGCCGCTGCCTCAGCCAGCGCAAGGGTGCCGGACGGGGTGGTGCCGCAACGGTCTTGCGTGAGCTTCAGTCCGCGCCCGTAGAGCCAATCGTGGGTACCACCGCCCATGTCAGTGGTCACGATGTTCATTTCCCGAGCTGCCGCACCCCGCTTGACGGCGGCGAGGTACATCGCGCCTTGGGGCTGTGCGACGACGATCACGTGCTCAACTCGGATTTCTATGGGACCGTCAACTCCCTGGACCGAGTGCACACCGCACGCCATCCTTACCAGAGTCCCAGCATGCGCAGAGAATGACGAGAATGGAAGCCCCAGCACTAGCACACGGATGACCATGCGCCTGACGATGCGATGGTGACGGGCAATGTGGGCCAGTGACGCCTGGAACAGCCCTTTGTAATCCGCCGATGTAATCCATTGGGCGTCCACCTTGCGTTGCGGCGGTGTCCTGAATGTGTCCAGTACATCCTCGCCTGAGTAGTACCAAGCGTTATCCACGCTCACGATCACCCCCGTGGGGCAGTCTCCCGCAGGCATCTCGATGAGACGTGGGCCCGGAATGCTGGCCAGGTGAGAGGGAAAGCTGATTACTTCTATCGAGCCGTGTTCATCACGACCGGGGGCAATCTTGGTGGCGAAATTGCCCTGGTCTATGGCGGCGACCGGGAGGACGAAATCGGTATCTGGGTTTCGGTTGCTCATTAGGTGCTCCTTCATCAGTATCAGACCACGCCGAGTAAATTAGTCGGGTTCTTATTGCGTGCAGAAGTGGGGGGAATAGCGCCCCCGGATGTTCGAAAGTTCGGAGTCGTGGCTAAATCGACACGCTTACGCCCCTATTCGCGTCTTCCCGGGGGACTCCCGATTGGTCGAAAGAAGTTCATGGCGTGCATTGATCATTGATCGGGCGGTTCAATAAGCACGCCATCCGCTCGCCTAAGGAACCGGCTGCAGTTCAGAAGCACTCGAAGCTGCGTGCGGCGGACTTGGCCCACAGCTCAGGGGTGAGCTCCACCACCACCACGGCGTTGGCCACCCCGCGGGTGATCAGGTCCATCAGCTGAGCGTCTTCAGCTGGGTTGCCGGATGAGTGACCCTCCCATGCGCAGACCGAGCCGGTGTCCGGCTTACGGCCGTCCGCCGCGTCCTCGAGCAGCACAAGGCGCGTGATACCCGCGGAGCGCAGCTGGGCAGACACCTCGTCGTCGTGGAAGTACGCCGCGACATCCTTCAAATACCGGTTGCGCTTACCGTTCTCACGGTGGTAAGAGCCGCCGTAAGAAGCAAATACAGATGTACGCCTGTGGCCCATCTCTGGGGCAATTTCCCGAGTGGCCCGATCGTGGATCTCCTTGGGAGCGAGCTTGCCCCCGGTGACCGGCGCGTCGTAGCCGCTAGTCTTGGTCTTGTAGCGCCGGATGATGCCGCCCTGGCGCATGCCGCGCGGTGTCATGCCCATGGTCTTCATATTCAGGCCGAACTTCTTGCCCACCACATAGTTGAAGTGATCGAGCGCCTGCTGAATGTTGTAATCAAGGTGAGCCTTGAGGACTCCCTTGCGCGCGCCACCGGACAGCTTCTTAGCCTCTTCAACCAGCTCGCGCTGGCGCTCCGTGGTGATCGGCACAGCACGGGGCAGACCGCCCTTGGTGCCGTGTGTGAGCCACAGGTGGTCACCGCGATCCGCTTCAAGCGGATGGCACATCACCGCCTCTTTGCGGCGCATGTAGAAGGCGTCCATCAGGCGGCACTGGCAGGCAGTGATCGGGCAGTACGCCTCGACCTTCTTGAAGAAAGCGAATTTGTCGTGACCCAGCGCCTCGAAGGTGAACTCGTCTTCCTTCACGTAGTTGCGCTCAGCCCGAGTGGGGTCCTTCAACAGGTCTTTCAGCAACGGCACGTTTGGCTTGCCCAAGCGCACCAATAGTCGGAACAGCGCGGTGTACATGTTTTGCAGCGTGGCTGCCGACGCGCCGTGCTCCTCCCAGTGCGCGTACAGCGCCTTCAGGTGAGTGACGCTGAACTCGCGGAGGTTGCCCACGCTCATGCCCAACTTAGGCAGGAGCTTCAGGGCCGTGATGACACGCTCACGATACAGTCCGCGAGTGCGGAAGCCTGCCTCGCGCTTGCGGCCGGTTTGGGCAGGCAGGCTTGCGTCGTTGACGTACCGCTTCCACTGCTCCAACGCATTGCCACGCAGGCGCTGTTCCAACAGGATAAGCTGCTCAACGGCGATACCGGTTTCCTTCTTCTTGAGGTCTTCCAGCAGATAGGGACCGGACCGGTTGCGCTTAGCGCTGGCCTCGCGCCTCGCCTCCTCCTGATTCAAGCGCTTCTGCTTTGCCTTGTTGAGATTCTTCTTATTGCCGAATTTGCCGTTGCCGGTATCGTTGCACTTCCCAGGCTTGCCGTTTGGCTGCTGCTGGTGGCCGTTTCCCTTGGGATTCTTATCGTGTTGACCCCAAGTGCGTTCATTAGCTTGCGGCTTGGCGTTGTCGCAGGTCTTGCGGCCCGGCTGAAGTTGATCGCCGGCGTGCTCGCCGACGCGATCCCCGCGGCACACGCCAGAGCGCGCCGGTACCTCCCGTTGAGAGGACCCACACAGAAAATTGCAGTTCATGATTCAAAGGTCTCCTGACTAAGTTCGAAATCGCCCCCTGAGGGATCCAATCCACTCAGGGAGCACGTCCCTCAAAGGCCTGGCGGGGTACTACTAATTGGCAGTGACTGCGGTCGCGACTCATGGGGTCCTTCCGCGTGGGATCGGCACGTAAGCAAAGTTCTCTCGCTGGGGCGGGTTCCAAGCCGCCGGCGTCTCGATCAAGTCGAGCCTGTAGTCGCAGGGCGCGACTACGAGAGAGTTGTCCGTTATGGTGGACATCCCTACCCATCTACTCTGGGTACATCACTCACCAGGCGGCCTGCCTATCAGGCAGCATGCCCATCGAGGGCAGCTACCTGCGCCGCTGTTCCTATACACGTCATCCTTGCAGGGTGCACTTAGCTCATGGCCAAATTACTCTTCTGCCAAGGCCCTAGGTTCTTTTGTGTCGCAAAAGAACCGGCCGGGAACGTGCATATTCGAGGTGAGTCCGTTAGAAACCGCCGCTGACAAATGCGGCTGGCCCACAAGGTTGTGCCCGCCAGGCACAAGTCCACAGCCGGGGCTTTCGCCCCTAGTCAATGGTCGTCGTGGGTCAGGGCTTCACGCCCTGGAAATGGTGTGTCAGACCGGATCACCGGGCCGAACTTGCCTAACAATGCGTGACGTAGCGCGCACTGCTGACCTGTACTCCAACGAGGAGGTGCCGCTAAGACTTTGCGGCGGGTTCTTGCGAAAGATGCGAAGTAGGAAGCAAGCTTCCCGATCGAACTTTGCGACAAACCGGGGCAAAGATTTCCCCCGGGTGATGAGGACCGGTACGGTCTTCATCGGTTTGTTACGGGCTGCTTACCTGCAGCTAGGACATGGACCGAAGTCCAATGTGGGGTCATCTTAGCTGACCGGCGGCGTGTTGGCGTAAGAAAATCGCCTAAGGTGTGCGCCCGGCTGTGGCTGGCGACTAACCATCGAAGAACCGACGCCGTCTGCTCACCCTTTGTACTGCGATACACGACTGGCATCCGGATGCCGGACGAGGTGGATGCACATGCGCATGCTGTTCGACCGGCCGCACTGTGCGCGTCCGTCTAGTGCCGGCGTGCTATATGCGTGGCGCATCGCGCGAACCACACAACTTGGGCGTTGGCAGCGGTGCATTCCGTTGATGAAAACACAGCTCGCTGCGTTCTTCCGAATGCGACGACGATCGTCGAGGTGCATATTTCAGCCCATCGTAAACGGCGTTTCACGCTGATCGTGGGCGCTGCTTCAGCGTGATCGAGGACGACTGGGAGGCGCTCAGGTGATTTGTCGCCCGGCATAGGCTCGTCGCTTTGGAAGACGGAAGCCTACGCCAACAAACAGAATCATGTTGCGCTGAATTCGAGAGACATTGCGCCAGCAGATGCAGGCAGACCTAAGCTATAGCGGGATCGACCGGGGCGCTGAAGATCTTCAATAACGTGGCCGGCAAATAAGTGTCGCGCCGCCGGTGTCGGCTAGGAGCGCCGGCATCACCCAGCAGCTGGCGTGGTAGGAGTGCCTTCCCCAGCGCATGCAGCATGCAAGTACATCTGAAGCTTTCGATGTGTCAGATCCATATTGCCGGGAGGAGGCTGTGCGTGGACTCGGCCAGCCAGACCGTGCCGCTGATCGATGCCGCGACCGGCGAAATCATCAACGCATAGATCTTCGTGGCGAAGCTCCCCGCCAACGTACCGATTTGATACACAAGACGCTCTGGCTTGGCTTGAAGGTCTTTGCACTGTTTCGTGAAGGTGGACCGATTACGCGATTGCCCGGCGAATTTCCGCGCGATATGACGACGCGAGCCCTGCCGTGTCCGGCGACGCAGTCGCCTTGTGGCTGGCCGGAGCCAGCGGCTGGCGTCGCCAGGCCACGAGGATCTGAACGCCGAGTTGATCGCACGATTTGTGGCTGGCGAGAGCCAGCGGCTGGCGCGTCCCCGGCGCGAGGAGAAAAACGCGACGAATGCTTGCAGCTTTGTGACTGGCAAAGACCAGCGGCGGGCCGCTGCCTGCCAAAATGGTCCTTCACTGACCAGGCCTGTCGGCTTTCCAGGTGAATCGGATAACGCTAACAAGAAAACGAGTGTCCCTGCTACTGCTAAGAGGGCGAGCTCGTGAAAGCATGCAAGTCGATCGCACCGTGGCGTAGCCGTAACACGCGCATGATGCCTATCTGATCCGGACAGACGTTGGGGCAAAGACGACGGATGAGCTGCCCAAAATTTGAGCAGTGCCTCCCTTCCTACATCTAGAGGGATGATGACAATGAGGATCCATGCGCCTCGAGACGACGTTTTCCTATGAAGTAATGCCCCCTGAGACGAAAGTGTAAAACCTCCCGTGCGGTGGATAACCCAGGATCGGCTGCAGCAGGAGGACATCGAGTTCTTCGTGGCCGACGTTCGTGAATTGCCGGCGGATGCGGGGCTGGAGACCCGCTCGCTCGGGCGCCAGCACGGCGGCCTGTTCGTGCGTGCGGGCCATCCGCTGGCCAGCAAGGCCAACACACTGGCCGAAACCTGGAAATTCGGCATCGCGTCAGTGCGATTGCCCGAAGCGGTCAAGGCTAGTTTGGCCGCTCTCATAGGGCTGCCCTCGGCGGCGTCCGTTTCGCTGACGCTACAGTGTGACGACATTGCCCTGCTGCGGTCGGCGATGCTGCAAACCGACTCAGTGCTGGCATTGACGAATGCCGCCATGCAGGCCGACCTGGACACTGGGCGCCGCGGTTGAACTGAAAGTGCGAGACCTGCCGCCTTTGTATTCGGAAATGGGCGTGGCCAGGCTGCGCAATCGAACGCCATCGCCGGCGGCTCAGACGGTCGATGCGCTCATCGCCGAGTTCGCTGCGCAAATCAATATGCCACTCGCCCGCAAGGGGTGAGGCGCTGAAAGCGCTCGTTGAGCACGCGCCGTCCCGCGCGCGATGCCCGGAATTCCGCTCTCAGGCGTTGAATCTGGGGTGCCTAGAGCTGGTATGGGTCGAACTACGGCGACCGTGGCGTGTCGGAGTGGTCAGCCGGTCCGCCCAAATTCGAATGCCTGCAATGGAGTTTCGATCTCGCCGCCGTGTCACGGCCAAGTCTTGCCGTTCGCCAACGACCGGTATGGAGCAGTTGAATTCGCACTTTCAGCCCCGCAACAGGACGCGACTGCCGGCAGCGGCAAGCTCGAGAGCCTGGGCAAGGTGGCGCAGATGGCGCGACGGCGCCATGCAGGCCCGCGTGACCGGCACCTTACAAAGTTACAAAGCTGCCCTGAGGCATCTAAGCCCGGGGTGTGTCCGCGTTCAGATCTTGACGAAGGGCGGCGGCAGGTACGCGCCCGACAGCAACTGCGGGCGCGGCAGGTAGGCGCGCAGGATCATCGAGAACGGACCCGTCCCGGGGGCCGGTAGCCAGTTGGCACTGCGGGCACCACCGGGATCGGCTCGTGAGACCCAGATGTCCAACGAGCCGTCGGCATTGCGCGCCAGGCCGGGCGTGCGGTCGCCGATCGCGTAGCGGTTGATGGCGTTGGGCGCAAGGAAGAACTGCCCCGCCGGCGTGGCTTCATACATGGTGAGCGACCAGAAGGAGTCCACTGGCGGCAGCCGGTCTTTCGGGAAGCTGAGCTGCCAGGTTCCATCGCCATCGAACAGGTGACGGCCCTCCGGACTTAATGCGCCCAGGTACATGGCTTCGGCCATGGGCAGTGCGGCCAGCAAGCGCAATGCAACGCGAGCCCGCGTTTCGTAATCCTGGAAGAAATTTCCGATGTCGGCCGGTTGCGAGCTCCAGCCTCCTTGCATCCTTGTGCCCGCCGGCGGCAACCGAACGAAGGCGCGCGCCTCCGCCAGGCCGGCAGCTATTTCCGTTGCCGCCGCGGCATCGAAGCGCGCTGGATCGAACCCGGCCAGCCCGAGGCCCAGCGGAGCAATGCGGCGCAGCGCGGCCCGATCGGTAGCCAGCGCGGGATTTTCCAGCAGCAGTGCATTGACCGCCTTCAGGTAATCGGCCCAGGGCGCGTCGCGCGCAACGCCGGGCGCGGGCGTTGTGGAGGGCGCGGCCTTGACAACGAAACCCGATGTCACGGCGAACGCCTTGTCCAGGTCCTGCGGACCGTCCACCAATACCCTCACCAGCGCCCACACCCACGGCGTGGGCGAGCGGATCGCGTCGGCCTGCCCCTGATGGGCAGGGCCGACCAGCTGAAATTCGCCGGCGTCGTCGCCGGTGGTTCGTGTGCCGAGCACGGCGAAGTTGTTGCTGTACATGTCCATTAGGGCGAGCGATGCATAGCGGCCGCCCAGTGCCGGCAAGCTCAGGCTGGCCGGGCCCTTCGACAGGTCGATGAACGCCTGTGCATACAGCGTGTCGTTGTTAGGCGTGGTCACGCTGCGCGACGCCGGTGTGGAAAGCGTGGGGCGCGAGACGAAGCGACCGGCGGGCACGCCACTTGCCAGCAGGCGCGTCCGTACATTGGCGATCTCGACCTGCGGAGACGCAAAGATGCAAGCATCACGCGCCGCGCGCCGCAGGGAAGCCTCGGCCGGCAACACCGCAGGGCTGGCGAGCAAGGCCGCGGCACCAGCAATGAGTTCACGCCTGCGGATGTCCATGGCCCACCTCGCGTATGAAGAGAAGGAGGGCCAGACTATTCCCCACGGCTCAAGTGCGCATTGACTGACATCAATTTGTGTTCATCAGTGCGGCGATTACCCAATCTGGCCCTGGCGCGTCCATGAACTTCTCGAATGGTGAGGTGTACCCGAAGTCACCACGAACGCAACGTCCCCTAGATTGAACAGATTTTCTCCATCAAGCCCATTCGAATTTGTGACGACGTACTGTCCCGAGCGATCCTTCAGCCACGGTCGAATTCGGAGCCGTGGGGAATCGCTTGGGGTCGTCCTCGAACAGGCGAGAAGCCGGCACCGGCGGGTAGCTTCGCCACTGACAGCCTTCATTGACGTCTGAGCGGCTGCTTTGTCGTTCTCACCTGACCATCGAATTCGTCTGCTCACCGGTTCTTGCCGGCCAGGAGCCGCCGTACGTGAAGGTCCGCTGCCCGGTAAAGCGCGCCTGTACCGCTGCGGCGCCGAGATCGAAGCCATAGGTTGACGGCGCCGGCCGTTGGGTGTCCCCCGCGTCCATCTCGGCCGAGCTGCGGCCTCTTGTGATTCGCTGAGTTGCGTTGCCTGTCTCGCTGACAAGACAAGCGAAGTCATCCCCCTCTATGATCGAATCTTCAGGGGCTCACTGGAGAAGCGGATGGAACGATTGAAGGAGGCGAAGCCGCAATTTGACACTCGCCCCTTCGCGCCTCCGGGCAAATACTTCTCTGAGACGTTTCAGCGAATGGCTTTGGAGCTCCACCACCTTGTGACCGAGTATGGGATTCAGAACACGCGCGCCCAGCCTGAGACGAGGGAGGAGTTCCTCGCGTTCTTTGCCCACGTGCATGATGGTTGGAAAGAAGCGCAGAGGCGGATCGCGACCTTGCTGACCGACAGGCTTGTCCGGCGTTCCGAGGTCGCCGCACTCGAGCAGCAACGTCGTCGCCTGAAAGATAAGGACGGACAGAGGGCGGCACGGCTGCAGCTGCAGCAGCTTGGGCTGGAGATCGTCGTCCTGCGCAGAACTCTTGACGTCATCCTCTGGACGATCTTCGCGGGCGAGCACTCAACTCTCCGTCGGCTATTCGTTCAAGGAGGACAGCACAACCTGTCGGCGAAGAACATTGCTGACGCTATGTCGGCAGCCGAGCACGTCAACAAAGAGCCTCAAGTGATGGGGCTGTGCACTGACATGCTGTCGGCAGTGCACGTCGGTGACCTCTTGATAGCAAATAGGGAAACGGGTGAGGTTCAGTTCGCCGAACTGAAATCCGGTGAAAGGAACTTTGCGATCACCGCGGTAGCTGAGTTCGCTGTGCAATCCAAGTGCGCACACTTCGAACACATAGCCACGGCTGAGTTCGACGAGACCGACAAGAAGCACTACACCCGGGTCAAGCGCCAAGCGCAACGCAATGAGACGATCGTCGAGACCATCCGCAATGAAGGTGGCAGCGATCCGAGTACCGGTGCTCAGGTATTCATCCACCCGACTGAAGAACCAACGGAGATCTGGACACACGTCATCACTTCATGCTACGAACAGCTCAGCGAGAGGAAGAGTTGGGCCATCGATGTGGTTGATGGCTGCCTGTACGTTGGGGTCTATAGCAGTCAGAAGATGGCTTTCGTTGGATTCCAAGCTTGGATGGCTCGCGAAAAGTGCGAGTCACGGATCTACAACCTTACTGACTCCTTCTTCGACCCGGGAACTCGGCCGCTCGGTGCAACACTGCTGCCCTTCCAACTGAGGGAGAAGGTCCTTCGCGGCGAGATCTTGGTAATCATGTGTCTCGACATCGTGAAGATGATCGAGCTCGCCAACCACATGCAGCCTGGCCACATGCGGCTGGCGACGAAGAAGGAGACAGCTAAGATGCTGCAGAAGCACCCAATGGGGGACTTCACACTCAAAGGCTTGCTAGTGAAGACCAACGAGGGAAGCGGCCAGTCGATGTTTCTCGGCGGTGGCTTCAGGGACAGGATACTCTTCGACCAGCAGCGACCAGCCCAACTGATCGCTCAGTACATCCGTAGCTCCGCCGTGCTGCACGAGGCGATAGTTGCGCAGCACGCCGGCAAGGGCGGGACGGAAACGCCCGGCGCGAAGCCGCCGGGCGTTGAAGGAAGCTGAGCCGACAGTGGCGCGGTCACCGAGGAACGGCATCGGGCAGGACGGCTTCCTGTGCTGCATCGTGAAGGCGCACGTATCGGTCTTGCACTCGCTGCCGTAGCCCTTCGAAATCGACCCCAAAAGTCTTGAACACCAGTTGGCCGCCGCCCCTGAGCGACATGCGCACCGTGGACTCCGTCATTGCATCAAAGCTGTCGCGAACGAGCGTATTGCCTTCCAGGTGGTCAAGCAGGTCTATCATGCTGAACGACTCACCTCGCCAAAGACGGTATCGCTCCCCGTTGTTGAAGGTCAAGATGCCTCCGGTCACGAGGTTTAGCATTTCGTGGGCTTGGCGCACGGGGTGTCCCTCGATCGCAAAGCCGCTGAAGATGCGGTTGGCCGTGACGATGCAGGTCCTGATGTCGGTCGCCGACGGGACTTTCCAGCCAAGCGATCCGAACACCCGCACTTGGACCTCGCGCGAGGCAAGCCATTCGGCCGCTCGCGTGAGCTGCCGGCCGGCCTTCTTGATGTGATCAAAACTCGTGCGCATTTCTTGTACGCTGCATGGGTGGAATGCGTTCTTGCCCTCTATGATGAAGAGGTGCCCCTGCGCGTATGCGAGAAGATCGATCTCGATCGCCTTCCCGTTGAACTTCCCTTTGATGCCCTCGGCTGCCAGGAAGCCACGGGCTTCAAGGGCTTGACGCAATCCACGAAGCATGGGATCGTGGCCATCGGCGGGAAGCAGCCTCGCGGAGTGGTGATAGAGCGTGTTTCGGATGAGGTCCGATGAGATCAACACACTCATCGGCAGCATGTAGTAGCCGTCGACGTGCAGGAGAGGCGTGTACTGGATGTCGCAGTGGCCGCCCTTCTTTGGATCGAAACTAAGCATTTCGAGCGCGCGCTTAGCAATCTGTTCGCCAAATATCGTGCTCAGCCGATCCAGGAGAATGTCCTCGCGGAAGACCGGGATGCGCGAACGCATGTCGAGTTCGTCCCGATCGCCACCAAAGGCGTGCTGATCGAGCGCCTCGAAGAAGACCGTTGCGGTGAAAGTGAAGAACCGCTGTACCTTAACCATGTCCATCACCGTCATGCCCGGCAGCAGCGGCATGTCGCCGACGTACGAATCCCGTACGAAGGCTTCGCGTCCCACGCGGTGCAGGTAGAGCGCCTCTTCCATGAAAGCCCGGTTGTCGGTCAACATACGCACGATCTGGGGCGCCAAGGGCAAGGTCATGACGTAACGATCTAGAGGCGTTTCCCGCCTTTCGACCAGGCGGTGGCCGCCGACGCGGTGCAATTCGAGCGCTGCGTCGCGCAGCGATGCCATGCGCAAGACCTCTGCATCGTCGGTCCGATGGGCAAGCTGCGACTGCATGTTGGCGTGCACGTATCCCAGCTGGATCGCTTGCTCGAGGCGATCATCAATAGCGGAGAGAATCACCGTCTTGCCTTGGCCGCCGAGGAGATCTGCCCGGTATGGGTAGGCGTCGAGTTGGATTTCGGCCTCCATGAACTCTCCGAGCCGGGCCGCCTCCATGAGCAGGTGCTCGAAGGTTCCGTCGCGGATCCCTTCCTCATCGATGAGTACGGTTGCAGTTTTGGGCCAGCCGATCACCTCTTGCATCATGGTAACGATGGTGGAGAAGCCGGCGGCCTTTTGCTCCCTACTAAAGTAGTCAGGCTGGCCGGTGGCCTCCGCGAGCCGCTCTTCTTCGCTGGGGAGGTGGTCAATCGACGGCCGAAACGCCCGGTCGACGCAGACCATGCAACTCTTGACGACGACCGCACGCAGCTTGGTGAGCTCGGCGACGACGGCCTGCCTTGTGGCGCGAGCACAAGGTGCCAGGCCCAGGAGGTTCCGCACCGATTGCAAATACAGGGCATCGTCGCTGGCCCACCTCAGCACGGGCCCGTCCTCTAAGAGCGTCTCGACGATGTACGCGACGGGTTCGCTGTGGAATGCCACCTTGGAGCTGCGAAAGAGGCCGTGGCGCCTTGCCTCCCTGATGAAAAGGGCCGGATCGAGGAAGGCCGCGGCTCGGGATATAGCCAGCGCATTGGCAGTTCTGCCTCGGCGCAGGTCTGCCCACACGTGATCGAAAGCCGCCCGCAGATCTCGACCGGCGACAGTGACCAGTGTCCCCTCTTTGCGTCGTACACGAAGAATTGCGGCCCAGTCGGCCTTGCCACGGATATGCGCTGCCAATCCGACTATTGCTCTCCCGGGGAGTGGATCCACTCGCATGTTCCTTCTGCGTGGGTTTTTCTCTGCGATTCTGCGACCTGGTAGCAGTTGCATGCGCTGGCACCGCTGGAGTCCGGATGAGGCGGAACTGTTGCTGAGTTCTGTTCACCCATGAGCTTCGGGAAGGCTCAGCAGCATTCGATTGCCAGAGTGATCAATGGGAACCTAGTGTCTGCTTTCCGCCCTCAAAAATGGTACTGCGGAGGGGCAGCCATGGGTCGCGTGCGCCAGTTCAAGCAACGCCATTGGCTGAGTCGCCGGAGGAAACGCCACCTTGAGGGCGTGAGTGTAGATCATCGAGCCTGCGGACCTCAATCAGAAACGACCTTGCCGCGTACCTGACACTATTTGCAGATGTCGTTCGCTTCTGCCTGGACAAACTTCAGGCAAGCTGTTGCATCGTCCATTGATTTGCTAAAGAGCTCGTTAAGTGGCATGACTCCGCAGCCTTCAGGCTTTGCATATATTCCTTCACCAGTCACGATGAACTCGCGAAAGCCGACATAGCCGCCAAACGAGTTCTTGGCATTGAACTGTCCGCACAGGGCGGTCATTGGTGTGTTGAGATGAACTTCCCTGAATTGAGCTGATGCTGGGTCCTTTAGCGATTGAGTGAGCCTGGACTGCAGCTCGGCGACCTTCGCATCGTGGGTTTGCCGCCGTTCAGCGTCAGCTCGGCGCGCCTCCGCCGCCGAAGCTGCAGCGGCACTGGCCTCAGCAGACGCTTGCGCTGCGACTCGTTGCTGTTCGGCTTCCTGAGCGAGCTGCTTCTTGGACTTCCCGCATCCGGAAACAGCCACGCATAACGCCAGAAGAATCAAGGTTGAAACGAACAGTCGTGATCGCATGAAATGCCCCCGATGGTTGCCTTGTTGGGTTGTGTGTCTGCCTGCCGAGCATAGCTCAGCGTGTTCACGGTTTGCTGGGCAGGAGTATCCACCGCGCTACCTTGCGGCATAACCTCGGAGGGGCACATGACAACATTGGGCGGTTCTGAAGGCTCGCAGGATGCGATTTCGACCCGCTTCATTGGCGGCGACTCGAGAACAAATCAGGCATACATCCTCCAGCGCGTTCTCGGGGGGGCCGACGCGTTAAACGCGCGAGGATTTTCACTGCGCTAATCAGCGAAGGGCCGCTTTTCGGCGACGAATGCGATTTTGTGACCGACGACTCAGGGTCGTCCACGAACGGTGAGAACGCCGCACCCGCGGGCAGCTTCGCAGCGACTGCCGACATTGCGAACCTAGCGGCCGCTTTTGTAGCTCTTAACTGACAATCGAATTCGTCTGCTCGCCGGTTCATGCCGGCCACAAGGAGCCCGTCGCGACTGGCCGGTTTGGGGGAGCGAAAACCGGTGATTCCGTCGTTGGTTAGGTCACAGTCATCTGATCGGTCGTGCACTAGGAGTGACATGCCGAGTTGCACATATCTTCTCTCTGCTGCCGGAAGCTAAGGCCTTAACGCGCTACCTTCCAGCGGCTGCCTGAAGCGCAACCTGTGCCAGAGCGCGACTGCGTTGAGGCAGCTAAGCGAGACGGTGTCCGCGGCATCGCTTGGGTGCCGTCAGGCGAACCGCGTGTCCATGCGCGGCGAACGGGCGAGCCCCGTGATGCGCACGCGAGTGATAAGAGTGACAATAGCCATGGACTTCCCCTATCGAGTGAGTTGATGAGAGTTCGGACTTCCCATCGTGGTACTTCGACGCGGACTGCCGCAAGTCAGCGGTTGGCTCGAGACGGGGTCCCTTTCACTTGTTAGGCTGTGCAACTCGTCGTCGTCAGTTCCTGCTTGCTTGGTAGCCCCGTTCGCTACAACGGCGGTCACAAGCGCTCCGGCAGCGAGGTGTTGCAGCGCTGGCTGATGGAGGGAAGGGTCGTCTCCGCATGCCCGGAGGTCGCAGGCGGGTTGCCAGTGCCTCGTCCTCCAGCAGAAGTCACGGCAGGCGCGGGCGGAGCCAAGGTTCTCGCGGGCCTCGCCAAGATCGTGGATTCACAAGGCAACGATGTCACAGCCGAGTTCATCTCAGGGGCCAGGCTTGCGCTTCAACAGGCTCAACTCAGGGGCATTCGCGTTGCCGTCCTCAAGGAAGGTAGTCCGTCTTGCGGCTCCGGCTTCGTCTACGACGGCACGTTCAGTGGAAGCAAAGTGCCCCAACGCGGCGTCACCGCGGCTCTGCTTGAGAGCGCAGGAGTTAGGGTCTTCAGTGAGGAGCAGTTCGCCGAAGCGAACGAGTTCCTTCAGTCTCTCGAGGCCTGCGGTGCAGCCTAATCCTTCCGCGAGCGGACCTCCACCAGCGAGGTGCTTGAGCCGCGAGCCGGCGCGGCTCACTGAAGAAGCTACGCTCCGAACTTTCTCTTTACTGTTGATACGCCGGTAGGGGCAGGTCACGCCCAACACCGCAACCCTCGGATCGACGCGCTGCATCAGCAAGCGACCACATTGAGAGCGAGACCCCCGCGAGAGGTTTCCTTGTATTTTGTCTTCATGTCGGCGCCGGTCTCGCGCATGGTCTTGATGACCTGGTCGAGGCTGACCACGTGCGTGCCGTCGCCACGCAGTGCCATTCGCGCCGCGGTGATGGCCTTGACCGCGGCGATCGCATTGCGTTCGACGCAGGGAATCTGCACCATCCCGCCGACCGGATCGCAGGTCAGGCCCAGGTAGTGCTCCATCCCGATCTCTGCGGCGTTTTCCACTTGCGCCGGAGACCCGCCCAGCACGGCCGCGAGCGCGCCGGCGGCCATCGAACAGGCCACGCCGACTTCCCCCTGGCAGCCGACCTCCGCGCCGGAAATGCTGGCGTTCTCTTTGTAGAGGATGCCAATGGCGGCGGCCGTGAGCAGGTAGTCGAAGATCCCCTGTTCGCAGGCGCCGGGGACGAAGTCGCGGTAGTAGTGTGCGACCGCCGGCACGATGCCCGCGGCGCCGTTGGTCGGCGCGGTTACCACCCGCCCGCCAGCGGCGTTTTCTTCGCTGACCGCCAGCGCGTAGAGATTGACCCAGTCGAGCACCTGGAGTGGATCCTGACCGGCCGTTGCCGGCTGCGCGAGGAGGCGGCGATGCAGCTCGGGAGCGCGACGCTTGACTTTCATTGGGCCCGGCAGCGGCCTCTCGGTGGAGAGGCCACGCCGCACGCACGCCTGCATGGCGTGCCAGATTTCGCGCAAACCGTCCTGCACGACGGTGGCGCCGCGCCACTGCAACTCGTTGCGGCCCATCACCTGCGCGATGGTCAAGTCGTTCTCCGCGCAGCATCGCAGCAGCTCGTTGCCCGTCGAAAACGGGTAGGCCAGGTGCGCGGACGACGACGCGAGCGCACCGGGGTCATCCAGGCTCACGACGAAGCCGCCCCCCACTGAGAAGTAGGTTCGCTCGAGAACGGCTGCGCCGTCCCGGTCGAAGGCCGTCAGCCGAATTCCGTTCGGATGGAATTCGAGCGTCTGGTGCTGGTACATCACGATGTCGCGATGCGGATCCATCTCGACCGCGTGGCGGCCCAGCAAGCGCAACGCGCATGCCTCATGAATTCGCCGCAGGCGCGGCTCGACCGAATCGGGATCGACCAGATCGGGCTGTTCCCCCTCGAGGCCGAGCAGCACCGCCTTGTCGGTTCCATGGCCCGCGCCGGTGGCGCCGAGCGAGCCGAACAGCGCGCAGCTCAGCCGCGCGGTGGCCCCGACGGAACCCGTGCCCTCCAGTGCCAGCGCGAAGCGGCGGGCCGCCACCATGGGTCCCACAGTGTGCGAACTGCTGGGGCCAAGGCCGATCTTGAACAGGTCGAAGGTGCTGAGCGACAAGGGCAGCCTCCCGCCTTCAGCTCGCGAACGATGCGTCCGGGCACGCGGGGGGGTGATCGCTCTCCCACCGCCGCATTGTCCGCACCGTCTCGAACAGCCGGCTGCTGGGAGAGCCTGCGAAGTACGGAAGCAGGTCCTGCAACTGTCGCGCACGCACGGGACTGGACAGCCACTGGCGGAACGACGCCTCGTCGGCCCATTGAACAGTGACGCATGCGAGGTCCGGCTCGTCGCACGAGAGCATCAGCTCCCCGGAAATGAAGCCGGGGATGGACTCCCGGCATTCGTCGATGACCCGGCGGACCACGAAGAAGTCCGCCATGGCCTGGCGCATACCGGGCTTGGCGCGAATGACCAGCATCGATCGATAGTGCATCGGGTGTTCCTGCAGATTTTTCTCGTGAGCGTCCGCTATTGCCCGGGGGCCGGCCCGGCGATCGAACCGTTGGGGGTGAACAGCACCTTGCCTACGCGGCCCACGCGCGCGGCGTGGGCCAGGGCCGCCGCGGCGTCTTCCAGCGAATAGGTGGCTTCCACCGGCATATGGAGCGCTCCGCTTTCGAGCATCTTCACCAGGGACACGTAGACGTCCTTCAGGTCGGCGGCCGTCGCGTCCCGGAACCACTTCGCGAGCCAGAAGCCGCACAGGCGTTTGTCCCTGAATACCATGTCGCCCGGATCGATCGCGCATGGCTGGCCCGACAGCATGCCGTAGTTCACGACCGCTCCACCCTCGGCGAGCGAGTGCGCCAGGTGCAGGGTCGAATCGCCGGCCACCGCGTCGAGCGCGAGCTTCGGGCGCCGCGCATCGCCGGTGTATTCCGCCACGCGCTGGGCCAGATCGGGACCGTCCAGCAGCACCGCGTCGGCGCCGCGCGCGCGCAGTTCGGCGGCGAGCTCGGCCCGGCGCACGACATTGAGCGTATGCACGCCGCGCGCCCGGGCCAGGGCGATCACGCAATGCCCGACCGCGGAGTTCGCCGCGTTCTGGATGACCCAGTCGCCAGGCTTCAGGGACACGAACTCATTCAACAGCAGCAGCGCCGTGGCCGGATTGACGGTCAGCATCGCCAGCTGCAGGGGGTCGGCCGAGGGCAGGGCGAACAGGCGCTGCGCGCTGGCTTTGAGGCTAGTGCGCCAGTTTCCGCGCGCGGCCAGCAAGGCCAGCACCCGATCGCCCGGCCGCAGGTGCGGTACCTTCGGACCGACTTCGCGCACCAGGGCCAAGGCCTCACCGCCGGCATAGGCCGGGAGCGCCGGTGGGTGGGCCCCGTACCTGCCCTCGAACTGGAGCAGGTCGGCGGGATTGATCGGCGATGCTTCGATATCCAGCCGCACTTCGCCATCGAGCAGGGGGCCGGGCTCGGACAGGCTGACGATCTCCGCCACTTCATGCGCCGGACCGAAACGGGAAAATCGGATAGCTCTCAACATGTTCCCGACGCCGGGGTGGCAGGCAGATTTGATTCAAAGGATTTCGTCATCGGTGCCTCGTCGAGGGGAGCGTCGAGTGTAGGCATCGCAGCCTGACGCGACTTGACTTTGTGCGCCATCGGCTCGGTGCTTTGCGTCGAGGGGGCGCATGCTTCAGGCGCCGGCCGGCACGGCCGAAGCCGCGGCCCGCGCGCATTGCCAGCCCAGCTCGGCCAGCGGCGCGGCCTTCGACCCGCGCTCGGCGAGGTAGTTGCGGAAGGTGTCGTCGAGCCGGCGGGCGGCCGCCGCGGCGCGGGTCGCCTCCGCCTCCGGCGCACGCGCCGGG
>Ga0134124_10001005_pt1 | contig 22658 bp, 19 predicted proteins | sample KB304_FD_96880 | JGI IMG/M metagenome (GOLD analysis project Ga0134124, IMG submission 96880) | Terrestrial soil microbial communities without Nitrogen fertilizer from Kellogg Biological Station, Michigan, USA - KB3-0-4 | ecosystem: Environmental > Terrestrial > Soil > Unclassified ... | reverse complement strand
GAAGATGAAGAAGTTCCTTTCCGTTTGTGCCTGCCTGGTACTGGTCTCTCTTGTTCTTATTCCACGCCCGGTTGCTTATTCACAGCGGCGTGATAACGCCAGGCAACTTTATGCCGACGACAGAATAGTCGTTAAGCTCAAAGCCGGGTCCGCGATAGCCGCGGACTCGACGGCCGAGGAAATAGTGCGTGCCCCGGGCGTGAAAGCAGAAGCGCTTTCCGAACGACGCGCCGCAACCCAGTTGATTCATCTCAACCAGAATCTGTCAGTAGAAGAAGCGGTCAGCCGTGCCTCGGCAGACCCGCGAGTCGAGTTTGCCGAGCCCGATTACTTTGTCTACGCGACCGATACGGTTCCGAATGATCCTTTCTTCGCGCAGGGTCAGATGTGGGGACTGTCACAGGCAAGCTGCCAATTCTGCGAAGCGGGAGCTCCGAATATCGACGCAACCAAAGCATGGGACATAACCACCGGCAGCGATGACGTTATCGTGGCAGTGCTCGATACGGGTGTCGACCTTCAACACGAAGACCTGTCGCCGAACGCTTGGGTGAACCCATCTCCCGGAGCCTTGCCGGGTTTCACCAACGACATAAACGGATGGAATTTCATAAGTGACAACAACAAGACTTTCGTCTCCAGCAGCGAAGACTACCACGGCACACACGTAGCCGGTTCGATCGGCGCCCTGGGCGACAATGGAAAGGGCGTGGCCGGCGTCGCCTGGCACGTAAAGATCATGTCGCTCAAGTTTCTCGGAGGTCCGTTGGGCAAGGGCTCGACATCAAACGCAGTGAGGGGCATCAACTACGCGATCGAGATGAGGAATCGCGGATTCAACATTCGAGTGATCAACGCAAGCTGGGGCGGGGGCGGCAACTCGCAAGCTTTGCAGGACGCGATCGCCCTCGCGAATAACGCCGGAATCCTCTTTGTGTGCGCCGCCGGCAACGAAAGCAATAACGTCGATGACACTCCCAGTTACCCCAGCGCATTTGCTGGATCGTTGTCCGGCGTCATTTCCGTTGCCGCACTCGATCGAGACGGCCAACTGGCTTCATTCTCGAACTACGGGCACGGCTCGGTAAGCGTGGGCGCTCCGGGAGTTTCGATCGAGAGCACCTATCCCGGGAACACCTACACCACCCTGAGCGGCACATCGATGTCTACGCCTTATGTGTCCGGGATAGCCGTGCTGCTTTGGTCGCAGGACCGGTCGCTCAGTCCCGAAGAAGTCAAGCGACGCATCGTCGATAATTCGCAGCCGTTGAATTCTCTGGCTTCGCTCATCGCGCGCTCCGGCCGCGCAAGCGCTTATGCAGCTCTGATAAACACGCCCGCGCCTGCGCAGTCTCCGGTTATTGTGGGCCAGCCGAAATTCACCAAGCACTCGGTGACAATCGACGGCTTCGGCTTCCTGAACGGCTCATCGGTTATCGAGGTCAACGGCGCTCCGCTGACTGGGATTACTTATGACGATTCGTTCTCGCTGGCCAATGGAACGCTTACGCGGCTGGTAGCCGAATTAGGTAAGAAGCCGTTGAAGAGAGCTTTTCCTGTTGGGAGCATGGTCACAATCGATGTGATGAATCCTACGACTGGACAGCGGTCCCCGCAGATTTCGACAGCTAGATTCTAAGAGCCTCATGTAGGGGCGGCCCTCCGTGGCCGCCCCTCCCGGGTAAACCGTCCAGAACTTCCGATGAGTGGCGGCCACGGAGAGCCGCCCCTACATGTTTATCTCAACTGCCTCAACGCTTCATAAAGCACAATTCCAACCGACGTTGCCAGATTGAGCGAACGCACTTTGCGGTTAGGCATCGGAATGGTCAGGCTCCGATCCCAGTTCGCACGCAACAGCTCTTCGGGCAGCCCCCGGGTCTCTCTCCCAAAGACAAGACAATCGCCGGGCGCGTACGCAAACGTTGTATATTCCCGCTCAGCTTTGGTCGTGAAATAGAGAAATCGGCAGCCTGGAAGCGCGGCACAAAGCGCGTCAATATTCAGATGATAATGAAGCTCGACATCATTCCAGTAGTCGAGCCCTGCTCGACGAACCGCCTTGTCGTCGGTGCGAAACCCCAGCTTCCCAACGAGGTGCAGCGGCGTAAAGGTGGCCGCGCACAATCGAGCGATGTTGCCGGTGTTTGGAGGGATCTCGGGCTCAACCAATGCAACCTGCACCAGCGAAGAAGATCGGTCAGATGCTTCACTCATTGCGTCGTTCTCGTGGCTCTGGGCTTTCGCGGTTGGTGTGATTAAGAGCGGGACTTGCAACGTATGACGCCCCCCTGGTAACGACCTGTATGGGCGGCCCTCCGTGGCCGCCCCTCTTTAGATACGGCGCTCGTTGGACCGAAGAGGGGCGGCCACGGAGGGCCGCCCATACAGGTCGTTACTACGAAGTGAGACGCATTCGATCCACGGCGACGCGCAGGATCTTGTTGTGATCGAACGCCAGCTTCGGTGGCTCGAGAGCTGAATGCCAGGCCGCTTCCGAAGCATCATCTGCGCCGGTCACCTGCTGGCGAGTCTTCAGCACGCCGGCGAATACCACGCTGACGGTGTGCCCTCGCGGATCGCGGCCGGGGTCTCCAAAAGCGCCAATTTGCTCGAGGCTAATTCCCCGTAGACCGGTTTCTTCGGCGAGTTCCCGCGCGGCCGCGTCTTCGAGCGATTCATCCATATCGACAAAGCCGCCAGGGAAAGCCCAATGTCCCTCAAATGGATCGCCGGCCCGCTTGATCAGCAGCACTTCAATCCCATCCGCAGTGCGATGCAGCAAAACAATGTCGACGGTCAACGCAGGCCGCGGGTAATCGTAACAATAGCCTTTCACTTTGTCGGAAGTGTCGGTCCCCATATGTTCCCGCGATCAGACTCGTCCCATCGCGCTCTCGAAGACGTTGAGATCGTCCGTGGTAAATAATACAAACCGCGCAAGCTCGATCGCCGTCCGCGAATTCCGGCCGGCATAGTCCTTTACTGCCCCGATCATAACTCGGGCGCACTCATCGACTGGAAACCCTCCGACGCCGGTCGCCAACGCCGGGAACGCAATTGACTTGCAGCCGGCCTCTTCGGCCAGCCTTATGCAGCTCATCGTCACTTCGCGAATGATTGCGTCGCTCGAAGCCGATCCCGGGCGCTTTGGCACTGCGCGATCTTCGTCGCGATAACCCATCGCCGCGGCATGAATAACAAACTTGTTTGGGAGATTCCCAGCGGTGGTGCGCACCGCCTCGCCTAAACGAATCGGACCTTGAGCGACGGCCTCGCGCTCGATCTCGGGGCCGCCGCGCCGCGCGATCGCTCCCGCGACTCCGGAGCCCAGCCACAACTCGGTGTTCGCTGCGTTGACGATCGCATCGATGTCCGGCTGGTTGGTGATGTCACCCTGTTGCAATTCGATCTTCAACTGAATCCTGATTTGCGCTGTCTAAGTCCAGGTCTTCGGTTGCGCCGAACACCGATAATTAAGGTGTAGCGTTGAAGCCGTCAAGTCGCAGACACAAAAAAGGCGGACCCGGCCACGGGTCCGCCTTTCGCTTCGGGGGCTTTGATCGAAGGCTGGTTCCAGCGCTTCGATCTCCGAAATAGGTTAGCGCTGTTCTGATTTGCTCTGCCCAGCCGGAGCGCCGCCCAGGTTGCGAGTCAGCAAACGAATCTCGACGCGGCGATTCTCCGAGCGGCCCTCGCGAGTGTGGTTGTCCGCAACCGGCCGCATCTCGCCGAATCCGAGCAGGTGCATTCTGAACAACGGAATGTCATGCTGCTCGGCCAGATAGCGCCGCACCGCGTCAGCACGCTTCTGCGTAAGCTGATTGTTGTAGGCGTCCTTACCAACCGAGTCCGCGAATCCCTCAATCTCGAGAATGAAATTGGATTTGTCCTTGATTTGCGACGCCAGTTGATCGAGCGACTCTTTAGCCTCGGGCGTCAACTGATAGCTGTCGAATTTGAATCGAACCGAAGCCGTGTTTTGAAGCGCGTAGTTATCAAGGTTGGTCCGTAGATCGGTCACCGATTGCTCGGCGCCGTTCACGCGCGTGTTGGCTTCGTTAGCCCGCGTGAGCGCCGTGTCGGCTTGTGACTGAGCGCGATCGGCCCGTCCTTTCACATCAGTGATGTCCGTCGATAAGCGTGAAACGTCCTGGCTGCTGCGCCGCGAGGTCTCTTCCAACTCGCCCGTTCGCTGCTCGAGCGGAGTCACCCGTTCGCTAACCGAGTTGCGCACATACTTCTTGGTCGCGCACCCAACGGAACCCAACACTACAACGACCGTCAGAACTAACAACGTCGTGAGTCTGAATTTCATTATTCTCTTCTCCCACTTTTGGAATGTAAAAAGGCGATGCAGAGAACGTCCGCATCGCCTATTTCGGTCGCCGTCCTCACCACAGCAACCGCATAAGAGACCGGAAGTGACTTACCATCACCCGTATCTCTGCCCCATCAACGGTGCTGCAACCATTATGCCGTCCGAGGTCCAGGCACTCGATCTCTAAAGTGCGGGTATTGAGGCGTTTTCGTTATTTCTTTCAGAGGGCTAACGTAAAGATTACAGCGGGGTCGTGTAAGAATTTCCGCGCAACGCATGTCCGACAAACTTCAGTTTGTCGACACAAGCGGGCGGGACGACAAACTGAAGTTTGTCGGACAGTCGCGAACTAACGCGCGTCAAAGATTTGGCGAGGATTATCCACCAGCATCGTTTCAATTTGCCGGTCGGTCACTCCCCGCCGTTTCAAGGCCGGAATCACGTCATTGTGGATGTGCATGTAGTGCCAGTTTGGAAGCACCGCAGGGAGCGCGGCCTCCGGCAGCCAATCGTTGAAGCAAGCGGCGTCTTGCGAGAGGACCATCCTGTCCGCATAACCAAGCTCACACATCTTCGCGACCGTGTTCACCCGGTCCTCAAACGGCAAGAGCACGTCGATGCCAAAGCGGTCCATCCCTATGTACGAGCCGTTCGCAATCAGCTTTTCAAGATAGGCGATGTCCGTCGTGTCGCCCGAATGGCCAATAACAACGCGTGTCAGATCGACGCCTTCTTCCTGAAAAATTCTTTGCTGCTCGAGCCCTCGTTCAGTTGCGGCATGCGTGTGAGTTGAAATCGGCACACCCGTGCGCAGATGCGCCTGAGCCACGGCGCGAAGGACCCGTTCAACGCCCGGCGTAACGCCCGGCCGATCGGTCGCGCACTTGAGAATTGCCGCCTTCACGCCCGTACCGGCGATGCCTTCTTCAATGTCTTTCACAAACATGTCGACCATCATTTCCGGCCCGCCCAGCTCAGTTCCCGGACCCTGGAAATGGAAGTACATCGGCACGTCGTTGTAGGTGTACACGCCGGTTGCGGCTACGATGTTGATTTGAGTATCGGCGGCGACTCTTTGGATGCGCGGGATGTAACGACCCAGACCGATGACGGTGAGATCGACTATTGAATCGACGCCTCGAGCCTTGAGCTGATTCAGTCGAGCGATCGCATCTGCGACTCGCTTCTCTTCATCGCCCCAGGGCTCGGGAAAGTTCTGCATGATTTCGGCCGAAAGGACGAAGACGTGCTCGTGCATCAGGGTCACGCCCAATTGAGCCGACTCGATAGGGCCGCGGACGGTGTTCACTAGAGCCATATTCTCGAATCCTCTGGTTAGCAGTAAACACGAATCCACGCGTCTTTGCGAGCTTTGCGGTCCTTTGCGAGCTTTGCGCTCAACGAATTCTGTTCTAGCGCTCAACGAATTCTGTTCTAGCGCAAAGCTCGCCAAGGACCGCAAGGCTCGCAAAGAGACGGAACTCGCTCACAACTCGCAACGACGCGATCTTTCTAATATAATCCGAGCCCGATCACTCACACCTGAAAGGACATCAATGGCTGACGAAGTGCTGCTTACAGATCTCTCCGACAAAGTTGCTACGCTTACATTCAACAGACCCGACAAACTGAACGCGCTGAGCATGGATCTGATCACAGGCTCGATTGAAATCTTGAAAGCCTGGGCTCGAGATCCCGAGGTCGGTTGCGTCGTGGTGACCGGCTCGGGCCGCGCGTTCTGCGCCGGCGGCGATGTGTCGACAATGGCCCAGGACGACAGCGAGACCCTCGAGCAAAAGATCGACCGGTTGCGGCAGATGCAGGAGCTGAGCTTCCTGCTCTACAGCATGCCCAAAGTCACAATCGCGGCGGTCAACGGCTTCGCGATGGGAGCGGGGCTCGGCGTGTGCCTGGCTTGCGACCTGCGAATCGCTTCCGAGCAAGCCCGATTCGGAACGGCTTATGCAAAGGTCGGCTACGGGGGCGACTTCGGAACTACCTGGCTGTTGACACAATACGCGGGCGCGCCGAAGGCAAAGGAACTCTTCTTCCTTGGCGAGATCGTCGGCGCCACGGAGGCTCATCGGCTCGGGTTAGTCAATCAGGTTGTGGAACACGACGCCCTGCGTGCTACGGCGAACGACATCGCGTCTCACATTGCGCATGGGCCGCTGACGAGTTATCGCTATATGAAGGCTAACGTGAATATGGCTTCCAGCGCCGATTTCAAGGCGACCCTCGATCGCGAGGCTGAAACCCATATGCGATGCTCGATGACTGAAGATCACAAGGAAGGCGTGCGAGCCTTCATGGAAAAACGCGAGCCAAAGTTCGTGGGAAGATAGTTTGTTGGGAGGAAATTTAGAGTGCGGCGAGTGTTGTTTGCGCGCCGCTTTGGCTGGGCACCGGTCACACCAAGGAGTCAAAGCGGCGCGCAAACAACGCTCGCCGCACTCCAAAGGTAGGTTCAATGGAGTTTAGCGAAATCATTTACGCAAAAGAGAATCGCGTCGCGACGATCACCCTGAATCGTCCCGCCAAACTCAACGCGTATTCGGAAGTCATGGTTCACGAGATCATCGCCGCTCTCTCGGATGCGCGCGATGATGACGAAGTGCGAGCGGTGATCATTACTGGAACGGGGCGGGGCTTCTGCTCGGGCGGCGACATCAGCCGTGACTTTCAATACCCCTCGCGCTATCGAGGTCACCGCATGGAAGCAATGCTCGAAATGCGCGAGAACATGCATCAACTCGTGACTCTTCTGCGCCGCTTTGACAAGCCCACGGTTGCCGCGATAAACGGCGCTGCGGTCGCAGGTGGGCTGACGCTCGCGCTGTGCTGTGATTTCCGAATAGCCGCCGAAAGCGCGAGACTGGGCGACACCAGCCTGAAGTTTGCGCTCATCCCCGACGAAGGCGGAGCTTACCTTTTTCCGAAGTATATGGGTTTGCAAAACGCGTTGAAGATGTCCCTTTTCTCCGAAGTCTACCCCGCGGGAAAGGCACAGGAGCTTGGCCTGGTGACCGAAGTGGTCCCGGACGACGAGTTGATGCCTACCGCCCGTCAGTGGGCCGAGAGCCTGGCCGACGGTCCTCCCATCGCAATAAGAATCACAAAGCGAATGATGTACAAGCAGGAAACGATGAGTCTGGAGAACGCGCTCGAGGACGCGGCGCTGGCGGTGATGGTGACGAACTATTCCGAAGACGTGAAGGAAGGGACCGCGGCGTTTCACGAAAAGCGGAAGCCAAAGTTCAAGGGACGTTGAGGTCCTTTGCGAGCTTCGCGGTCCTTTGCGACCTTTGCGTTAAACGAATTCTGTTCCCGCGCAAAGCTCGCAAAGGACCGCAAAGCTCGCAAAGAAAACCAACAAAGAAAACTAAGGAGGGCCGAACGTGTCATTGTCTAAAGAACTGGGATTGCTCGACGCTACTTCCCAGGCTGAGCTGGTTCGTGACAAAGAAGTGAAGCCGATCGAGCTGGTAGATGCGGCTATCGATCGCATCGAGCAGGTCAATCCCACTATCAATGCCGTCATCACACCGATGTTTGATGAAGCTCGCGCGGCGGCAAGCGGCAAGCTCCCGGACGGCCCTTTCACGGGAGTGCCTTTCCTGTTGAAAGACCTGCTTGCGTCCTACGCCGGCGTGCGAATGGCGTCGGGCTCGGCATTCCTTCGCGACTTCGTCCCCGATCACGATTCTGAACTCGTGTCGAGATACAAACGTGCCGGGTTGGTGATCGTCGGAAAAACCAACACTCCCGAATATGGAATCATGCCTACAACTGAGCCGGCACTCTTCGGGCCGAGTCGAAACCCGTGGGACACAACGCGCGCGACCGGCGGTTCAAGCGGCGGCTCGGCTGCGGCGGTAGCCTCGGGGATGGTCCCCTTCGCTCACGGCAACGATGGCGGCGGCTCGATTCGCATTCCAGCGTCGTGTTGCGGCTTGTTCGGCTTGAAGCCTACTCGAGCTCGCAATCCGCTTGGCCCGGACTTCGGCGACATGTTCAGCGGTCTGGTTGCGGAGCATGCTCTCACTCGATCGGTTCGAGACAGCGCAGCCCTGCTCGATGCAACGTCGGGCGCCGCACCGGGAGATCCTTACTGGGCGCCGCCGCCCGCTCGACCTTTCCTGAAGGAAGTAGGCGCCGATCCGGGTAAGCTGCGAATCGCGTTTACTGCGCTTGCGCCGAGCGGGGCGCCGCTTCATCCCGATTGCGTGAGGGCCGTCCACGAAGCGGCAAAGCTATGCAGTGATCTCGGTCACACAGTCTCGGAAGCCGCTCCGTCGGTCGACGGCGGGACGTTGGTCCCGATGTTCATGACTTTGTGGTCGGCTGGATGCACCTGGACAATTGATTCAATGGCCCTGCACACGGGGCAGGAAGCAAGCGCCGAACAGTTCGAACCGGCAACGTGGGCGCTGTATCAGATGGGCCGCCAGCAGAGCGGTTCGGCTTACCTGCTGGCGCTTCAATGGCTGCAGAGAACGGCGCGTGACGTCGCCCGGTTTATGGAGGACTACGACGTCTGGCTTACGCCGACGCTTGCGGAACCGCCGTTGCCGCTTGGCAGCTTCGACGCAACGCCCGAGGATCCGATGGCCGGAATGAGGAAGGCCGCGCAGTTTGTTCCGTTCACGCCGATTTGCAACGCGACGGGTCAGCCGGCGATGTCGGCGCCGCTTTTCTGGAGCGACGAGGGACTGCCGATAGGCACTCATTTCGTTGGGCGCTTCGGCGATGAAGCTACGCTGTTCAGACTCGCGGCGCAGCTTGAAGCAGCGCGCCCGTGGGCCAGTCGCCGCCCTCCGGTGAGCACTGCATAAGACGCGTTACTGCAATTTTGAGTGGCGGGGCACCAGGACCGCGCGCAAGTTAAGACACAATGTCGCGGCACCAGTGATGGTCGATTCTGAATAACCAGCGAACCTGTTTTGGATCCGTCAATTCATACGGAATATCAGAATCAATCAATCGCGTGTTCCCGGAAACTCACTAACTTCCACGGCTTCGTCCGACTTCGAGAACCATTTGATCTCGTGGGATATCACAGCTGAGACTATGAAAGCCGCCCCTATTGTCTTCTGCAGGGTCCGATGCTGTGGGTGCCAAGGCAGTGTTGCCAGGAATGTGGTAGCCGGTATCAGGAACTCCCACACTGCGTACTTTGTAAGTGCTGCCTGACCGAGTCCGGTGCAAAGAAGCCACAATGGAAGAAACCCACCGAAGACTGCCAGTGGTATAGTCTTGATGGGTTCATGCACATGAATATGACCGCCGCTCCCGACTATCCAGACCCCGACCAATATGGTCGCCGGCAGAAAGCGTACAAAGAGCAATTCCGCACGGGTCAGCCGGTCCGGCATTAGCAACCATTTGGTCATTGCGTCCGAGACGGCGGTACCGATTGGACTGAGAATGGCAATGGCCACCCAGACCAAACCAATGGTCTGGTTCCCCCAAAAGAGAAGCACGACGCCAATGAGGTACGCAATGGTAGCGGCGTAGAGCCGACGTGTCACCAGATTATTAAAGATGAGAATTCCGAGAGCCGCGGTCAATATGGGTGCCAACCCATAATCGAACAGATCGAAAAGGCCCGCCCCGTACCGACCAATAAACTCAAAGGTAACCAGATAAACTACCGCTGCGGACGCACCTAAGAGCATTATCCGATATGATATCTGCCGGTCGCGAAACTTATGAATGAGATCTCGAAAGCCCCGCTGAAAGACAACAATCAGAAAGCTCAGAGTCGTAATAGTCGCGCAGATGAGAAAAGCAAAGTTGGGCCGTATTTCCTTATTATGATTCGAAAAAATAAGCTCCGCTCCGACATCTCTTGCTCCAATTAGCAACGCAAACAGTAAGAAGGCTAGTTCGGCGCGAATTTTCATATTCATTCTCCCTCCCGCCACCGGTCGAAGAGTTGCTTCCAGTTTCAAAGCTTGATCGGGCACGGGAACATTGCTCGTTGAATCAACTCATCCTTCCAGACGTCATCGAAGTCACGGTCGAGCCTTGCAAGATATCGCCATTCTCCATTTCTGGAAAAGACATCAAGCAATGATTGCAGACAGTGACTCTTTCTCTGCTGCAAGGCATACAAGCAAGCCAGGTTGTATCTCGCGACCATGTATTCCGGGTCGTCTGTAAGAAGTTCTAGAAAGATCTTCTCAGCGCGATCAAAATCTCCAAGCTTCATGCAAGACAAGCCAAAGGTCTTGCGAAGTCGTTTATCAGTGGCGTGAAGTCGTATCCCTTCATGGGCAAAGTGCTGCATTTTCTGATAAGCACCTCGCTGTTTCTCCCCGGGATTGAGCGATTCGCCGAGGAAGAACCAGGAGTCCGCGAGAAAGTAGTGAGTATCGGGATCATAGTTTCCACCTCTGAGTGCCTTCTCGAGATGAATCGCCGACTTGTCGTAGGACTTCGACCTGTAGTAGCCCAGCCCTAGTTCAAGCTCGTCGGGTTCGTCGCGATCCGGGTCATCAAAGACCTGCCCATCCGGATTCGCCAATGGATCGCTGAGCAAAACGCTTGTGTGGTCTTGAAATCGCTGGTCGATAAAACTCCCATGAAGCATTGCTTTTAGGATCGGCTCAAGTTTGCTTAACAGTCGCCCATCCTCGATATCCTTTGGTTGGAAAACGCACACATGTCGTCCCCTCAACATTGTCGGCACATCTCTCAGGCTAGGCGCCAAGAGTATGACGGGCTTACCGAAACCGGCAGCGACACCGACCTCATAGAAGACGTTGTGTGCTAGCCGGTTTACAATGGCGATTACACCATTGCTCAAATGGATCCAGGTTCGAATCTCTCGGTCGAACTCATCGCGGGTTGCTGCATCCAGATATGACATCAGGCTCAGACGTTTTGAATCTGGAACCGCTACCTTGAGGACCTTCTCATAGATTTCGCGGGCAATTTCCGTCCCTGGCATGCATGTCACGAGATACCGCCGTTGCATCACATCGTCTCCACAGGGTTATCAGCCTTGAGTCACAGAAACATTGACAAGTTGTCATTAGCGATCTATCCGAATAGTCTCAACAGATCGCCAGTTAAAATGAGTAATGTTTCGAGAAGCCTTGGCGCCAGCAACCATCTTAGACACCCGGGCTGGGTCAATAGCGTTGCGTATAGTATCTCGTAAGCAGATTCTAATCAAGAGGGAGGCACTTTTGGTTGAATCATTACGCACTTGAGCTTACTTGAGCTATTAGAGAACAGCGTAAGAATGGTCGATCTACCAATTGTAGGACATACGTTTCTTGTTAAGATAGGTCGCTTGGAACCACGTGGAAACGTCCGCAAGCGCTTTCACAACGGCTTTCTTGCCTAGCTGCTCATCCTGTCGGGTTGTTGAACTGCCTCGCTCGCGATGTATATACTTCCCGTCCAACTCCCGTCCATTCATGGAGGATGAATATGCGCCGTCACACTCTCAAGTCAATCACAGGCATAGCTGCGTCTTTGTTCATAGCTCTCAACAGCCTCGCGCCAACCGCTTTCGCTCAATCCAACGGCAAGACACACGCGCTTCGCGGTTTCTCGGAAACAAGCGCTGTAACCGAGATCACCTGGGAAGAGAAGATGCGTGCGATTCCCAAACCGGAGTTGCTGCGCGAGTACATGAAGCAACTGTCGGCCGAGCCTCATCACGTCGGGTCCGCTTACGATAAGCAGAACGCCGAGTGGATTCGCGACAAGTATAAGTCGTGGGGTCTGGACGCGAAGATCGAAGAGTTCGATGTACTGTTCCCTACTCCGACCGAACGCGTTCTCGAGATGATCGAGCCGACTCGCTTTCGCGCGGTGCTCAAGGAACCGGCGATCGCGGAGGACCCCGACTCGAGCGACAAGAATCAGTTGCCGACTTATAACGCGTATTCCATAGACGGCGACGTGATCGGGCAGCTTGTCTACGCGAACTATGGCGTGCCCGCCGACTACGACGAACTCAAAAGGCTGGGCGTCGATGTCAAAGGTAAGATCGTCATCACGCGGTACGGAGGAAGCTGGCGCGGCATCAAGCCGAAAGTCGCGGCCGAGCACGGCGCGATCGGCTGTTTGATTTATTCGGACCCGAAAGACGACGGCTACTTTCAGGGCGATGTGGTTCCCAAAGGCGCTTATCGGCCGGAGCAGGGTGTCCAGCGAGGATCTGTAATGGATATGCCAATTCATCCTGGCGACCCGCTTACTCCGGGGTGGGGCGCGGTTAAGGGCGCGCGACGAATCCCCCGTGAAGAAGCGGAGGTCATCACAAAGATTCCGGTGCTGCCGATTTCTTACGGCGACGCGTTGCCTATGCTTAGAGAGCTCGCCGGGCCGGTCGCGCCCGAATCGTGGCGCGGCGCTTTGCCGATCACCTATCACGTAGGCGGCGGTCCGGCGCGGGTTCATTTGAAAGTGTCATTCGATTGGTCGCTCAAGACGCTTTACGATGTGATCGCGCGAATAGAAGGCGGCACTTATCCAAACGAATGGGTGATCTTCGGCAATCATCACGATGCGTGGGTGAACGGCGCGGATGATCCTACGAGCGGACAGGTAACGGTGCTCGAGACCGGCCGCGCCTTCGGGGAATTGCTCAAGCAAGGCTGGAAGCCGAAACGGACAATCATTCTTTGCGCGTGGGACGGCGAAGAACCGGCATTGCTCGGCTCGACTGAATGGGTTGAGACTCACGCGGATGAGTTGAAGCAAAAAGCGGTCGCTTATCTAAACTCGGACAGCACAAGCAAAGGCCGGTTGGGCGCCGGCGCATCGCATTCGCTCGAGCGATTGATCAACGAAGTCGCACGCGACGTTCAACAGCCGAACTCGACGACTTCCGTATGGGAAGGAATGAAGGAGCGGCGCCCGCGGGGCCAGGCGCGCCCCGCCGGCGAGAATCCGGAAGAGAGCGGACGAGCGGACTTGCGGGTTGGAGCGCTCGGATCGGGCTCCGATTACACGCCGTTTCTTCAGCATCTCGGGATCGCTTCGATGAACACGGGCTTCGGCGGCGAAGGCGGAGGCGGCGTTTATCATTCGATCTACGACTCCTTCGCCTGGTACACGAAGTATGGCGATCCGACTTTCGAATACGGACGCGCGCTCTCACAAGTGAACGGCACGATCGTGATGCGACTCGCGGATGCTGAAGTGTTGCCGTTCGAGTTCACTGATTTGTCGGATACGATAGCGCGCTACGTGGACGAGATTACAAAACTGGCGAAGGAGAGCAAGGCCCCGCGCGAAATCGATCTGTCTTCCTTGCGGTCGGCAGTCAAGTCGCTCGGCGATGCGGCACACAAGTATGAAGATGCGCTTGGGAAGGCCGGCGCTAAAGGTTTTCAGCAGGTGAAGCAGATTGCGGCGCTCAATCAACTGCTTTATCAATCCGAGAGAAAGCTCACAAGCGAGCAGGGGCTTCCGCGGAGACCGTGGTTCAGGCATGAGATTTACGCGCCTGGGTTTTATACCGGCTACGGGGTGAAGACGATTCCCGGCGTGAGAGAAGCGATCGAGGAGAAGCATTGGGATGAGATCGAGCCCGAGATGAAAAAGGCGAACGCGGCGATCCAGGCGCTGACTTCACAGATCGAAGGCGCAACGAGGATGCTCGAGGGAAAGTGAGAAGATCGCTTACAATCGCCTGCTCCTCAGCGTCCTCTGCGTCCTCTGCGGTTTGATTCCCAGCATTAATACAGACAAACCGCAGAGGACGCTGAGGACGCCGAGGACTGCTTGACTAAGCAACTCTAATACGACAGAACAGGAGCCCATAAGGTGCAGATCAATCAGATCACTGGAACTGTGATTGATTCGGCGATGAAGGTGCACTCCGCGTTCGGACCGGGGCTGCTCGAGAGCGCGTACAAGGCTTGCCTGGTTTATGAACTGAGAAAGCGCGGGTTGAATGTCGCGGTCGAAGTTGCGCTTCCGCTCATTTACGATGGGATCAAGCTCGACGATGTTGGCTATCGACTTGATTTGCTGGTTGAGCATGAGGTCGTGATTGAGCTGAAGGCAGTCGAGATTATGGCTCCGATCTTCGAAGCGCAGTTGCTTCATTATCTCAAGCTCAGCGGAAAGAAGGTCGGGCTTCTAATCAACTTCAAGGTTGTCCACCTCCGCGATGGAATCAAGCGAATGGTAAACAATCTCTGAGACTCCTCAGCGTCCTCTGCGTCCTCTGCGGTTAACTGGATCCAACCGCGGAGGACGCTGAGGACGCAGAGGCTGGAGGATCGAATCAATGAACCGAAAGCCAATCTCTCTACTCGCACTCTTCATCGTCTCAACCAACGCTTTTCTTTGCCTCGCACAAGAGCACAAAGCTCCGCCTACGACACGGGTCGATGCCGTGACCGATACGCTTCACGGCGTGACTATCACCGATCCATATCGCTGGCTCGAAGATCAGAACAGTCCCGAGACGCGCGCCTGGATCAACTCTCAAAACGAATACAGCGCTTCGGTGCTCGGGTCGCTTCCCGGTCGAAACCAGATACGTGAGCGACTCGCCCAGTTGCTTAAGATCGACACAATAGGCGTCCCCATCGCGCGCGGCGGCCGCTACTTTTTCTCCAAGCGCGGCGCGGATCAGAACCAAGCTGTGATCTACGTAAGGACCGGACTAACGGGCAAGGACGAGGTGTTGATCGATCCCAACACAATGAGCGCCGATCAGACTACGTCGGTCGGCATTCAGGACATCTCCGAGGACGGGAAGCTGCTGGCCTACAGCGTCAGGCAGGGCGGCGAAGACGAAGTGACCGTCAAGTTGCTCGACGTCGATACGCGCAAAGAACTTCCGGACCATCTTGCCAAGGGCCGCATCGGAGTTTCGCTAAAGCCCGACAAGAGTGGTTTCTATTACTCGCGGTTCACTAACGGTGTTGGGGGCCGGATCTTCTATCACGCGATGGGAAGTGATGTTATGAGGGACGCCGAAGTCTTTGGCAAAGGCTACGGTCCCGAGGTCGGCGTCGGCGCCCAGGTTTCCCCGGACGGGCATTATCTTTTCCTCCAGGCAAGCTTCGGTTCGGCAGGCGATAAGACGGAGCTCTACTTCCAGGATCTGAAGACCAACGGGCCGATTACGACGATCGTCAACGACATCACTGCCGGATTCCAGACCGATGTTGCAGGCGATCATTTGTATCTGCTCACGAATTGGAATGCGGCTTACCGGCACATCTTCGATGTCGATCTGAAGAAGCCCACGAGGGAGAACTGGAAAGAAGTAGTGCGCGAAGGTAAGTCGGTGATCACCGGTGTCTCCGCGGTCGGCCGCAAACTGTTTGTCGAGTATCTCGAGAACGCAAGCTCGCGAACCCGGGTGTTCGACGCAACGGGCAAGTTCGTGCGCGACATCACATTTCCTTCAATCGGCACCGCGAGCGGTATGCGCGGCGATTGGGACCGCGACGAAGGCTTCTACACTTTCACAACGTTCGCGCAGCCGACAACGATCTACCGTTATCAGGCCGCGAGCGGGCAACAGGAAGTGTTCGCGCGAATCAACGTCCCGGTTCAAAGCGATCAGATAGAAACGAAACAAGTCTGGTATGAGTCGAAGGACAAGACAAAGATTCCGATGTTCCTGGTTTACAAGAAAGGGTTGAAGCTCGACGGCGATCGTCCGGTGTTTCTAACCGGCTACGGCGGATTCAACGTCAGCATCACACCGCGCTTTACTTCGCTTGCCGCTTACTGGGCGGAGATGGGCGGCGTGTTCGCGTTGCCGAATCTGCGAGGCGGCGGAGAGTTTGGTGAGAAATGGCACAAAGCCGGGATGCTCGCGAACAAGCAGAACGTTTTCGACGACTTCATCGGCGCGGCTGAGTGGTTGATCAGGAACAAGTACACGAGTCCCGCAAAACTCGCGATCTCGGGCGGCTCGAACGGCGGCTTGCTGGTCGGCGCTGCGATGACTCAACGGCCCGAGCTATTTCAGGCGGTCGTGTGCTCTTATCCGCTGCTGGACATGATTCGCTATCAGGATTTTTTGATTGCGAAGTTCTGGGTTCCCGAGTACGGCTCATCTGAAAACGCCGAACAGTTCAAATACATCTACGACTATTCGCCTTACCAGCACGTGAAGAAAGGCGAGAAGTACCCCGCGGTTTTGTTTGTCACCGGTGACGCCGACACTCGCGTAGCTCCGCTTCACGCGCGCAAGATGGCGGCGCTTATGCAAGCTTCGACTGGGTCAGACCGGCCGGTGCTTTTGCATTACAACACCAAGGCCGGTCACTCAGGCGGCTTGCCGGTGAGCCAGCAGATAGAAGACCAGGCGGATGAAGTGAGCTTTTTGTTTTGGCAGCTTGGTGTAAAGGCGAACTAACATGGACTCTGTAACAAAAGAATTTCATTCGACGCTTCCTTCCAGGCTCACGCCCACTCGAAAGCCCTCTCTCACGGAAGTAGAATTACTCCGACGTGTTTTAACAGGAATAGACGGGATGAACATGATAAGAAACAAATCCTGTTCGTCCTGTCTATTGCTGTTGATGCTTATTGTGGCCATCGCCGACTCAAGCGGCAGCGTTGCGTGGGCGCAGAGTGGACCGTCTCAGCTCGAGGCCTTGAAAGAGCCCAGAATAACCTCGAGGAAGAACGAGAAGATGCTTGTCGTTGAGGCGAAGGGCGATCCGAATATAGTCGGCGCCAAGGCTTTTGGCCTGCTGTTTCGGCTTTACTACAGCATCAAAGAGACGCCAAAGGGCGCCGGCCAGGCGCCGCCTCGTGCTCGATGGCCACAATCGATCGAGACGCCGAAAGCTGAATGGATCGGGTATTACGGTCTTCCCGTTCCTGAGACTGTAACAACGCTTCCACAATATCAGCCACAGGAAGGCCTCAAGGTTTCGTTGACGATTTGGGAATATGGCGACGTCGCGGAGATTCTGCACATCGGTCCATACGATCGAGAAGAGCCGACAATGGAACGAGTGAAGAGTTTCGTAAAGCAACAGGGATACACGACGCTCGAAGCTCACGAGGAGGAGTATGTTAAAGGTCCAACGATGAGCGGCCCGGGAGATTCTGAGAAATACCTCACAATAATTCGGTATCGAGTTCAGAAGACGAGCAGGAAGGATTAAGTTTCAACGTCTTTCCCCACAATCCTATCAACGAAGAGACTGCGTGAAGTTCGTAGTCCGGCCTTCAGGCGGAAGTTTGTAGCTTGTAAATACGCTGATTTACGAACTTCCGCCTGAAGGCCGGACTACGAACATTGCCTTTTCACACAGCCTCTGCCGTTGGTGGGTTTTCATACTCAACCCAGCTTTGCGCAAAAACAACCATCTACACAAAAAGTCGGGATTCCTGTACAAAACGTTTTTAGGAAGGTTAGAGCCCGCGCATTCCATCAAAGAGCGAATAGAGTCCCGCGACGATGATGACCACGCCTATTCCGATCCATATCTTGGCGAGGCCGCTCTGCCAATATTGCGGATCGGCGTGGTTTGCTGCCTCGATAACAATACCTCCAACAATCAGCAGTATTGGCCCTACGATACAGCCTCTTTCATCGCCACTAGCCATTGATCTCCCTCGTCGCTTCGAAGCATCTTCAAGTAACCGGGATGATAACCACTTCCTTGCCCGTACAGAGTTCTTGTAGCGGCCTTGTTGGTAGTTCGACTTGTGCAGCTAACAGTAGCTTGCCAAGTCTCTCCGGCTCTCGCGGTTTCGATGGATTGTCGAACGGCATCCAGAGATAACCTTCACCGTCGAGTTTGAAGTATTTGAGGGTACCATCCTGACGGCGCGGGTTTATCTCCATTATCATAATTTTGCCAGAATCCGCTTCTACAACGAACCAAGTATTTGTATGTTGCATTGCTTTCTCTTTTTACTTTCTTTCTCGATTTCCAGCCCCTTTTCGCCGGATCAGGCATCGAGCTACTCGCCGCCATTGTGCTGAGTTTCGCCGGCTGTAACGTCAAGGAACCAGGCAAGCCGGGCAATCACTGCAACAGAATATCCGCGATCTGCTTCGAAAGATTCGAAAGCCCGCCGCCTACCCCTTCAAGGTTTGTCATCAACACTACTGCCAATCCCTTTTCCGGAATCGTGTACAGATAAGTGCTCACCCGTTGTTGAGCGCCGCCGTGCTCGACTTCCTTCATTCCGTTCCGCTCGCCGACGCCCCAACCCATCCCGTAACCCGTAGCCTTGCCGTCGCGCGTCTTCTGCGTAGTCCACATCTGATCGAGCGTTTCTTTTTTCACGAGCGCTCCCGTCTGCATCGCGATCGCGAACTTTGCCAGGTCTTCAACCGTCGAGATGAATCCACCACCCGGGACCTTGTAGCTCGTATCGGCGAGCTCTGAATTCCGCAATTCGCCGCTCTTCGTCTTCTGATAACCCTGCGCGCGATTCGGAATTATGTCGGTGACGTTGTCGACTCGGATGCGGTCCATTCCGGCGGGCTTGAAAACGTTTTCGCGAACGTAGTCTTCGAATCTCATTTGCGAAGCACCCTCGACTGCGCAACCGAGCACCGCAAAGCCGTGGGTCGTGTAGCTGTATTTCGTCCCCGGCTCGAACAGCAGCGGATCGTCTTTGAACATCTCCAGTCCTTCGACAACGCTCTTGTAATGCCGAGTGCTGCCGTACTCGACATCGTTCTTGTAGTGACGAACGCCCGCGAGATGACCCAGCAACAAACGAACAGTGACGGGCCACTGCTTCTTCGGGAAAGCCGGACAGTAAGTTTGAATAGGCGCGTCGAGGTCGATCTTCCCGCGCTCGACCAACTGCATGACTGCCGCCGCGGTTATCGGCTTTGATATCGAGCCGAGCCGATAAGCCGTCGATGCTTTCGCAGGAACATAGTTTTCGACGTCCGCCAATCCGTAGCCTTTGGAGGCTCGCAACTTGTGATCGAGGACAACGGCAACCGATAGGCCCGGTATTCCGAGGCGCGACATCTGCTCACTGACCGCCTTCTCGATCTTATCCAGCTTGTCGGCAGGAAGACTCCCGGGCTGTTGCGCCTGTATCGAGACAGTCAGGAGAGCCAGAAGCACAATCAGCGAAGCATGGCGTCGAACAGCGTAACCCATTTGTTTTTCCTCCAAATAATCGAGCAGAACTCCTAAGGGAACTGCTGCGACGTTATGGGCTTGCGGTTGTCACTGTCAAGCGCCAAACTAGTCGCGTTCCAGGCTGTGTAACCAACCTATCATCGAGGGCTCCGCTCTTCGCCAGGCTCGCTATTCGTCGCAGCACGCGGCTAACCGAAGATGAGCGATGTCTTTTGGACTACGGCGGCAAGGTACTCCCGCTACGTCTTTTGTCCGCTGATCGAATCGCCTGGGAAGTGAAAGCGGCGCCGCGAAGTACCTTGGCGCCGCACTCCAAGAGCAGGAGGTGAGACATGAGCAACAGCACCGCGCGTCAAGAATGGAGCAATTGCATCGGCAACCAAAAGGCTTTCCCGCTGAACATCTTTCGCCCGACGACGCTGACGGAAGTCATAGCCATCGTCAATCGCGCAGAGAGTGAAGGCCGCAAGGTGCGAGCCGTTGGATCGGGTCACTCCTTTTCTGATATCGCCCTGACGGACGACTTTCTGATTGATACCCATGGATTGAACAAGGTCTTGACGCTGGACAGAGAAACTCTGAAACCGGGCATTCAAACCTCGACGCTCGTCGAGGTCGAGTGCGGGATCACAATCGCCGATGTAAACGATAGGCTGGACCAGTTGGGTTTGGCGCTCATCAACATGGGGGCCCACACCGCGCAGACGGTCGTCGGCGCGCTCTCGACCTCGACACACGGTTCCGGCATCGGTCTCGGATCAGCCGCCGCCTTCGTAAGATCAATCGTCGTGGTCGCGAGCGAAGGTAAGGTCTATCGCATAGAGCCCGCCGATGGAATAACCGACGCCGGCAAATTCCGGATCACTCACCCCGATGTTGAATTGAAGCAAGACGACGACTGGTTCAAATCGGTGGTAATCAGCCTGGGTTGCATGGGCGTTGTTTATTCGGTCACCATCGAGGTGAGGGAGAAATACTGGCTGAACGAATCACGCACCGTGAGCAAATGGGCGCAGGTGAAATCGGATCTGTTGAAAGGCGACGTGCTCGAGCAGAATCGCCACTACGAAGTCCTCGTCAATCCTTACAAGCTCGACGGCGATCACACCTGCTTGATAACGGCTCGCAATGAAACACCCAAGCCGCACCATCCCTCGCCGGAGAAGACCAACCGCAGTCCGCTCTCTGTCGGGTTCTCTTTCCTGCCGCACCCGCTCATCAGGCTTTTCGGAAAGTTGGAAAGCCTGAAGCTGCGGCTGCTCCCAGGCTCGGCCCCCAGGACTATTGAGAACTCAATCGAAGGCCTGAAGGACAAAGAGTACATCGCCAAGAGCTATCAGGTCCTGGACCTTGGCGCGCCGAACTATGTTGCCGCGTATTCGGGCGAGTTTGCCCTGGCTGTGGATGACCACTCCTACATCGCCGCCGCGGAAAAGATCATCGAGATCGCAGAAACCAACCGCGCGACGAGGAACATATATCACACAGTGCCTTTCTCGTTGCGCTTCGTCGCGAAACATCATTTGTATCTGTCGATGATGTACGAGCGCGACACCTGCATGATCGAAGTGCCGATGGTCGATCCCACAAACGGCGGGATGGAAATACTGAAGGACATCGAAGAGGCGTTGATCGAACTTGGCGCGCGTCCGCATTGGGGGCAGGTCCATTATCTCGCCGGAGGAATCAGCTTGATAAGAAAGATGTATCCGATGCTGGACAAGTGGCTGGCGGTTCGCAGAGTGTTGAATTCGCGCGGGACATTCAACAACAGCTTCTCGCAACGATGTGGATTTGATTGAATGAGGTGACCAGACAGATGAACATTGACCGCACTAATCGCGCTCCGCGTTTGAAACCGAGGATCGGAAGCGTTTCAAGACGCACGCTTTCCCTGCTCATTATTACCGCGCTCGTTGCTGTCAGCCTGATCGCCGCCGACGCGCCGAAGCCGCTTCCATCGCTGCGCGAGCAGGCTGAGATCCAACAGCAGTGGTTAAAGCTACGGCTGGAACGGGTGCTGCCCCGCCTCATGCGCAAGCACGGCGTTGCGATGTGGCTGGTCATTTGCCGCGAGTACAACGAAGATCCGGTGTTCTTCTCTCTTGTGTCACCGACGCTGTTTGCGGCGCGGCGCCGAACTATCTACGTCTTCTTCGATCGAGGCGAGGAAAAAGGGATCGAGCGATTGGCGCTTGGCGGCGGCTCGAACGGCGGGCTATACACGGTCTATCGCGATCCGGAAGCGGAAGGCCGCGAAATCTACGGCGAAGGTCAATGGGTGCTGCTCAAGAAGCTCATCGAAGAGCGCAAGCCTTCGACGATCGCGATCGACGTCTCGCACACGCATGCATTTTCGGACGGCTTGTCTTCGGGCGAGCGTGAAAAACTCGAAAGCACGCTCGGACCTGAGTACCTGAAGCGAATCGTGCGCGCCGAGAACCTCGCGCTCGAGTACGTCGAGATGCGTTTGCCTGAGATGCTGCCGATTTATCGACAGATGATGGAGACGGTTCACTCGTTGATTGGCCGCGCGTTTTCAAACGAAGTCATCTCGCCGGGTAAGACTACCGACCAGGATGTTGTGTGGTGGCTGCGCCAGCAAGTCAACAACCTGGGACTCGGCACATGGTTCCACCCATCAGTGCGAGTTCAGAAGCCGTCCAAAGCCGGGGTCAATCTGCTCGCGGAAGACGCGCCGGTTGTGATCGAGCGCGGTGACGTGTTGCACGTGGACTTCGGCATAACCGCCATGCGATTGAACACCGATACACAGCACATGGGCTACGTGTTACGCGATGGCGAGATGAATGTGCCGGCCGGAATCAAGCGCGCGCTTGCGAACGCGAACCGCCTGCAGGATTTGTTGATGGAGCGAATGAAGCCCGGCCGCTCGGGCAACGAAGTGCTGGCCGACACATTGGCTGCAATGAAGGCGGAAGGGATAACCGGATCGATCTATACTCACCCGATTGGAGATCACGGGCACGGCGCGGGTCCGCTGATAGGCTTGTGGGACCGCCAGGAGGGAGTACCGGGCCGGGGAGACGTTCCGCTCGTGCCTGGCTCGTGGTTCTCGATCGAATTGCAGGCGACGACTCCCGTTCCCGAATGGGGCGGCAAAGAGTTATTTGTCGGCCAGGAAGAGGATGCCGTGTTGGATGAATCGGGCCGAGTTTCATTCGTGCTGAAGCGTCAGACGGAATACCACCTTATTAAGTGAACTCTCGCCTCACGAACTTTTGCTGATTCGGTTGCGTTAGTCTCTG
>Ga0134124_10001004_pt1 | contig 22671 bp, 18 predicted proteins | sample KB304_FD_96880 | JGI IMG/M metagenome (GOLD analysis project Ga0134124, IMG submission 96880) | Terrestrial soil microbial communities without Nitrogen fertilizer from Kellogg Biological Station, Michigan, USA - KB3-0-4 | ecosystem: Environmental > Terrestrial > Soil > Unclassified ... | reverse complement strand
GCCGAACATGTGAGTGGTCAAGTGTACCTCGACGTGCCTAACGTCACTCGTGATAGTGGAGAAAAGTCGTCCAACGTCCGTGCTCGCATCGGCGCAGGCGGTACGCCGATCACGATCTCAAGCGTCTCGGGCAATATTCGGTTGACGCGAAGTTAAAGCTAAATTACGACGGAAAAGACAGGTAGTGGGTATTAGTGTGTTGCTAGTTTTTTGTCGGTTCCTTACTTCTCTTCGGTGATACCTGCGACGGAAAAGCTTTATCCATTAAGCTATCCGGATCGCGAAGTAACAGCTAGGTGTTAGGATTGACACTCCTAATCCCTAGCTTTTTGTTTTCAAAGAACTTACGCATTTATAGTTTTACTCTCCGGGCACAACCACCCCAATATACCTCGCGTCGAGGTATATTGGGGTATATTATTGACTTCTCAGCCGCAGCGTGTATACTGCCGAGGTAGGACAGCTTTCGAAAGGCGAGTTGATATGGATAAGAAAAGTAGAAGCCCGCGCGCTCCGCAAATCAGCCTGCAAGAAGCCCTGATAAAGGTTAAGGCTGTGTACGAGAAGGAGCACACTCACAAAGCGAATCGTGAGGTAATTGCCACAGATATGGGCTATAGAGGCCTTAGCGGCTCATCGGCTACCGCAATCGCTTCGTTGCGGCAGTTTGGACTACTTGAAGGGGCGGGCGAATCGATGCGTGTCAGCGACGATGCTACAGTCATTCTTGAGCTTCCCGCAGGCGAACCAGAACGGGTCGAGGCGCTGAGACGCGCCGCGTTTGCGCCCCCACTTTTTGCTGAACTTAACGAAGCATTCGGGTCAAAATTGCCGAGCGATGAAAACTTGCGGCTATACCTTGTAAAAAAAGGATTTAATCGAGATACCGCGAACAACCTTATACGCATCTACCGAGACACATTAAGTCTTGTAAAAGACGAGACGCAGGGTTATGATGACGACGCAAATACCGATCTTGCCAGTATCGAGACAACATCGGATATGTCATCACAGCCTACTGCCGCGCTGATGCTACAAAGATCGCTATCACCTATGGCTCTGGCCGTGACGGAAGATATGAACTACCGGCTAACTGATACCTGTCGTGTGCGGGTTTTGTTTGAGGGCACTGTAACGCAAGCGGCAATTACCAAGCTTATGGATTACTTAGAGTTAGCTAAAGATGCCTATCCGGGTAAAGCATCCCCGGAAGCGATTAAAGAAAACAGGGAAGAAGGAGGCCTGAGGTAAAACCTGCCAAAATGCAGAGGCCGCCTTTCGGCGGCCTCGCGCCCTACTCCCGAAGAAATAGGGGGTGTAAACTAGGGGTATTATAAGCACGGTAGGCGTTAAGGTCAAGCGCAAAACTTACCTTTATCTCACGTAAATAGCGTGAAAACTAACATTTACGTAGACGGGTTTAACCTGTATTTTCGTTGTCTACGAGGAACGCCCTGCAAGTGGCTGGACATCGGCAAGATGTGCGAGTTGCTATTGCCTCACAATGCGATTAACGAGATTAAATACTTTACCGCAAACGTGACCGCACGCCCGGGCGATCCCGATCAGCCGTTAAGACAGCAAATCTATTTGCGGGCCTTAGAGACTATCCCAAACCTCTCAATAATTCGCGGGTCGTTCCTTTCGAATAAGGTTCGAATGCTTAAAGTGGGGTGCCCACCTGATAAGGACTCATCTTATGTTCGAGTGATAAAGACCGAAGAAAAAGGGTCCGACGTGAATCTGGCAACGCATCTGCTCTATGACGCCTGCAGGGGTAATTTTGAGTGTGCCGCCGTCGTATCGAAAGATTCCGATCTCTTAGAGCCGATCAAAATAGTGCGAAAGGAGCTAGGACTAACAGTTGGCCTGCTCAATCCGGGTAAGGCCAAAAGCTTTGCTTTGATTCCACATGCAGACTTCATCAAAGAAATAAGACGCGGCGTGTTAATGGCGAGTCAGTTTCCCGATGAGTTAGAGGACGCTAACGGGAAATTCAAAAAACCTGCAACTTGGTAGCAGCGTGAAGGACAAACGAATCGTGTCTAAGATTACAGAAGATCGGTTTAACGAAATATGTCGCAATCTCAAACCAGCAATAGAGAGTATTCGCCGAAGTAACTGTCAAGAACCTGAATTAGGTGCACCGATCACGGATGCCCGAAGCGCCGTCTTATTTGAACTGCTCTGGCAGTTGTATTCAGAACTCGAAATGGAGCGACCGCTTGGGCTGCAACCTGTTGCGGGGGCTACCAGAGAAGCGACACTTAAAACGGCTATACGACGGTTTATCAACGCCCATTCCGTTGAGGATTTTAATCCATATCCGGCTCTGGACGATCTGCTAAACGGACTCAATGAAGGCGAGATGTAATTAGCAACACACTATTACCCCACTACCAAACTACTAAGCAACTGGGATTTTGGTTGAGCGATTGTAGGATTTTAGGCTCGCCACTCGTCGAACCATTTTGCCAGCCCTTTGTCGGCCGGTCCGTTATCATTGACGTCGATAAGCTGGTCGACCACGTTCTTAATCACTTGATCCAGATCCAGCTCGTCGTGCTCCGAGCCGCACATCTCGTCCATCACGTGTGAGCCGAGTATGCGATAACTCTCAAACTGCGGCTCGTCGAAAAACTGATCCGCCGTCGATTGATGCGGAAATGTTGGATGGCTCTTCTTATACTCCAGCACGTCACCCGGCTCACCGCCATAGACTGCAGGTTTGATGTAAATAAGCAGACCGTCCTGAACCTTGCCGTCGATACAAGAATAACGAATTCTGCCCACCGCCCAGTACATTCCTTTTTTCTTGTCGAAGTCTTTTGAGTCGGGACTGAAGATCGGCATCGCCGTGAACTCGATCGGCACTCCGAGATCGATGCGCACTTTGCGAATCGCATTTCCGAGATCGCCGAAGTTGTACTCGGGATCCGCAGCCGCGTCAGAGATGACGATCAAGTGACAACGCCGCAGCACCATCTCATAGATGCCCAGATTCTCGAAGTGTCCTCCGTCCGTGAGGTAGACGTACTTGTTTTCATCGTCGGTCATGCCGAAGGCTTCTTCGAGCACAGGCTTCACGGACGATCTCGGCGCGCGAAGGTCGAAGGTGTCTTTACCCGCGGCGCCTGGATTTCCCAACCACCAGCCTAAACGAACGTTGAAGAAAGTAAGCACGAGCGAAAGCACAGGAGAGGTTGTGTAGTAACCCATGTTCGAGCTCGCTGCGGCGCCGGAGATCGCAGCGGCAGTGCCGATCGAGATGCCGCCCACGTCACGACCGCCATAGAACCTTGAATCTCTGTAGCCAAGACGAAAACAACCGGCATGCAAAGGACTAACGCTGAACGGCTCAGCTTTGCGTTGTTGCCAGGCGAGATTGTCGCCACCCACAAGGTTGAGCGTCGTGTTGATGACCGGCATTAGTCGATATTTTTCCTGCTCCGCGAGTGGCTCGAGCCAATCGCCGAAAGCTTTCTCGAGTATGCCGCGATTCGAGAAGATGGCGTCGGGAGTCTTTACTGAGTTGGTTTGAATTTCAGCAAGCTCGGGAAACTTTTTACCGAGCTGTGAGTCGCGCAGCACGGCGTTCAGGTCTTTGCGAAGCGCAGCGACGAGCCGGATCGAGTAAGTATTCGGGTCGGGCACACTCTGGAGATTGGGAAGCAGGTTTCGCTCTCGAAGGTAGTCAGCAACGTCTTTGGCGAAAGGTTTATCCCCATACGTCGAGGGATTCGCTTTGCCGAGCAGCAGACTCGCCAGCGCCAACGCGCGTGGAAAATCTTCCTCGTCAAACAAACCCGGACGCAGCTCGTGCATTGCCACATTGTCTGCGGGATCGAAACCGGTGAATGGATTCGGTTTTCTTTGATGCTCCGGACGCGACGCCCCGAGGAATGCACGGATCAGGCGGTTTCGATAGCCTGCGTGAAGCGAAAAGATGTTCAGGTTGATGAGTAAAGAAATGCCCAAGCCAACCAAACCCAACAGCACTCCCACAATTGCAATCACCCGAAATGACGTCATATGAAGGACGTTTATATGAGCGATCATTTTCCGTTGGTAAAAATCCGTGTCAGGCGCCTCGTAAACACATTTCAGATAATCGTCGAAGCTAGTACCCGAGCTCATCAGGTATGGTCGTGCGTCCAGTGAGGGATAAGCTTCGGTAAATCTGGTGAGCGAGCTGGCTGCAAACTTAATTATCCCGGTCGTGCTGAGCGACAACAACGAGAGCAGAAACACGATGAAGATAAGAGCAAGCAAGGGAAGTGCTTTGCTTAGCACTGTGTCGAGGATGCCGCCGCCTTCTCCATTCGACGACTTGCGGCCCGTTGTCCTTGCGCTCTTTCCGATTATCGCCGCCAGCACGCCGGAGACACCGCCAATCGGAGCAAGCCACTGAGGAGCTTTCAGGAGCGCCAATGGACCAATGATCACGATCGTCGTGAATGAGATCCATCCGAGAACCGCAATCAACACCCACGCACCGAGCCTGGACCACCATTCACGATCTTCATCATCGATCCCCGTGCTCTTACTCGTCGCTCCGATAAATAGAGTGACACCTAACAAGACCACCAACAGGAACGCCGGTGCCGCAAAGCAGGCGTAGAGCTCTGTGGTCAATTTGTGAATCGGCACGAGGGTGTGGCAGTTCCACTCACTTTTTTCATTGAAAGGATCAAATTCCTTGGTCAGGAAATAAAGCAGGCCGCCCCCCGCAGCGCCGGCGACAAGCAGGAAGAGCAGGTCGCGCGAGAACAACTCTCTCCAGTTACGAATTATGTTACTCGGATGAATGCGTTTCAGAATGGTAGAAGCGATGAGCCACGCCAGGAACGTAACAAGAGCGCCAAAGAGAATAAAACGCGGTAGCTGCTTAGGCAGTGCTCCATTCTGACTCGACCAGGACCAGTAAGTCGTCAAACAAAACGCCGCGATCGAGAGTGGTAACAAGCCCAGGGTGAGAAACCAGCCTTGCGATGTTTTGCGACGCCAGAATTGACTTGCCTGCCGCAATTCTTCTTTTAGTGTTGGTCGATTGAACATGATGTAGGCAAGCGCCCACACTACGCATAGGAAACCTGCGGCAAGTAAAAAGTGACGGTTGTAGAATGTAAGGGACCCGAGTTTCCATGGCTTTGGATGGGATTCAGTGGTGGTGATGGAGACGATGAACCGCGGCAACGTGAGTACTGAAAGCAGCAGCGGGATAAACACCATCCAGTTGAGCAGCAGATTTCGCAGGTAGATGGCGACGAAGGTCCACGTGTCCGCACTGAGTAATCCGACTTTTGGTGTGATGAAGCTGCTGTAACGACGCAGAAAATGGATCGGATCGGGATCGGGGTCGACTTTCGAAAGCGGTGTTTGGTTGGCGAGGTCGGTGGTGACGCCACTGAGGCCCGCGGGATGTCGATGAATCCACGCCGCGAGCCAGCTTCCGATGTAACCACCACCGGAGACTGTCGATAGAAAGTGAAACTTGTTCAGCAGATCGTGACGTGCGAGGCCCTGCAGAATTCCAAGTGCGAACGTTCCACTACGAATGCCGCCGCCGGAAAAACAGAGTGCTGCCGGTTTCTTCTCATGGATGCATTTGTAGATCGCGTCGAGTCGAATACGGTGAATCTTTTTGAGGGAATGTGGGAAGGCGTCTTCGAGTAGTAAACGGTTGAAGTGCTCGAGATCCTGGTCCGTTAGTGGACCACCGGAGGAGTAGCCTGGGATGGCCGACGATGTGTGCAGCTCTCGAAGGCTCCGTGTAGCGCTATTCAACCAGTAATTCGAGAAGCGTTCTTCAGCAAAAAGGTTCGGGTCAGTGAGAAACGTGTTGAGTGCTTCCGCAACCAGCTCGGCTCCGCTCGCATTCGACTGGAACTTTGTTCTGACGAGCTCGTCGTGCAGATACGTGATGAGCGCGTTCTTCGCCACTTCATCCGGATCAGCGGTCGCTTTGGTTTGTCGCCTGGTTTTTCGTGTAGTGGACTGAGCTTGCTGGGGTTCGATTGATGTAAGGCCCAGCCTTTCAATCAACGAGTCAGCAAAGATGATGTGACTCGGGCGAAACTGCCAGTCGAGATCCGGAGGCTGTTCGCCGTGCAAGGCGGCGTACTCATCTTCGAGAACCTGGAAGAGGAAGAGCGGGGGTTTTGGTGACGACGCTGCCATATACCTATATGGCAAAAGTCGCAGTTTCGTTTCGGACCTTCTCTGTGCAACCTCTGTGTTCTCTGTGTCTCTGTGGTGAGTTAATGCAGTGAATTAGTTAACCACAGAGACACAGAGAACACAGAGGTTGCACAGAGAAATCACCCTGCGAAGCTTTCAACACGCGCATTCCTTCGATGCACGCCGGACGCATGACGCGCAACTGCATCGTTTGCGAATCATAACCATCGATACACGCAACCGGGGTAACAGTGGCTCAGAAGCGCCAGGTAGGTCCGGTATGGCAACGTTTGCAAACTGAAAAATCATCGCCACCAAACGCACGCTTGCCATCGTGACAACTCATACAACTCTGCGCGCGGGGCCTGGCGTGATGATTCAGCGGCTGAGGCGAAGTTACCTGTCTTTGCGGTGGCATTCCCGCCATAACCTGATGGCATTCGTTGCAGGTTACTTTCTGATGTTTGGCGTGATTAAAGCCGACGCGGAAAGCTTGCGCGAATTCAGGAGTGCGCCGGTAGCTGCCTAATTGATGGCACGTGCTGCACGAAGAGATGTCGCGGCCCTGCGATTGTGCGCGCGGAGTATGACAACGATAGCAGGTTACGTGAGCGTTGAAGCCGTCGGGAATCGACAACGCCACGCCTCCACGCGCGGAGCGGTGACACGTAGCGCAGCTAACATCCTGCATCTTCACATGTCGCGCATGGTCGAACTTCATGCTGAAGCTCTTCAGACGCGGAAAAGGTTTCACGGCGCCAGACTTAACGTCCGTGTGACAGATGGTGCAGATCGGGCTGTCTGAATTTGAAAACTGCTGCGCGTGGCAGCCGGTGCAAGGTACGTGTCCCGATTTGCCTGGAAGCTGTGGTCGCGGCGAATTGCTCTCACGACGATGGCAGAGAAGACACGGCAGACGCGCATGATTTCGGCTGCTGTGCAGAAACTTAGTGTAATCTAAACCCTCGGGCGGTTGACTCTGTTGTTGCTGTTTGGGTTCAGTCGTCGTAGCTGCCGTTGTTATGCCTGATCGCAGGGCGTATCCCAGCGTGACGACAATCACTGCGCCTATCAACGCGAGTTGAAGTTTTCTCATTCTTTGCATTTGGAAACCGTTATTTTGCGATCCGTTGCCGGGTTTCAATTTGCCTGATCTTCAGATACACGAGCAGGGCCAGAAAAAGAATGAAGACCAGCGACACTGCGAGCCCTTTGCGCCTGAAGCTCAGCTCGGCCAGGGCGTCCAATCCCGCTTGATATCCTTTACCCGCCACCTCAAGACCTGGCGCGACGACCTTGTCGACTTCACTAGTTGATGAAGAATGAATCAGCACGCGCGCGTGTGTTAAAGCGTCGGTTGCGCCTTTCAAGTCAAACTTCGGTTTGCTCACTTCCATTCCCTTGCGCTCGGCCACGCTGAGGATCTCGCTCGACTTGTTGATACTTGCGTTTAGCTCATCGATACGCGTGCGCATATGCGCTGCTGCGGTAATCCCTTTATCTCCATTCGTGTGACAATTAATGCAAAGCGCGCCCTGCTGTGAGCCAATCATCTGATCGCTGGGAGTGGCGATATCGTGATTGCTGTGGCAGGTAATACATTCCGCCAGTCCCTTCTGATCGAATGCAGCTTTGTGTGGGCTGGTTTGAAACAAGTCTGCTTGCCGTGCATGACATTGCCCACACACGTTGGCGACAGAAGTAATACCCGGAGGAGCGGCGCCATGATTACCATGACAATCGTTACAGGTGGGCGCTGATAGATCTTGTTTGTTGTAGAGAGCTTTAGCGTGAACGCTGGTCTTGAATTTTGTGACTTGATCGGTCGGGATCTTGAAGGCGCGCATGTAATCGGCGTTTCCATGACACTTCGCGCAGGTGTCAGCTACATTCAAGGGATACACTGACGACAGCGGATCGCTAACGGCCCTGATGCCGTGCACTGTGTGACAACTGATGCACGTTGCGACTTTTTGTTCCCCGGCCTTGAGTAATCTGCCGTGAACGCTAGTGTAGTATTCGTTTTCCTGGTCCACACGCAATGAAGGATTGAATTTCTTCATCAGGTTTGCGTCACTGTGGCATTTACCGCAGTAAGCAGGGATGTCCAGCGTTCTTGGTTTTCCGAGATAGCCTTTGCTCGGGTCCTTCGCGGCTTCACTGGTATCTGCATTCGGATCGCCGCCATGACAATCATTGCATGAAAGACCGCGACCACGATGTATGTCGTTATCAAAGAGTTTTGCCGGATTACTAAGCCGCGGATCACTCAGCTTCACGTGACACTCGATGCAGGAACTCTTTTTCTGTGCTGACGCAACGGTGAAAAGCATGAGGAGAACCATCAGTGCAAGAGCTGGTTGATTCAAAATTCTTTTCTGTGCAACCTCTGTGTTCTCTGCGTCTCTGTGGTGGTTATTTCTTCTAGTAACTTTAACCACAGAGACACAGAGAACACAGAGGTTGCACAAAGAAGCACGAACTTCACGATCCATTCTCATCACCTCGTTAAGTCACGTATCCGATGATTGTCATCACCAGGATGTAGAGAAGCACGAGCACGCCAATGATATTGAAGATCAGTGTGCGCTTCCGATTTTCCGGCCCACTGTCGACGAAAGGCACTATAAACAAGAGCAGCGCGACAATGTTGAAGGTCATAATGCCGAGCACTTCGCCATCCATGCCGAGGATCTTTGCCGGCAGGTACTTCAGGGTCTGAAACATGAACAGGAAATACCATTCGGGCTTGATACCCGCCGGCGCCGGTGCAAATGGATCTGCTTTTTCACCCAGTTCCCACGGAAACAAAGCGGCCAGGGCCGCCAGTACCCCGATAGCCAGAATCCAGCCAATCAGATCTCGAAGCAGGAAGTTTGGAATGAACTTCATCTTGCTTACGTTTTGGTCCTTGAGTGAAGGCGGCACGCTCATGCCGTGCAGTTGGACCAAAAGGACGTGCAGTGCGATGAAAACTGTGGCCGTCGCCGGCAGCACCGCCACGTGAAAGCCAAAGAAACGTGTGAGGGTGGCGCCGGTGACGTCGTCGCCGCCGCGCAAAAATCTGAGCATAGTGTGACCGACAATGGGAACGACACCGGCGATTTCTGTTCCGACTTTGGTAGCGAAGTAAGCAAGCTTGTTCCAGGGTAAAAGGTAGCCGCTGAATCCGAAACAGATGGCGATGAACAAAAGTACAACGCCACTCACCCACGTCATCTCGCGCGGACGACGGTAAGCGCGCAGGAAGAACACGCTGAACAGGTGGATAAAGAGAGTGGCGATCATCAGGTTGGCGGACCAACTATGGATCGAACGGATCAACCAGCCAAACTTCACTTCAGTAATGATGAACTGCACGCTCTCAAAAGCATTCTCAGCGCTGGGACGGTAATAGAGCAGCAGCAGAATCCCGGTGACTACCTGAACAACGAAAAGAAAAAGCGTCATGCCGCCGAAGTAGTACCAGATCGAATAACGATGGACCGGCACCTCTTTCTTGCGCGCCATTTCGGTGAGAGCGCTGACTGGCAAGCGCTCATCCAACCACTCCTGCATCACTTTTGCTCGCATAAATTTTAGGCTTTGCTGACGACGATCTCGTCGCCGCGAGTGTTCACTTTGAATTCTTCCAATGGACGCGGCGGCGGACCGGCAACGTTTTTGCCGTTGAGGTTGTAGTGGCCATTGTGACAGGCGCACCAGATTTGTTTTGTTTCAGGTTGATACTGGACTATGCATTCGAGGTGCGTGCACACAGCTGAAAATGCTTTCAGCTCACCGGAGTCGGTGCGCACCAGAATTCCGGGCTTACTTCCAAACTTGAAGATCTTTCCAGAATTGACCGGGATCTCGTTTAGCTTGGCGGCCATCACCGAGCTCTCGGTCGATTCGATTATCTTGGGCGGCGACATAAAGCGAATGATCGGGTAAACGATCGCGCCTAATGTCGCGACGGCGCTGGTACCGAGTAAGTAGTCTAGAAAACGTCGTCTACTTTCGACGGCAGGAGGTTCAATAGTCCGCCCCGTGCTGTCCGGCAGCGTATTTTTCATACTCGTTTCCTCTATCTGGTCCTGGCCTTTAACTTCGCCTATCGAGCAAAGTTACTGGCCACGTGAGTTGCGGTCAGACTTTCCCTGAGTGTTCTTTGAATGGCATTCGGCGCACTGAAACATCGAGATATCGCCGAGGTTAATCGGGTGTTTGAATGGCTCGTTAGCCTTGTGGCAAGTCTCGCACTTTCGATCACTGAGGGCGCCGAGGTCGACCGGATGCTCAAACGAGCCCAGCTTGATCGACGCTGCCGGATTGGCCGAATCGTAGATCACTGTGTGACAAATGTTGCAGTCGTTTCTAATCACCTTGCCGTCTTTACTCACCTTCTCGCCGTCATGACAGCGAAAACAACCTGACGAGTAAAGATGCCCGATGTTATTTTGGTGAGTCTCCCAATTTGTCTTCATCTCCGGAAAAAAGTAGGTCTTGAAGATACGTTGCGTCTCGCTGATCGATCCTTTGATAGCGTCACCTTTTTCCGCGTATAGCTGGCTGTAGTTCGTCCGGTAGAATCCATCGAGACTGGTCGCGATTGTTCGCACCGCCTCATCTTCCGTTGCATAGGTTTTGTTCAACGCCTCCACCGCCTGTCTTTTGAGAAATGGTATGGAGGGATCGAGTCTGCCTGCGGCAAACGCCTGGTCCAGGGCTGTATCGGGTGGGAGATAGACGTGGGCCGGGCGGTTGTGACAGTCGACACAGTCCATGCGTCGCTTGTTGGCGTTTGCAATCTGCTCCTGCGTAAGCGGGCGAGTGCGATCGTTGTATTCGGTAACATTTCCCTTGGCGTCTTGGATTCGTACCCAGGGGATTACCTGGCGATGATCATCGATTGAGACATACTCGATCTTATTGGCGATGTTCATGTGCCAGTGAATGCCCGCCACCACTCCGGTCGATGGACTGCCGCCACCGACGTTGATCAGCATGCGCGTTTGCCTGTGCGTGTTCTTTTCATCGTAAGCATAGTGATTGAACACTTTCAGTTGCGCGCCGAAGAATTTCTCCGGCCAGTGACATTGCTCGCATGTTTCGGGCGCGGGACGCAGGTTGTGAACCGGGGTGGTTATTGGCCTCGGATACTTATTGAAAGTGACTGAATAGAGTTGATATGCACCGGAGAGTTTTGACCGCACGTACCATCCGGCTCCAGGACCAACGTGACAACCGACGCAACCGACGCGCGCGTGCGCACCCGCGCGGTAAGCAACGTGCTCAGGCTTCATGACTGTGTGACACGCTTCACCGCAGAACGATACGGATTCGGTGTATTCATAAGCCTTGTAACTTCCGAACGCGCTGGCGGAAACAAACACAAACGTAATCAACAGGAACACAAAAAAAGCCCGGCGCGCTCGCGGGTCATTAAGGTCGAGCTTCGGGAAAGCAGTGATTTCTGTAGGTGACGCTTTATGCCGGCGTCTTCGTTCCAGCATCCTGCCCACGATCACAATGATCAATCCAAGGATCAGGATCGAAGGAAAGATTATGTAGGTAAGGATTCCGAGATACGGGTTCTCAGCTCTCGAGGTTATCTCGACCAGGAACAGCAGCATCACGCTTACCAGCGCAGCGCTGGCAATGGCGGCGCCCACGAAACTGATGTAGTTTCGAAAAAGACTCGGTACTTTTGGTTTCTTGTTTTCGACTTCGCTCATGTCTATTTTTATCCCAGGTTCTCTTCCTTCCCCTCATTCTTCTGCATCTGCTCGTAAGCCAGCTCATGCTCGTCGCGGTAGAGAGATTCGGACACACGGCCGTCCAGAAAAGCAAAATTCACCGGATACACGTCCGGATCGAAGATGACGTGATAGAAGTGCCACACGATGATCGCCAGCGTCGCCAGCACCGCCTCGTAAAAATGTACCGCCAGCGCGATGTCGATGGCCCAGCGCGGCAGAAATGCGAAGAACCCGAGCTTGAACCAAATCATCAACCCCGTAAGGCCCATGATTAACGTGCCCCACACGACGGCCCAATACTCAGCCTTCTCCGGATAACCGAAGCGCGCGATCTTCGGTTTCACTTTTGACGCGCCGAGGTAATAAGTGAAGTTGCCGAGCACGTCCTTGAAGTCTTTGCCTTTAACCAGCATGTCTTTCAACCACAGCCGGCCTTCTTTCGAAAGGAACAGATAAGCAACGTGATAGGCGCCAACAGCAAGCATGATCGTCGCGGCAATGCGATGAATGATCCGTCGCAGGTACTCACTGCCACCCAGCATCGAAGCAAGCCACGAGTCAGGATATTGAAGCGCAAAGCCGCTCAGGACCAGTGCGATGAAACTCGTCAGTAACAACCAGTGTTGCACACGCTGATTGAAACTCAGTCGCACAATCGACCGCGACTCACGTTTTCTCACCGCCAGCTTGCGAACCCAGATCAATCCGTTGTGAACGACCATACCACCAATCACCAGGATGATTAGCGGCAGATAGATCCAGCGCACTACGCGAGTGCCAATAGCACCGATGTTCCGCGCTCCATTTGCGGCCACCAGCTCAGAAGTCAGGTGAATCTTGCCCGTGGCAAATTTGACCCCGGCTCCGATATGACACTGCCCGCACGTTTGCGGCAGGTTCGCGGCGCTGATCATCGACTTCGGATCAGAGGAGGGAAGTATGTTGTGAACGCCGTGACAGCTCGCACAATTCGCGACCACTCTCGAGCCCATGCGCGAGGCGAGGCCGTGATAGCTGTCTTTATAACTACTCACGCGTTCGCCTGCGACTCCGAATTCCCGCGTGAGCCTTACGCCTTCGTGACACTGGGCGCAAGTGTCGGTACCGATAGTCGCTGCTGTTGTACCGTCTGCTTCAACCGGTGAGTTGATATTGTGAATCCCATGACAATCAGTGCACACCGGAGATCGCGACACGCCACGCATTACTGCCTGGCCGTGAATACTCTGCGCGAACTCCGCGGCCTCACTCTTGTGACACTTGCTGCACGTCAGCGGAATGTTGACCTTGGCGATGGGCGACTGTGGATTGGCAGCCGGGAGGATGTCGTGGCTGTTATGACAATCAGTGCAAACAGCAGCGCTGAGATTGCCCTGAGCGATAGCTTTCGCGTGCACACTCTCTCGATACGAAAGAAAGGGACGCTCGCTAATGCCGCTGCCCTGCATGACTGACTTGTCACCGTGACAGCGGCCGCAGGTTTCAGCAATGTTGCTGCGATTGATAGTTGACTTGGAATCACGGGCAGTGAGGATGGTCGTCATGTCGCCATTTCTGGTGTGACAATCGATACAGGTCGCTGCCTTGTGGCCGCCTTGAATAGCCTGCGCGTGAAAACCGCGATCGTAAGCTGTATGCGCGTCCGTATGAAATTTTGCGCCACCCAGGTAAGGCAATGCTTTACCTGGAGCATGACAGCCCTGGCATTCAAGATTTGGTGATGCGGCTGGAGCTGCGGGGCTCGGCGAAGGGGATTGAGCGTGCGCACCGACTGAAATAATCAGACAGGCAGCGAGCACTGCAAGAAGTTTTAAGCCATGCTTCATTGAGTTCCGATCAGACACAAACGCACAAAATGCACAAAACAAGTGAAGTTCACTTGTTTGTGCTTTCTGTGCCTTTCGTGGCCCGTCCGAATCTTAAATCCGTGGTTACTTCTTCAACGATTTCATGTGCGCGACAAGTGCTTTAGCCTGGTCTTCAGTAATACCTTTCTCTCCATAAGCCGGCATGTTAGGAGGCTTCTCCGGCTTTTTACCCTTAAGCACAATCTGCACGAGGTCCGCATCCGCCATGGTCGCGTCAAACTTCTTTTCCGCTGCGGCGCCATGGCAGGCGACGCATTTTCCTTTGTAAGTGGCCGCCGCATCAAATTGATCTTGATTGGCCCGCGCTGCCGCCGAAATCAGTGTGAAACCAGTTACCAGCATCCCCACTACGGTGGCCAATGTCATTACTTTCAGTGCTTTCATGTTCCTGACCTTTCTCTTAAATTCCGACGGCGCAACAGCGTTGCTGTCGTGTGTTGTAACGGACTTGGGCAATGTCTGTGCCGAGCCGGTTTTTGCCGTCAAATAACAACCGAAATCTTTCGACTTGCGGACTTTTGCCCAGCGCGTCGGGAAAGTTCCCACTCTCAGGCGGCTTTGCACAAAAAGTCTCGATCACGCTCTTCTCTGTGCAACCTCTGTGTCCTCTGTGTCTCTGTGGTTGATGCATTCCGAGTAAAACCACACCACAGAGACACAGAGGACGCAGAGGTTGCACAGAGAAATCCCAGAACAAGGACTTTTGTGCAAAGCTCTCTCAGGCCGCGGTTTTCTTGTGACAGGCCACACACTTCTTGGACGTCGGCGCGGTCGTCTCGCGCACCTTGGCGACCTCATCATGGCAACCGCCACAATTCCGGTGAAAAGCCTGCTGGTTGTTTAAGACCACCGGTTCAACGCTGCCTTCCACCTTGATTGTTGGAATGGCCGGCAACAGTTTCGGCTTCTCCTCAGCTCGCACATGGCAATCGTGACACAGGGTCACCGGCGGCGCGCTCGCGTCTTTCTCGAAAAGATCGGCAGTCAGGGTCGTCGTTCGATCTGCGGGCCACGCAGTCTTGTGCGGCGGATGCTTGGCGGCTTCCGCTGCGGGTTGCGCCGTGTGATGACATTCGACGCACGCGATCGGCTTGGTCCCATCGACACTGCGATTCTTCGTGACGTGATCGGTGTGACTAAACTTTATGCTACCCAACTTTGCCTGTGGTCCAAGTACGAGGATGTCAGGTTGCTTCTTTCCTTCCTGAGCAGAAACATGGGACGAGGAATTCCAGCCGCTCAAGACCAACATCGCGCTGACGAGAGCAAGAGTCAGAATAGTTAAAACTTTCATTTCGATTTACCTCAACGAATGTGTGCCTAATTAGTCGGTTTCGCGAGCGCGCTGACGTGACTTGCCGGCACGCCCTGCTTACCAAAGACGACGTGACACTTCGTGCAAACAAAACCCGGATCTTTCTTCTTTTGATCGATCTCGAAGTTCAGAGCTCCACCGTCATCCAAAGTCGCCGTCACATGACATCCGTCAGCGCCACCGCATGAACGCACTGGAACTTTGAGCGTCTGCGGGTCAACTGTATTCATCCGCGCCGGCACATGGCAGTCAGTGCAAGCCAGGTCCGGATGCATGCCACCCTCATGACGATAAGCGCCGGCAGAGACTCGTCTTTGCCACGCCTTCAGCATGACGCTATCACTGATGGCCATTATCTTTGGGAAAGCGGGATCAAAGTCACTGGCATTTTTGACAGTCAAGGTTGCAAGTTTGTGACAGACCTGGCAGTCAGACGAATTCGGCGCGATTCCCGACTCGGCGTTGTGACAAGTGAAACAGCCTGAGTGACTGGTCGGGATAGACTTGAACGTGCCCTTCTTCAACCAGAATGCGTCACCCAGTTTCTTCGGTGGCTTGGTTACGTACTCTTCGCTTGACTCGCCTTGCGGTTGATACGTCTGATGACAGATCCCACAGTTTGCCTGCGGCTTCTTCTGCTGTCCTTGTTTCAACGAAACAGAAACAAACCTTGCGGTCCAGTCTCTTTCGACGTCCGGAGCATTGCGACCGACTACCTCGAGGTGTGTTTCATGTGGAAAATGCACTGCAAACTCGCTGGGGCGATCGCGTCGCGGACTTGCAGCACCGGTTACGTCGCCCAGACTCGGAAACAGGAATCTCACGGTATTGCGTGGCGTTACTGCGACATGACAATTCGAACAGATTTGTGGGGCCGGTCGTTGGCGTGCGAAGAACTGCTGCCGGTGGCAATTGAGACACGCCGCGTGTTGCGGGAACTCAGCTACATCAGGAAAAGCCGCCTCGCCTTTACGAACTTCTTTCCAGTTAGCGCTGGGAAACTTGTGGCACGAATCACAAGTCAACTTTTGCTTGGTGACGTGAGTGGAATGAGAAAACTGCGTGTAATCAACGCGCGGTTGTGCGCGTCTCTGGGCTGCGCCCGGGATCGCATACAGACCAAAGCCAATAATTAAAAGTGTCGTTAGTCTTAGCACGCGCCGATTTTGAGGATGCCCCTCAGGTTCTCAACTATCCCGACTATTCTCTGCGGCCGAAGTAGATGCGCAATGACGTATAAGGCAGATGCGCGTGATAGTTTTGCGGCCGTGGACCCACTACCGGGCTTTCGTTGTAGTTGTAGTACTGGTATCCGACGTTCCAATCAAGCCGCTCGTGCAGCTTGATGGCCAGGCGCGCCTCGGGTGATTGATAACTCATCGGATACGACGCGATCAGCGTTCCGGGATTGCCGGTCGGATTCGCCACGCGATTTCCCTGACCGTTGTCCTTATTTATGCGATACGTCGCGAACAGCGTTGCTCGGGGAGCGAGGCGCGCGACCGTCTCAATGAAGAAGAAATTGTTCCTTACGATATAGAGACTATTGCCCACTGGATGCTGCACGCTATTGAAGAAATAGTCGACTATGGCCTTGCTGTTTATCCAATGATAGTTGTAGCCAGCGCTCACCGAGAATTTCGACGTCGCGGCCCAATCAAGTGACGAAGTGAAGATTCGCGACCTGATGGTCACCCCAAAGTCCTCGATGGAAACTCCCGCAATCTCCGAAGGGTTCGAGTTGTCTCTTGTAATCACCCCAAGATTGAAACCGATTCGCGAAGTTGGCTTATACCTGCTCTTCGCACGAACGTTGGTGTAGTTGTAATTGCCGATGCGCGTGAATACGTTGTCGGCGGTGCCATGCTCGGCGTCAAAATAAAGAACCCAATCGCGTGTTGGTTGCGCCTTGAACCCACCCAGTATGGCGTGCGTGTTGTTGTGCTCTGTAAAGTCCGAAGGTACGAGCGCGGTCGGTTGGTTAGCGCCGAGGTTGAAGCCGCTGATGGCCTCTCGCACGCGGCGATTTGCGTATCGATAACCCAGGTGGATCGAGTAGTGCGGATTAAACTGGTAGTCGCCTTCGATCGTGTTTTGGATCTTGCGGTACTCCGTATTGGTGAGTACGTTGGCATTGCTGAAACCGATGGTGTCGGTCCTCGCACCGCGTGTCAGAGAAAAGAAATCATTGAACAGCGCCGAGCCGGTGATCTCGAATGTTTCGACTCTGAACGTGTTCGAGAGCCGGAACTTGTCGGTTGCCAGCCACGTCAGGCCGAGATTGCCGAGCCAGTTTGGTCGTTCAGTGTCGCCAGTCAGAACATATTGGCCCAGATTGAGAATATTTGGTGTTGCCGCTGGCGGGCTCGGCGGAAACCCCGTGATGCGTGGATTCCAGTTTAGCCCCCTGAGGCTCTCAGCAAATGAATAGTTCTGCTCAGCCTTGCTGTAAATGATGCGACCGGTGATGTCGAGTTTCTTCGCGACGAGTGTTTGTACGCTGAAACGCGTGTAGTTAACACTACCGCGCGCCGGTTCATTCCGATCAAAACTGGTCAAACTAGCTACGGCCGGATTGACATTTATTCCCGGCGTAACGCCGAGATCGACCACGCTGTCGTCACGAAAGCGCCGGAAACCCTGCAGGAACGAAAAGTTTAGTGGTCCGAGTCTACCGTCTGCGCCTACGCGGAAATCGTTGGCGCGGGATTCAAGCTGCGTCAGGAAGTTGAATTCATTTCCACCGGCGTGATAGTTCGTGAAGGCTGGGCCACTGTAGCGTTCGGGTGAGAAACCGACGTTGAAACGAATACGCTCGTTCTTCGGCATGAGAGTGAGATCGAAATCTCCTAACTTTACCCTCGTGTCGTAGCCGTGTTCTCCGGTCGCGAGCTTGGGCGGCACACTAAAATTCGCCGGACTGAATACCCAGTTTGGATTGGCGAAGTCGTTAAGGAAGCGGAAGTATTTAAAGCGACGATAAGTGGCGTCGAAGCGATACCACTTTGGCTGTTCGACACTCGCGCGCACGTTGCCCTGCGGATCGGCGCCCCAGCCTGTTGAATTAACCAGGAACGTTTCGAACAGAGAGCCTTTGCCGGCAGTCGACCTGAGCAGGAAAGAGCTGTCGAAGAGTCGCGGCCCGGCCTTGTAGTTGAGATCGCTTCGATACTTGTTTAGATCACCGTCAACACTGAGCCCGCGATACCCAAACTCCACACTACCGATAGCTGTATAGTCGCCGGCCTTTTCGCCCTGATCAGGCGGTGTATCAGATGAATCAGACTTTGCGGGAGACGGTGAGGGTGACGGTTGTTGCGCAACTACTCCGAATGCCACGCTCAGGACCATCATTAACCCGATCAGTTGCAGCGAAATTTTTTGCTTCGTGCTCATGGCCCATCCTCGTTCACTAAAGGTTCAAAACCCACGTTCTCAGCGGAAAAAGACCGGACTCGTACGAGACCCGTGAATCTTGATATGGCAATTTGTGCAATTCCCGTATTGTGCGTTCAGGTTGTGCTGCGGACCTGCGGGTTCATCTGCGCCGACACCATGCGCAACGCTGTGGCAGGTCAAACAGAGTTGTGCGACGCGGCTCGTAATCAACAGGCGCGGATTGGACGAGCCGTGCGGGGTGTGACACGCGATGCATCCTTCGGTCTTAACGGGAGCATGCTCGTAAACAAATGGTCCTTGCTTGTCTGCGTGACACTTGATGCAGGCTGCATCGGCGCCGGTGGCTAGTCGTGTTTGTTTCAGCTCAAACCCGCCGTGTGGATTGTGGCAGTCGCTGCACCGCATGGCGCCCTCCAGCACCTTGTGGTGGAACGGCAGGTTGAACTGGTGCTTGATTTCGCTGTGACAACCTAAGCAAAGCTGTGGCTCGCTCTTCTTGAGCAAGCGTATGTCGGCGAAGCCAGGCTTTTGAGCATTTGCCGGGGAGACGAAGACGTTTGAAGCGGCTAGCTGACGGCCGGTCGGCGCCGAATGGGGGGAGTGGCAATCAGTACACCCGATGTCATTGCGCCAGTGCTCGCCGCGGCGGAAGTTGTTGTGTTCCTCTCGGCCGGAGTGACAGGCTAAACACGTCTCGGAGGTTTCTTTGGACGACTTGTTCTTGAATGAGATGATCTTCTTCGGATCACCTTCTTCGATGTGAGCTTTGCCTGGACCATGGCACGACTCGCAACCGGTTACCTTCTCTTTCCAACTCGCGATCTTTGTGAGCTGAGCGTGGGAAGTGTGTGAGAAGTTCTTGAACTGATCCTCGTGGCAGTCCTTACACGCGTCGCTGCCGACGTAATCTTCAGATTTGAACTTTGCGACTTGGGCCTGGTTTGCCGCCGCTGATTGGGAAGGATTGCGGTAGCTGATCCAACCGAGCGCGGCGAAAACCAAGCCACAGATCAGGAGTGCTTTAAAGAATCTACTCATCTAAGCCCCCACGTATTGATTGTTCGACGATTGACAGACCGTGACCTCGGCATTCTAGGTTAGTGGCCGTTGAGAAGATGTGATGAGCGTCACATTCAGACGGAGGCGATCGTCTGTAAAGCCGCTCGGTCGCGTATAGAGATGCTGCTGCATCTTACGCTAATAACTTGCCTCTTATCAAGGTTTGCCAGTAGTCGCGTCACTGTCTCGCGCGAAGAGCAGATCATCTGCGCGAGCTCTTCGTGTGTAAAAAACTTGTCGACGCCGTCGTCTTTGCTCAAATCAAGCAGGAGCCTGGCCAGCTTGGCGACAGCCGTTTGCGGTAAGACTAAAGACCTGGCCCGGTTCATGAGTTCTGCCAGTTCGCGGCTCAATATTTTCATTATTGTCTGAGTGGCGGTCTGGCTTTTTCGCATCAGTTCGATCAATTCGGCGCATGAAATGAAATCTGTGCGACATGGCTCGAGCGTCTTGACCGTTGTTTCGTAAGCCGCGTTCTGTAGTACTGAGTTCAAGCCGAGTACGTCGCCGGCTTGGGCGAGACGAAGTATCACCACGCGTCCTTCACGCGACGAGATCGACACGGTTGCTCGGCCTGTTCGCAGGACGTGGACGCCGCGAGCGGGCTCACCTTCTGCTAAGAGGATCTTTCCGCGCGGGTGCAGAAGACTCAGGTTACTAACATTGGCGGCGTGAATGGCCTGGAGGAACGAAGGGGAATCCGCTTCCTCTTTATTCATCGCCAGTCCGTCAGCTTCATCTATTTTTATATTTTGCGCGCTTGGCATGTCAGGTTCCGGCTGAAATATCAGCCAGCCCTTGCCGGGCAACGCTTATGCCAAGCGAAAGGTGCTGAATTGTTTTGTATTTGGCGTCGTACGTCGGGGAATATTTCGCAAGCCAACCTCTTCGTGCGAAAGAATCCACTGTAGGGGCGGCCCTCCGTGGCCGCCCGCGCTTCGGCACGCGCGGTGGTCCAGAACGGGCGGCCACGGAGGGCCGCCCCTACAGTGCGTCTTTTGGGATTTTAATGAGGCTAAGCTTGTGCGTCTGTGGGTCTACGTTCGGTGACGGGCGTTGCTTCTGCTTTCAGATCTTTCAACAAGCGGTTGAATGCTATCTCAAAGGAAGTCTCATTTGACGCTCAGATCGCGGTGGTTGAGAGCGAATTGTTGGCGAGCGTAAATAACTAAATGTTAAGGGACGCAATTGTAGGGGCGGACAGCCGTCCCTACAGTTGTATTGGAAATCGTTTCGTTCCGGTGCGAGGTCTTTATCAGGTTTGGACCATACCTGACAGGGTTGTGGCGGTTAGGTGTGTCGGTTATAGCGAATAGCTGCAAGGAATCCGGAACAGATGATTGGGATCAGCCAGCACCTGTTTCGGTTTGCCGAGATCCGAGATAGGGTTTGGCGCGCCTCCTTGTGAGGTCTCTGAGAACCTAAAAGAAATCTGCAAAAGTTCCGACAGGGTTTCATAGGTCCGGGAAGCAGTTTGATAGATCTCACTTGGTAGTCGTTCAACGCCCGACAGAGATCTCGCGGATCCTGGAAGCGATTTGTGGGATGGAAAACAGTTCACGGGACATTCAATGAGCAATTCATAGCACGCTACGCATTATTTATCGAACGGGCGGCCACGGAGGGCCGCCCCTACAGTTGGATCTTTTAAGACAGTTTCATCCTTGCGCCGAGGTGGCGAGGTGTTGGTGGAAGAGTTTGGCGCTGGCCTCGAGGAAATCGTAGGAGGTGACGATGCCGACTAGTTGGTTGTTGTCAACAACGGGAAGACAACCGACGCGGTTTTTGCGCATGAGCTCGATCGCTTCCAGTGATGAGGTTGAAGGAGAAACTGTGACGGGGTCCGTGACCATGATCTCGCGTACCGTCGTCGCCTTAACACTCTTGATCATCATGCGGAGCAGGCCCCGATGAGTCACCAGGCCCACTAATCGCCCGTCCTGATCTTCGACCGGCACGTGCCTGATGTGTTGCCAGTCCATCACACTCGCGGCGAGATCGATCAGATCATCCGGACTGACGGTGAAAAGATCCGTTGACATGAACTGCCCGACAGTACGATATCCATGTTCCCACGCGTCACTATCCTTCTTCTCGATCACCGGCCAACGATGAACCGGTTCACCCCGCTTCTGGTTGGCCAGAATCTCAGCAGTCAATCGTCTGTGACTCGCGTCTTTCGAAGCTGAGCTTCCGATCGCAGAAAGCGACTTCATCATCCAGCGCGCTCCGGTTTGCCCGCCGCGCGTACGTTCCTCAATGATCCCCAGATACATGTCAATGTCGTCGCTTGCCACGTGCGCATTAGTCAATCCCTGACGCGCCAGCGGGAGTAATTGGTCCAGGATGAGCACGGCTGCGTTATGGCTCTGACCGTCAAGCCACTGGAATTGAGCATCGAGTCCATGCCTCGCGGCGCGGAAAAAGTTTAACTTCGCATCGTCGAACGCCATCTGCGTCGCAATCTCGCCGTATACTTGCGGCAGCGCAACCATCAAGCCGGTGAAGAAAGCCGCATTCGCAATCTCATCAATGATTGTTGGACCAGACGGCAGCGCGCGGTTCTCGATGCGCAAGTGTGCAACACCATTTTGTACGCCGTAACAAGCCCGATTCCAGCGCCAAACAGTTCCGTTGTGCAGGCGCAAGGCTGAAAGGGCAGGCGTCTCACCACGCGCCAGCACGGCAAACGGATTCTCATCCGGTTCCGCGATCATGATCGGACGAAAGCGCGTGATCTGATCGTGAAAGAGCTCGATTACCGAATGCTGCAGCCAGCTATCGCCGAAACTGACGCGCGTCGGTTGGTTGCGCGCCAGTTGCGGACGCGAACGTTCGTCAGTCGAGTGCTGAAACAGGGCCACGCGTGTTTCCTGCCACAATCGTTGACCAAGCAAGAGCGGGGAATTGACCGCAACAGCCAGTGCGGGCGCAGTGATCGCCTGCGCGACGTTGTAATGATTCGCGAACTCTTTGGCGTTACTTTGGAAATGAAACTGGAAACTCGTGTTGCACGATTCCATCATGATGTTGTCGTGCGTCAATTGCAGCTCATCTAATCCCTTGATGTGAATCGAGAGTGGACCGCCACGCATCCGGATCACTCCTT
>Ga0134124_10001003_pt1 | contig 22675 bp, 17 predicted proteins | sample KB304_FD_96880 | JGI IMG/M metagenome (GOLD analysis project Ga0134124, IMG submission 96880) | Terrestrial soil microbial communities without Nitrogen fertilizer from Kellogg Biological Station, Michigan, USA - KB3-0-4 | ecosystem: Environmental > Terrestrial > Soil > Unclassified ... | reverse complement strand
CTGGGAATCGTCATCATCGCCCTGCTGGCGGGGATTACCTCCGAGAGGCTGTCGGCTCGCCTCGGGAAGGTGCTTCTGCCAAAAGGGGAGACTAAGGCCGCCGCTCCCGCTTCGACCACCACGCGTACGGAAGATCTTTCTTTTTATGCTCCGATCCTGACGGCGGGACTTTTCGGCAAGGCGGCCCAGGGTCCCCTTACCCCGATCACGAATGCTCCCGCAGCTGGACAGGCCGCTCCTGCCACCGCACCGGCCGAACTGATGCTGCTTGGCACCGCGGTCGGATCATTTCGCGAAACCTTCGCCCTGGTGCGCCATACGACAAAACAGGAAGAACGCGTGTTCCGTCTCGGGGACATGGTCTTCGATGCCGGGCGTCTGGCTGAAGTCGGCAAGGAAAAGGCATTCATCGTCATCAACAACAAGAAAGTCGAACTGCTCACACCGATGACGCCGCCTGCGGCCTCTCCGGCCGGCCAACCGGCCGCGGGAGGGGCGCACACGGGCGTAGCGGTGACCAGCACGGGAGCAGGAAATTACGTGATCGATCAGCGGGCCCTTAATGCCTCACTGGATAATCCGGCCCAGGCGATGGGAGATGCCCGCCTGCTCCCCAGCCAGAAGGACGGCAAGGTCGAAGGGTTCCGGGCCTCGGAGGTCAAGCCGAACGGGGTCTTTGCCATGATCGGCATCAAGAATGGCGATATTTTGCTGCGTTTGAACGATTTCCCGATGGATTCGCCGGACAAGGCGCTGCAATCGTTCATCGCCCTGAAGGGGCAGAACCGGTTGAAGCTGGATATAATCCGCGACGGGCAGCCGCAGACGTTCAATTACGATATACGCTAGGAAATGCCACTTTTGCACTCTGGCGGCGTAAGTCTTCACACTTGCGCGTCAACGTAGCGCTGCTACGCTTCCTTGCAAGTGTTCGACAGCCTTGCCAGAGCACAAAATTGACATTTCGATGGAGTTTAGCTGAGATGACCTATTGCAGGAGGCACACTTGACACGATATATATTCCGTACTTTTTGCACCTTTGTTTTGATGGGCGTGCTTCTTGTTTCTCCGGCTATCGCCGCCGGCGGCAAGGGGGGGGTGGTGTTGAACTTCAACGAGGTGGATATCTCCACCATGGTGAAGTTCATCAGTGACCTGACCGGTAAAAACTTTATCCTTGATGATCGGGTCAAAGGGAAAATATCGGTGTACTCTCCTTCCAAGCTTTCGATCGAAGAGGCGTATAATGTCTTTACCTCGGTTCTGGAACTGAAGGGGTTCACCGTAGTGCAGAGCGGAAGGGTAGCCAAAATTGTCCCCTCTTCCTCCGCCAAGCAATCGGGCTTCAAGTTGCTGCCGGAGGGGGAGCAGGCTCCGGTCAACGAGAGCTACGTCGCCCAGGTGTCCAAGCTGGAATATATAACCCCTCAGGAAGCGGTGACGTTTCTGCAGCCGATGGTTTCCAAGGATGGTCACATATCCGCCTTCGGCCCCGGCAATCTGCTCCTGATGGTAGATTCGGCCATCAACATCCGCAAGCTGCACGGCATTCTGCAGACTATTGATACCGAGCGGACCCGCGAAGGGCTTGAGATCATCTATCTCAAGAACGCCTCGGCAGAAAGTGCCGCGACGACCGTGCGCCAGTGGCTGAGCGGCTCAGACGGCAAACCGGGCGGCCAGCCCGCTGCCCCCGGCGGAAGCGGTACGACAAGCGTCCTTGCGGATCAGCGTCTGAATGCCCTGCTGATTTTCGGCAACGATTCGATCAAGAACGCAATCCGCGAACTGGTTGCAAAACTCGATGTCACTCCGCCCGAGGCAAGCAGCAAGGTCAACGTCTATTATCTGGAAAACACCGATGCGACCGAGATGGCAAAAGTCCTGGACGGCGTAGTCAAGGGGATTTCCGCCCAGGCGACCCCAGCGCCCGGCGCAGGCGCACCGCAGGCATCCCCCTTCGAAAGCGGCAAGGTTACCATCACTCCCGACAAGGCTTCCAATTCGCTCGTAATCATGGCCTCCCCCAATGACTACAACAACCTCACGCAGGTGATAAAAAAGCTGGACCGCCGCAGTAAACAGGTCTTTGTGCAGGTGCTGATCGCCGAAGTATCGCTCGACAAATCAAACGATCTGGGAGTGGAGCTTGGGGTGCTGGGAGGCGGCTCTCCGAACAGCAGCCTGACAATAGCCGGACTGTACGACCCGCTCAATTCACTCTCGACTGTCGGCGGGATCATCGCGACAGGTAATAACGGCGCGTTAACCCCCAATGTCACCGCCAAGCCGCTGAACGTGACGGCGGTCTTGAAGGCGCTTGACAAAAACGGCCTCGTGAACATCCTCTCCACCCCCAATATCCTGACATCGGACAACAAGGAGGCGGAGATCAACGTCGGCGAAAACGTGCCGTTCCAGGGGGCGGCAACGCAGAGCACATTCGGCACAACGCAATCCGTCGAGCGCAAGGATATCGGTATCAATCTCAAAATCAAGCCCCAGATCAGCGAGGGGGACTATGTCAGGATGGATATCAACCAGGAAATTTCGGCGGTAAAGGCCAGCAAGGGACAGGCCATCGACCTGGTCACCACCAAACGCTCGGCCAAGACCAGCGTTGTCGTCAAGGACAAGGAGACGGTCGTGATCGGCGGGCTGATCCAGGACTCCGAGCAGGAAACCGTCAGCAAGGTGCCGCTGCTGGGAGATATCCCGCTTCTTGGCTGGTTCTTCAAATCCAAGAACAAGACGCGCAGCAAAACCAACCTGGTGATCCTGTTGACGCCGCATATCGTCAAGGATGCCGCCGATCTTGCCGAAATGACGCGAATTCAGCGCCAGGCGTTCGGGGAAGCAGCCAAAAAGAGCGAACCCGTCGACGTGGAAAAAGGGATTACCGGCAAATGAGTACCGGCGACGTGGGGACTGCTGGCGAGTTGGAGGCCGTTGCCGACCGGCTCGGAATACCGTGCCGATCTGAAATTCAGGCTGATGAGGTCGATTCCGAACTGCTGAATCGCCTCCCGCTGACGTTTGCCCGTGCCAACTCGATCTTGCCGCTGCGCGAGGTTGACGGCGTCATCAGGGTCGCGATATCCAGCGCCGCCGGGATGCTGCAGCTTGACGAACTGCGCCTGCTGTTCGGCAAGCCTCTCGAAGCGGTACTGGTGCCGGCCCCGCTTCTGGCGGACGTCATCAATATTGTCTACGCAGGTGCCTCGGGGACGGCCCGCGAAGTGCTGCAGGAGCTGCAGGGGGAAGATCTCTCCACGGTTGCCACCGAACTGAACAACCCCAAGGATCTGCTGGATCTGTCCGATGAGGCTCCGGTTATCCGCCTGCTCAACTCGATTCTCTCGGAAGCGGTCAAGGAGCGGGTCAGCGACGTCCATATCGAACCGTACGAACGGGATCTGCTGGTCCGCTTCCGCATCGACGGCATCCTCTACGAAAAGCTTTCCCCCCCCAAAATCATCCAGGATGCGCTGGTCTCGCGCATCAAGATCATGTCCGGTCTCAACATCGCCGAAAAACGCCTGCCGCAGGACGGCCGCATCCGGGTGCTGGTCGCCGGCCGCGATGTCGATATCCGCGTCTCGATCATTCCGACCTACTACGGAGAGCGGGCCGTGCTGCGCCTGCTGGACAAGAAAAAGGGGATCCTCTCCCTGGCCGACATCGGTCTGGGGGAACATGGCGTACGGACGCTGGAGCGAATGCTGACACGGACGAGCGGCATCATCCTCGTGACCGGGCCGACCGGCAGCGGCAAGTCTACGACTCTCTACGCCGCGCTGAACAGGGTCAATTCCAGCGAAAAAAACATCATCACCATCGAAGATCCGATCGAATACCAGATCAAGGGGATCGGCCAGATCCAGGTAAATCCCAAGATAGATCTGACCTTCGCCGGAGGGCTCCGCTCGATACTGCGCCAAGACCCGGACATCATCATGGTCGGCGAAATCCGCGATGCCGAAACGGCTGAAATCGCCATTCAGGCCAGCCTGACCGGGCATCTGGTGCTCTCAACCCTGCATACCAACGATGCCGCCACCGCCGTGACCCGTCTCGTGGATATGGGGATCGAACCGTTCATGATCGCCTCCTCCCTGTCGGCGGTTGTTGCCCAGCGCCTGGTGCGGGTGATCTGCCCGCACTGCCGCGAAGCGTATCGACCGGTGGAGGAGCACACCGGCGTAATCCTCCCTGAGAAGCTGTATCGCGGACTGGGGTGTGACGCCTGCTTCGGCCTCGGCACCCTCGGACGGACGGCAATATATGAGATCATGCCGATTGACCAGGAACTCTGCTCGATGATCATTCGCCGCGCGCACGCCGGAGAGATCAAGGAGTATGCGGTTGCCCAAGGGATGAAGACCCTGCGCGACGACGGCATTGCCCGGGCCGCCGCCGGGATTACCACAATTGAAGAGGTTCTGCGCGTTACCCAGGACGATTATGCCGACGTTCCGCTATAAGGCCTACAGCACCACCGGATCTTCGGTCTCGGGCAGCATAGAGGCCGATTCCGAACGGCAGGCGATGCAGCAGCTCAAGGGAAAAGGACTGCTGCCGCGCGAGGTGACGGAAGAGGGTGGCGCGGAGGGCCGCTCCGGAACGTTCTCTTTCCGCCGTGGTGTTCCGGCCGATCAGCTGTCGCTCTTCACCCGTCGTCTTGCCACACTGGTCGCGTCGTCCATACCGCTCTTTGAGGCTTTTGGATCGCTCTGCGAGCAGGAGGAAAACGGGCCGCTCCGCCAGGCTCTGGTCCGGGTAAAAGAGCGCATCGCCGAAGGGGCCTCCCTGTCGCGGGCCCTCTCAGCCGAGCCGGGCATCTTCGGCGAAAGCTATGTCAGCATGGTGGCGGCCGGCGAGGCAGGCGGCGCCCTGGATGCCGTGCTGGAGCGGCTGGCGGATTTCCTGGAGGAGCAGGAGCAGGTGCGGAGCAAGGTCACATCGGCCCTGGCCTATCCGATCCTGATGGTATTCGTTGGAGGGGGGGTGATGCTCTTCCTGCTGACGGTCGTCATTCCCCGTATCGTGACCATTTTCGAGGACAGCAAGGCCTCGCTGCCGCTGATTACCATAATCCTGATCAAGGTTAGCCATTTCCTGCAGGGATACTGGTGGATCCCCGCCTCCCTGATAATCGCCTCGGTCCCCCTCTATCGCAAAGCCATGAAGCGCGACGATCTGCGCCTGAAACGCGACACCCTGCTGCTCCGCCTGCCTATGGCCGGAGGGATGCTGCAGCGCCTGATCCTCTCCCGTTTTGCAAGGGTTCTGGGACTGCTACTCTCCAGCGGGGTGCCGATAATGAAAGCCCTGGAGATCACCGGCGAGGTCGTGGTCAACCGGGTCTACCGCTCCTTTCTGCGCGGCGTGATGGAGGAAGTTGCCCAGGGGGGGAGCCTGTCGGGAAGCCTGAAGAAGAGCCCCCTTTTCCCCCCTCTTCTGGTGCATCTGGCGGGGGTCGGGGAGAAGAGCGGCAACCTGGAAGGGATGCTGGTAAAGGCCGGTATCGCCTATGAACGCGAGTTCAGTGCCCGTCTGACCCGCCTGATGGGGCTGATGGAGCCGCTCCTCGTGCTCGCGATGGGGGCGGCGGTCGGTGTCGTGGTTCTGGCGGTGCTGCTGCCGATATTCGAACTGAACCAGTTGATCAAGTAGGAGGATACATATGGACTTCACCAGAATGTTGCATAAATTCACCGTAGTTCCCTCCCTGACCGACGAACTGGCCGCGCTGCAGCGGGTGGCATACAACCTCTGGTGGTGTTGGGAACCGGATGCGACCAACCTCTTCCGCCGTCTGGACCCGGATCTGTGGAAATCCACCCGCCACAATCCGGTGGAAATGCTCGGCATACTGCAGCAGACGACGCTGGAGTCGCTCAAGAGCGACGAAGGGTTCATGGCGCATCTCAAGCTGGTGGACGAGAAACTGAACGACTATCTCCAGGCAAAAACCTGGTTTCAGAAAACGGGCGATGGCGCTTCAAAGATGAAGATCGCCTATTTTTCGATGGAGTACGGCCTGCATGAATCGCTGCCGGTCTATTCCGGCGGCCTCGGCATTCTGGCCGGCGACCATCTTAAATCGGCTTCCGATCTTGGATTGCCGCTGGTCGGAGTCGGGCTGCTCTACCGGCAGGGGTATTTTCGCCAGTACCTCAACAACGAGGGGTGGCAGCAGGAGTATTATCCCGAAAACGATTTTTACAATCTGCCGTTGACCCTTGAGCGTGACGAAAACGGTGCGCCGCATCAGTTCGAGCTGGAGTTCGGGCCGCGAAAATTCAAGGTGCATATCTGGCGGGTCCAGGTCGGCCGGGTGCCGCTCTATCTGCTGGATACCAACCTGGAGGAGAACAGCCCTGAAGACCGCCTGATCACGGCCCAGCTCTATTTCGGGGACAAAGAGATGCGCATTATCCAGGAGATCCTGCTCGGCATCGGTGGCATCCGGGCCCTGCGGACTCTGGGGATTATTCCGAATATTTGCCATATGAACGAGGGGCATGCCGCATTCCTGGCACTGGAGCGCATCCGCCTGCTGATGGAGAAGCGCGGTATCCGCTTCAACGAAGCCCGCGAAATCGTCAGCGCCGGCAACATCTTTACGACCCATACCCCGGTTGAAGCCGGTATCGACCATTTTGCCCCGGAACTGCTGGACAAGTTTTTTACCGGCTATTTCACGTCGCTCGGGATCAGCCACGATGAATTCATCGGACTGGGGCGCCAAAACCCGAAAAACCGGCAGGAGACTTTCTGCATGGCGGTACTGGCACTCAAGCTGGCAGGACATGCCAATGGCGTCAGCCAGCTGCACGGCGAGGTGTCGCGCCGCATGTGGAAGAACCTCTGGCCGGAGCTGCCGGAAGAACAACTGCCGCTGACTTCGATCACCAACGGTATCCACACCCGCACCTGGATGTCGAATCATATGGCCAGCCTGCTGATTCGCTATCTGGGCAACCGCTGGCTGGACGATCCGACCGAACATAGCGTCTGGCGCCGGATTGCCAGGATTCCGGATGCCGAGCTGTGGCGCACCCGGCTGAGCTGCCGCGAGAGACTGGTCGACTTTGCCCGCAAAAGGCTCAAGGAACAGCTGATCAAGGTTGGCGCCACCTCCAAGGAGATTGCAACCGCCGAGGAGGTCCTCGACCCCGAGGTGCTGACGATCGGTTTTGCCCGCCGCTTCGCAACCTATAAGCGTGGAACGTTGCTGCTAAGGGATCTTGACCGATTGGCGGCTCTTCTCAATAACCCGGCAATGCCGGTGCAGTTCATCTTTGCCGGCAAGGCCCATCCGCAGGATCAGGAGGGGAAGGAACTGATCAGGCAGATCGTTCAGGCGTCGCATCAGGAGCGCTTCCGCCACCGGATCGTCTTTATCGAGGATTACGACATGGAGATCGCCCGCCATCTGGTGCAGGGGGTCGATGTCTGGCTCAATACGCCGCTACGGCCGATGGAGGCTAGCGGCACCAGCGGCATGAAGGTCGCCTTCAACGGCGGCCTCAATTTAAGTGTCCTGGACGGCTGGTGGTGCGAAGGGTATCAGGGGAACAACGGCTGGGCGATCGGCAAGGGGGAAGTCTACGAGGACATCGAATACCAGAACCAGGTCGAAGGGCGGGCCCTGTACGATCTGCTGGAAAAGGAGGTCATCCCTCATTTCTACGAAAAGGGGAGTGACGGTGTACCGCGCTCATGGATCGCCACGATGAAGGCTTCCATGCAGAGCCTCTGCCCGGTTTTTTCCACCGACCGCATGGTGCAGGAATATACGGGTCACTCCTACATTCCGTCGTATAACCAGTGGAAGCGCCTGGTTGATGACGATCTGGCTCTGGCCCTCGATCTGGCACGCTGGAAGGAGGGGATTTTCAAGGCCTGGCCGCAGATTCGCATCGAAGAGGCCGAGGCGCAGGCGGCAGACTCCGTAGTGGTCGGAAGCCAGGTTCCTGTTTCCGCCCGGATAGCGCTCGGTGCTGTCCCCGCCGACCATGTATCGGTGGAGGGATATTTCGGGGTGCTGGATTCGACCGGCAACATCCAGGGGGGTGAAACCGTACCGCTCGAAATGAAGAGCGACCTCGGAGGTGGTATATATCAATTCGGCGGTTTCTTCGAATGTCGCTTCTGCGGCCGGCACGGCTTTATGCTGCGGATAATTCCACGTCACGCGATTCTCGGCACTGTTTATGAGCCCGGTTATCTGATCTGGGGATAGCATGGCTCTAGCAGCGGACATACAGCAGCAGGTATTCGACCTGCTTTCGCGCGCCTCCAATCTCTCTTTTGTTTCGGCAGATCGGGAGGCTGGCCGCGCCAGTCAGCTGGTTCCGGGTCAGCGGGTAAGCGCCGAAGTCCTTACGACACTGCCCAATAACCGGGTTCAGGTTCAGGTCGGTGCCGAGAAATTCAATCTTGATCTGCCGATGACGGTTCGCACCGGGCAGACTCTGGAGATGACCTTTGTCTCCGGTGAACCGCGTTCGACGTTTGCCATAGCCCGCCAGACCGGATCCTCACCTCCGGTAAGCCTTTCCGATGCTTCGCGCCTGTTGAGTCTTCTGGTTTCAAGCGAGCAGATTTCCGATCCCGCATTCCGTGCGTCGCTCCAGAATATCGGCGAAATGATGCGGCGTTCATCTGGCGAAACGGGTGTGCTGGCCAATCTGATGGACGAGGCCTTGACGTATGGGGGCAAAGCGGCGCTCCAGTCAGCCGTGCCTGGATCGGGAGAGCGCCAGGGATTGACGCCGGAGCAGGCCAGGCTGACGGCGTTTGAAACCAACGCGGCCCAGATCCTCCGCACGATTGCCCAGAACTCACGGGTTATTCTGGTCGAGGCCGCCAACCAGCCGGCGGTGCCGCTGCCGTTTCTGCCGGGAGAAGAGGTCGAGGCTGCCGTGGTCGGTACGCTGCCCGGCGGCAGGGTATTCGTGCAACTGGCCGGCACGCCCGTGGAAATGGTTCTGCCGCGAGAGGTCCGGAGCGGGGATATTCTTCGCCTGACTTACATATCGTCACAGCCGAAACCGACCTTTGCCATTCCCCGCATGTTGCCGGACAGTTCTTCCGGGGTCCTGAGCGAGGCCGGACGCTGGCTGAGCGTGCTGGAGCACAGTGAGGGAGGGGTGTCAGATCAGCAGATGTACGTGCTGGAGCGGCTGAATGCTGTGCTGAAAAGCCTTCCTCCCGATTCGCCTGCCTTTACGGCCATTCTGGATGAGGCCATCACCTACCAGACGGTCTGGCGGGGCCAGACTTCTCCGGAACTTTCCGGCGCCGCACAGGCGTCGCTCCAGACCCCGTCTTTCTCTCCCGCTACGGCAGGGAACGGCATCATACTGAGCGACGACATGGCCAGGCTTCTTCAGGCCGTAATCAAGGGTAATCGCCTGGCATTGCTTGAGGCGCTTGGTCAGCAGGCCATGCCGACCGGCTTTGCACCGGGGCAACAGCTTAAGGGAGAGGTTCTGGCGGCTCTGGGGGGCGGACGATTCATGGTCCAGGTTGCGGGTCGGAGCATGGAATTCATTCTGCCGAAAGGGATTGCCCGTGGTGACATGATTAACCTGTTTTTCATAACTGACGAACCCTGTCAGACATTCCTGATGGCACGCTTCGGCCGGCCCGGAGACTCAAAGGTCAGCGACACGGGACGTTGGTTGAGCGGTTTTCTGGGTGAAGCGGCCGGTCAGCTGCCGGCTCAGGCTACGCTCGGTATTCTGCGGACATTGCTGGCCGAACCGACGACTGACGCCCCACTGCTCGGACGGGTGCTTCAGCAGGGCCTTCGCGAAAGCGGCCTGTTTTACGAGTCTCATCTGGCCCGCTGGTTTGGCGGAGACTTTCCGCTGGAAGATATCCTCAGGGAGCCGCAGGGGCGCCTGTCTCCCCGTCTGTCTCATACGGGAGAAGAGGCCGGCATGCCGGCTGATGAGCTTGTGAGGGCCAGCATCCGTACCGGGTCAACCGAAGTGATGGAGGCGCTCCTCAAAAAAGCCGGCGCCACTGCGCATGAGGGAATCGCCGATCAACGCATGCTGCCGATGGTCAGCGACCAGCTCTCAACACTGCAGAGCGGGCAGCTGGTGTTTCGAGGCGATCTTGTTCCCGGCCAGCGCCTGGAGTGGATGGTAGCCGAGCGGGACGCGGGACGTAACCAGGCCGGAGAGCGCGAGCGGAGTTGGGAAACCAGCGTAACCATAAGCCTGCCGCATCTGGGACCGGTCACGGCCCGGCTTTCCCTCGATGGTACGTGTGTCACGGTTAAAGTCAGTGCTGAAAACAGCGAGGCCGTGCCGGTATTGCAAGCGGGCAGGGCGCGTCTTGCTGAACAGCTGGAGGGCGCCGGACTGACGCCGTCCGAGATGAGCATCGGCCATGCCGCCGCGTGACGATAAAGAACGCAGGGCGGCAGCACTCTCCTATAAACAGGGGTACTATGCTCCGGTTGTCGTCGCCAGTGGGAAGGGGGTCGTCGCCGAGGCGATCATCGCCTGTGCCCATGATGCGGGTGTTTATGTCCATGAGTCACCGGAGCTTGTCAGGTTGTTGATGCAGGTTGACTGTGATCAGTTCATTCCTCCCGAACTGTACCGGGCGGTTGCTGAAGTACTGGTCTGGCTGCAGTGGTTGGAGAACCAGCAGAAATAAGTCAATGCGCAGGGAGGGACCGATGCGGATCAAGTTTGGCACCGATGGCTGGAGGGGGGTCATCGCCCGGGATTTCACCTTTGAAAATCTTTCCCTGGTGGCACAGGCCACCATGGATTATCTGAACCGCGAGGGTTTGGGGAACAAGGGGGTGGTAATCGGCTATGACCGCCGTTTTCTGTCGCGGGATTTTGCCCGGCGGGTGGCAGAGATTGCAGCAGGCAATGGAATTCATGTTCGTCTGACTGAGGATTACGCTCCGACACCGGCGGTTTCATGGGCCGTGCGCGAGACAGGCTCCGGAGCCGGGGTGATGATCACCGCCAGCCATAATCCGCCAGAGTATAACGGCTTCAAAATCAAAGAAGCTTTCGGCGGTTCCGCTCTCCCGGCCACAACCGGAATACTCGAAGAAATCGTCGCGTATAACCGGGAGAACAACCGTCGTGTCATATCGGTTCCGTATGATGAGGCCCTGAAAAAGGGAACTATTGAGCTCTTTGACCCATGTGAAGGATACTTCCACCAGATCAGCCGCTATGTCGACCTCGATCTGATCGCACGCTCCGGGATCAGAGCGTTGGTTGATCCGATGTTCGGCGCCGGCAGCGGCTTCATACCGCGTCTGCTGCCCGGAGTTGATGAAATCCACAACATTGAAAATCCTTCGTTCGGGGGAGTGCCGCCCGAACCGATCGGTCAGCATCTGCAGGAGCTGTCTGCCCTGCTAAAAAGTGGAAAATACCTGGTCGGCCTGGCGCTGGACGGTGATGCGGACAGGATTGGAGCCGTTGATGAGAATGGGGACTTCTTCTCCTCCCACTGCATCTTTGTCGTCATCCTGCGGCATCTGATCGAACATAAGAAACTGTCCGGAGCGGTGGTCAAAACTGTTTCGACAACGCGCATGGTGGATCTGCTGGCCGAAAAATTCGGGTTGGAACTCTTTGAGACACCGATCGGTTTCAAACATATCTGCGAACTGATGCTGGAGCGCGATATTCTGATGGGTGGTGAAGAATCCGGGGGGCTTGGGGTGAAAGGGCACATCCCGGAGCGGGACGGTATTCTGCTCGGGCTGCTGCTGCTGGAGGCTGTCGCGGTCAGCGGCAAGGGACTCAGACAGATGCTTGATGAGATCATGGACGATATCGGACATTTTTATTATCAACGAATTGACCGCCGAATTGAAGATACCTCCAAAGCGAAGCTGATCGCACAGCTGGCTTCAGACCCTCCGACAGTGATCGATGGTCAGCGGGTTGTGGCCACCAATTTCAGCGATGGTTTCAAATTTATCTTTGAAAGCGGTGACTGGCTGCTGATCCGTCCGTCCGGAACCGAGCCGGTTTTGCGTCTGTACAGCGAAGCGGGATCGCCGGATCAGGTCGAGCGCTTCCTTCGGCAGGCGCTGATAATAGCCGGTTGTTAATATTTATTTGAGTACCGTCACTACACGGTTGCGTTGGCGAAAAAAACAGATATAATCTCGCGCGCTGGGTCGTGCGGCTGGAAGCTGCAATACGAACTGAACATTCATCCATACTGCTATGGAAAAATCACGAAAAGGAGCACACTGCAATGGCAAACATTCTGATTGTTGATGATTCATCCACCATGCGTAAAATCATTTCGAGATCTCTTCGTCAGGCAGGTCTTGTCGTCGACGAAATCTACGAAGCCGGTGACGGTATCGAGGGCTTGGGTGTGATTGCGTCCGGAAAATCCATCCAGCTGATTCTGTCCGACATCAACATGCCGAATATGGATGGCCTTGAGTTTGTCAAAGCGGTGCGTGCCAACGGCAACACAACTCCAATAGTCATGATTACGACGGAAGGTGGCGAAGAGATCATCGCAGAGGCCATCTCGAGCGGCGCAAGTGACAGCATTAAAAAGCCGTTTACCCCCGACCAGCTCCAGGAAAAGCTGGGAGGGCTGGTATGAGCCTTAACTTGGACATTTCCCGGTCAACAAGTTTTACCGAAGAACAGGTAGCGGCTTGCGTTATTAATGCGACCAGGGAGGTTTTTTCCACCATGGTCATGATGGAGGTGACCGACGATTTTCCGCTCAAGGAACCGGTAAGCCGTTTCAAATGCAGTATTACAGGGATGGTTGGTTTTGCCGGTACCTATTCCGGGGTGATTTCCATTCACTGTCCGGTTACTCTGGCGCTCATGATCACATCAAATATGCTTGGCATTGACTGCGATGAGGTTAGCGACGACTTGAATGATGCTATCGGAGAAATCGCCAACATGCTGGGAGGCAGCGTCAAACAAGTGCTCTCCAAGGGTGGACTGGATGTCAAACTGTCGATTCCGACCGTGATTTCGGGAGAAGATTATACCGTCAACTCCCTTTCCGACAATGATTGCGTTGTAGTCCCGTTTACCGTTGAAGGGCATACGCTGCTGGTAGGGCTTACGCTGAAAAAGGAAGATTAGTAAATTGGAAGACACTGTCTGATGGATGGTTATACAACGCTATACGGGATGCTGGAAACAGCTCTGAAGCAGGCCGGCGAAGAAAGCGGCATGCTGCTGGGGCAGGAACTTTCCATCGCTCTTTCCGACTCTCTTTTGACAAACAAGACCTCCTATTTCGGAGACCTTGACGACAGCTGCTTCGTTCTGGGAGTCGATTCGGGCGAGACTTACAACGGGCAGTTCTACCTCGTATTCATGCTGCGTGATGCAATCGTCATGAGCAGCATTCTGCTCGGCATCCCACCGGCGCGCATCCAGGAAAAAAAGCGGCTCTCAATTATCGAAAGTGACGATATCGACGCTTTTTCCGAGATTGCCAACATGGTAAACGGAGCACTCAACACCGTTTTCCAGGGAACGCTCCCCAACAAAGTCCGTCTCAAGTTGCTCTCCCCCAAGAAGTACATTCCAGACATTGACCAAATTAGTCCGGAAGAGCCGCTCCCGGATGGTGATTACCTGATGTTTCGCTCCAAACTGGAAATGCCGGGGCAGGAATTGAACCATCTGGATGTTCTGATTCCGGTCGCCCTTGGCAATCAGTATGATCCCCAGCCGGTGGCCGAAACAGAGGCTGTTGTTGAGGCAGAGACAGGGCCGGAACCCACCGGTGGAGATGATACGGGGGTGGTCGAAGAAGAGGGTGCCGAAACCGCTTCGGCAGAGGCCGCTGGAGTTGACAGTATTGTTGTGCTGGAGGATGATGAGGAACAACGCCAGCAGATGGTGGATCTGGTGTCATTTACCGGATATCAGGTTGCCGAGGGCCCGCTTAATGCGGACATAAAAGAGTTGTTCGCCGGCAGAAATGTCAAACTGGTCATCATCGGCTCTCAGGATGCCGATGATCGTGAATTGGCCGTATGCATAAAAGTCAATGCCATCCGTCAGGATCTCCCGCCGCCGATCATTATGAGTGCCGAGTGCTGGACGAGAACTGCAGTTCTGAAAGCACTTAAATACGGGGCTCGGGATATTATCATCAAACCCTTTAATGGTGCCGATGTGACTTCAAAGGTCAGTCGCTACTGCAAAATAGCGCCGCTTTAAGGCGGGTCATCTGATGGGTAATGCCCAGGTTTCACAAGTACCATCAACGCACTTCTGCCAGCGGGCACTTCTTTTTGGTGTACCGCTGCTCATGTTTGCCCTCTCGCTGCTTCCCGGCCAGGCGTCTGCCTCTGTTCCCAACAGTATCTATCGGATAGAAATTCGTCCTGAAAAAGATTTCACCCGCCTGACGGTACGTCTTGCTGATCCCCCGCAGTACAGACTTTCATCCATTCCCGGGAATCGTCTGCGCATAGTCATACAAGACGCCGGCGGCACATTATTTAAAAAGTTCCGACGCTATTCAGACAAAAATATTGGCGGGCTGGTTCTTATGAAACGGGGTGACAGCCTGCTGGTGACCTTCCAGATTTCCAGGACGGCGGGGTGGCGGGATATTTCCCGCCCTGATATCAGCGCAATAACAGTAGATGTTGGTGCTCCCTTTAGGCCGGGAGCGCCTCAGTCTCTGGGAGGACGGGAAAAAATCTGGAAAGGGGTTGAAAAACTGGTACGGGACTTCGATCCGCCGCTGAAGTCGGAGATCCCTTTTGCTCAAACGGATCAGCAGATTCTCAAGAATTTTCTTGCTGAAGATGAACAGAAAGCTTTCATGGCGGCGGAGGCTGCGCTCTACAAGGGACAACTGACCGATGCCGAGGAGCTGTTTACCCGCTTTGCATCACGTCAGGCCCCGATTCGTTCATTGGCGCTCTATCGTCTTGGAGAAACATGGTACAAACTGCAAAAATATCCCCAGGCTCTGGCCGCTTTTCGAGAGGCGGAAAGACTTTGGCCTGCCTACCTCAGGTTAAATCCGGAAGTTACATTTTATTACGGTGACAGTATCGCACGAAGTGGCGAGCTCACGTCCGCCCGTTCCTTACTTGCCGGTCTGGTTGCCCGGCTGGCTGACAAGACCTTTGCTCCTGCGCTGCTCGTACGGCTGGGCGATATCCTGGCCCGCCAGGGGCACGAGCCCGAAGCTCAGGCAATTTATCAAAATGTCGCGGAACATTTCAAGGAGAACAAAGCCAGCCAGATGTCGCTGATGCGGGATGCCGACAGCAGGTTTCTTCAGTCGACCCCCTGGAATTACCGACAGCTCAGCGCCGTATATCTGAACGCGTCAAGGCAAAGTGGCGACCTTGACATGCGTGAGGAAGCGCATTTTAAATATGTCCTTCTCGAGTCAATGCATGGTGAGGCGGGTGGGGCGTTGCAGCTGGTAATGGAGTTCCAGCGGAAATTCCCGCGCGGCGTGTACGTTGCGGTTATCAGGACCATTCGGGAGGTGCTGGTCGCTGAAGTCTTTCGGAACACGGCCTGGGACAAGGACCCGCTGGCACTCGTACGATTTATGGATGAACAGCACGAGTATCTCGGCAGCTGTATTGAACAGCCAGGATTTCTTGCGACAGTTATCCGTGCCTACAACGGAGCCGGGCGGCCGATCGAGCTGGTAAAACTGCTGTCTGCTTTGGTTGAGCGGGTTTGGGCGGCTCCGATAGCACCGGAGTTGTATTCGAGCATAGTTGACAATGCCGAATTGATCGGTGATACGGCTACTGCCGAACAGGCAATAAAAGCGTTTCTTAAAAAATACCCTGCCAACCCGAGGGCGCGCCTGATGACGGAACGGCTCGGTGCTATATATTTTTCAGCGGATAAATACAAGCAGGTCAAGGAAACGCTGCTCTGGCTGCTCAACAAAGGGGAGCGCGCCCAGCGTACTGAAAGCTATTATCTGCTGGGACGGTCGCTCTGGGCGCTTCAACTTTATCCTCAGGCCGCCAAATCGATGGACCTGTTTCTTGCGGCTCCATCGGGACGGGATCCAAGTATCGTACCGGACGCTTATTTTGTCGCCGGCTCTGCCCGGGAAAGCTCGGGCGATCTAAAAGGGGCCTTGAAACTGTTTGAAGCTGCGCTCAGGCTGCCGGATAACAAGCGCAATGAAGAGTTTATCTACAGGGCAGGACAGATTAACCTCAGCGTAGGCAACACCGTGCGAGCAAAAGGTCTGTTTGACCAGCTTGCAAAAAACGGCAAGGATCCCGATTGGCAGAAGCTCGCCCAACAAGCCCTGGCATCCATCGAATCGAAGTCTCCCACCAGGTAAACACATCGCGGCAAGTCAATATTATGACGTGGTCAAAAGAATGGCACATTCTGCGAGCTGATTCTCCGTCCTGCTGCACGGTTATATCCCTCACCATGGAAATGTGATATATTCAAGTACGAGATTTGCGCAGTTACGTCCGGATATTCCGGAATTAATACGTAGTTGCCCTGCAGTTTTGTGTTGCGTGGGTGGTCGTCAGGACTTTCGTAGGTGGTACGCTTATTGCACAATGATAGCAACTTCAAAAGGAGTCAGTTTTATGCAAGTCGACGGCATTTTCAGCAACACCGTAGAGCTTTTGGGAAAAAGTATTGACCTCAGGGCCAAAAATCAGAATTTGATCGCCTCCAATGTTGCCAATGCCGAAACTCCCGGTTTTGTTCCCAAAGCGCTGGATTTTGAACAGGAACTGCAGGGAGCCCTCAAAAGCGGTAAGCCGGGACAGCGCTCTTCCTCTCCCTCCCATGTCCGTCACATTCCAATTCGGGGCGCAGGAGCAGGCAGTGCCATTCAATCGGTTTCAGGCAAGGTGATCGAGACGCCCGCCAAGACACCCGGCATGGACGGCAACGCTGTCGAGCTTGAAAATGAAATGAGCAGGATGGCTGAGAATCAGGTCATGTTTAACGCATCAGTCCAAATGCTGAACAAAAAATTCGAAGGGTTGCGGACCGCAATCAAGGGGGCGTTATAAATGGACTTTTTTAGTTCCATGAATGTAAGTTCTTCGGCTCTTTCCGCGGGTCGGACGCGCATGAACCTGATATCGAGCAATCTTGCCAATGCAAATGCTACGCGGACTCCTGAAGGGGGGCCATACAAGCGGAAAGATGCTGTTTATGCGGCTACTCCCCTTGAGAACAGTTTCAACCGGGCTCTTGATGGCGCCACTGCCCAGCAGGTACGGAAAGTGGAAGTTTCCTCAATTGTTGAAGACCAGAATCCGCCGCGCATGCAGTATGATCCAGGTCATCCGGACGCCGATCCACAAGGATATGTCGCTATGCCAAACATCAACGTTGTGGAAGAGATGGCCGATATGATCGGCGCTACCCGTGCATATGAAGCAAATGTGACCGCAGTCCAGGCTGCAAAAAGCATGGCCCTGAAAACGCTTGAAATCGGCAGATAATATTAATTCTATTTTAAACTTATGGGGTAATAGACATGGTAATTAATGGTATCGGAAACGGAATCGGGATGGCGAAAGCCTTCCCGGAAACCAACAAGATAAGTTCCTCCTCTACGATGGATGGAGCGGGCAAGTTTTTCAGCGAGCTTGTCTCCAAGGTTAACGATATTCAGGTGCAATCGGACAAGTCGATCCAGGGGCTTGCCAGCGGGGAGAACAAAAACCTCCATGAGGTCACGATCGCTGTCGAGAAGGCGAGCATCTCGTTCCAGTTCATGAGTCAGGTCCGCAACAAAGCGCTTGAAGCCTATCAGGAAGTAATGCGGATGCAGGTATAATCTATTGTCGGAATCGTCAGTTCCGCAGTATCCGCTCTTATAAGCACTGATAGTGCGTTAACGAAGTTGTTTTCTGCAAAAACGCAAAAAACAGCTTCTAATCTACTTAAAAGCGCAGAAGATATTAATAACGTGTCTTATCGAAAGGAATACAGATCCCACCAATGCCAGAAGGAATCCGTCGTCTCATAGAACCATTTCTTGCGCTTTCTCCGGGCAAGCAGATGCTTATTGCCGCAGTGGCGTTTCTGTCTGCCGTAGCGTTCGCTATTCTGATTTTTGTTGCAAACCGTACCGACTACAGACCACTCTTCACCAACCTGACCTCGGAAGATGCCGGGGAAATTGTCAAAAAATTGAAGGATGCCAAAACACCCTATCAGATCACAGCTGACGGCAAGGGGATTCTTGTGCCGTCTGATAAAGTGTACGAGCTCCGCCTGACATTGGCTTCAGAGGGCATTCCTCAGGGTGGAGGTGTAGGATTTGAAATATTTGACCGAAAAAATTTCGGCATGACCGAGTTTGTGCAGAAACTCAATTATCAGCGAGCCCTGCAGGGCGAATTATCCCGGACAATTGCACAGCTGACAGGTGTCGAGCAGGCACGCGTGCACCTGGTCATACCGGAAAAATCGCTTTTCAAGGACAACGAGAAACCGGCCACCGCCTCCATCGTCCTCAAGATGAAATCAAACCGCGCCCTGAAGGACTCCGAAGTGCAAGGCGTTGTTCACCTGGTTTCGGCCTCTATCGAAGGGATGGACCCTGAACATGTCACGATTCTCGACAGCCGCGGCAAGATTCTCAGCAAGGGAGGCAGCAGTGATCCGACGGCTCGCATGACTTTGGCCATGCAGGAAACCTCGCGGACGTACGAAAAGAATCTTGAAGAGCGGATTCAGTCGCTGCTCGACCGGATTGTCGGTGGGGGAAAGTCGGTGGCGCGTGTCACCGCATCCTTCGATTTCAAACAGGTTGAGCGGGTAGAGGAGAAGTTTGATCCGGAGTCAATTGCTGTCCGTAGCGAGCAGCGGACAGAGGAGAAAGGGTCGTCCACTACCAGCAGTGCCGGTGTTCCCGGAGTGCAGAGCAACATCGGGCGTACAGCCGCCGGAGGTGGCACAACCTCTGGAGGCGGCTCCAAAAATGACGAAACCCTTAACTACGAGGTGAGTCGTTCGTCGGCAAAAATTATTGAACCGGTTGGAGCTCTCAGTAAAATTTCCGTTGCCGTTCTGGTCGATGGCAAGTATGAAGCGCCCGCGGCGGTCAAGGAGGGGCAGGTTGCCAAGGCAAAATACTCGCCCCGTTCACCGGATGAACTGCAGAAAATTGAAACCCTGGTAAAAAGTGCCGTTGGTTTTAATCCCGAGCGTGGTGACCAGTTGAGCGTTCAAAACATCCCCTTTCAAGACACTGAAGATGGGGGGAGCAGTGAGGTTGCAGCCTGGTGGACAAATCCGTTCTTTACCTCGCTGGCTAAGAACCTGATGGTCGGAATAGGCTTTCTGGTACTGATCATGTTCGTGATCCGTCCGCTTCTAGCTTCGCTACGAATTACAAGGCGCCCGACGCTTGAGAGTTTCGAAGCTATTGGTTCAGAGGTAGATCAATTGACAACAGCCGAGCGCGCGCTGCTTAACTCACAGTTGGCTGATCAGCAGAGCTTGATCGAGCAGGCGAAGAAGGATCCCTACCAGGTCGCCCAGATATTGCAGAACTGGGTCGCCGAGGATAAATAGCGCCATTTGTATATGCGGTAATAAGTGCCAATGATGTAGGCGGCGCTTGCTCCGCCCAACCGGGTGCGGCAAGCAGCGCCCCTACTTAAAAAGGGATTCCATGACAGGTTCAGAAAAGGCCGCCATCCTGCTCCTCTACCTAGGTAATGATGTAACTGCCAAGGTTTATGAGCATCTTGACGATACTGAAATAAAAAAAATCAGTAAAAGTATGGGATCACTCGGACATGTCTCGCGTGAAACGATCATGAATGTGGTCACCGATTTTACTGCGGTGATTGATCCTGAATCGGGCATTTTTTCTCAGGGGGATGAATTTGTCCTGAAAATCCTTGAAAAGGCTCTCGGGCCCGAAAAAGCACAGATGCTGATGGACGAATTGCAAGCCTCCAGTTATGGCGACCTGGTTGATATTCTGGCGAACATGGACTCGAAGAGTATTGCCAACTTCCTTTCCCAGGAACACCCGCAGACCATCGCTGTCGTCCTGGCCAAACTCAAGTCAAAGCAGACCAGCGAAATTATCAGTCTACTGCCTCAAGAGTTGCAGGCTGAAGTGGTCTTGCGCATCGCCGATGTTGAACAGGTATCACCGGATATTCTGAAAGAAATTGACGATGTAATGAAACGCGAACTCCAGTCGATGGGCGGCACACAGCGCTACAAGGTTGGCGGCATTGATAAGGTTGTCGATATGTTCAACCACTTTGAACGCAGCAGGGAAAAGCAGATCCTTGACAAACTGGACGTTCTCAGCCCGCCGTTATCTGAAATTATCCGCAAACATCTCTTTACCTTCGATGATGTATTTGCACTGGATGATCGCAGTATTCAGTCGGTAATGCGCGAAGTTTCAAACGACACATTGACGCTGGCCATGAAAACATCATCGGACGAGGTCAAGGAAAAGATTTTCAAGAATATCTCCAGCCGTGCCGCAGACATGATCAAGGAAGACCTGGAGGTCATGGGGCCGGTGCGTCTTTCGGATGTCGAAAAGGCGCAGGGAGAAATTATCAAAATAGTGCGCAAAATGGAGGAAGAAGGGAAAATTGTTCTTGCCGGCCGGGGAAGTGAAGATGTCCTCGTCTAGGATCATAAAACAGACAGTAGACGACAGTACCGGCATTTCAGAGTTCAGCTTCAGGAACATCGGGCAGCCGGGTGCAGTAATTACTACGGCACAGACTGCAGGAAGCTTTGTTCCGATGGGGTTGTTTCAAGGCGCCGGCATTCATGATTCAGCGCAGGAAGAGGCGGTCGATGCCGGCCCGCCACTCATTGAAATGAGCGAAGACGAGCTTAATAATAGAATCAGCGATGCATTCAATTCCGGTCTCAAAGAAGGCAAAGAGCTTGCCGAACGCGGCCTCATCAATGTTTTCAGGGCGCTGCGGGCTTCAAGCGAAGCGATACATAATCAGCGAGACAAGATATTTCGGGAATCAGAGGATGAGTTAATCAATCTGGTCATGCTCGTAGCCCGCAAGGTAATCATTCATGAAATCACCCAGGATCGCTCGATTCTGGCCGGGGTAGTCAGAAATGCGCTCGCCGGATTGTCGGCTCGGGAAGAGATAACCGTTCGCATTAATCCCGATGATTACCTGCTGGTTACTTCCGGACGTGATGAATTGCTGCACAATGAACTACTCAATGACCGGCTGCTGCTTAAGCCTGATCCATCAGTTGACGCCGGTTTCTGCCTCGTGGAGACGGCGATGGGAACCGTCGATGCCTCTCTGGACGGTCAGATGGATCAAATATATCGAAGCCTTCTTGAACAGCGTACCGTTGCCGTTGTTGTGGCGCCGTGACTCATGGCATGACGCGATATGCCTGACACAAAGCTCAATCTTGGAAAATACCGTTCGGCGCTTGAAACTGCCAAGCCGGTCAGGCTGCATGGCAAAGTCACCCAGGTGGTCGGCCTGGTTATCGAGGGGTACTGTCCTGATACTTCGGTAGGTGCCATCTGTGAGATAAAGCCGGTGGAAGGCGACCCGATCCCGGCTGAAGTGGTCGGATTTCGCAACAACAAGACCCTGCTGATGCCGCTTGGAGAATTGCGGGGGGTTGGTCTCGACAGCCTGATATCAGTCCGGCGCGACAATGCGACGATGGGGGTCGGTCCGCTCATGTTGGGGCGTGTGATCGACGGCCTGGGCAACCCGATCGACGACAAGGGGCCGATCAATAGCGAGGAAGAATATCCGATCTATGCTCTGCCGGTGAATCCGATGTCGCGCCCGCCGATCCGGAAACCGCTGGATCTCGGTATTCGTAGCATTAACGGCCTGCTGACCTGCGGGCAGGGGCAGCGGATCGGCATAATGGCAGGCTCCGGCGTGGGGAAATCGACCCTGCTGGGGATGATCGCCCGCTATACGGAAGCCGATGTGAACGTTATTGCCCTGATTGGTGAGCGTGGCCGAGAACTGCGTGAATTTATTGAAAAAGACCTGGAGGCGCAGGGTCTGAAAAAATCTGTCGTGGTAGTCGCCACGTCCGATCAGCCTCCCCTGGTCAGGATGCGCGGCGCCTACATTGCGACGACGATTGCGGAATATTTCAAAAATCAGGGGAAAAAAGTCCTGTTGATGATGGACTCGGCAACCCGCTTCGCGATGGCGATGCGTGAGGTCGGCCTTGCGATTGGAGAGCCCCCGACAACCAAGGGCTATACACCTTCCGTCTTTGCAGCGCTGCCGAAGCTGCTTGAACGAACGGGTAATTTTCCCGAGGGGAGTATCACCGCTCTCTACACGGTTCTGGTTGAGGGTGACGACTTCAATGAACCGATTTCGGATGCCATGCGCAGTATTCTGGATGGCCACATCGTGTTGTCGCGAGACCTGGCGGCCCGCAATATCTATCCGCCGATCGATGTTCTGGCGAGCGCCAGTCGTGTCATGTCCGACGTGGCGTCCCGAGAACACCTGGATGTAGCCTCAAAGTTCAAGGAAGTGCTGGCAACCTACCGCCAGTCCGAGGATCTTATAAATATCGGCGCCTACAAGGCAGGGAGTAGTCCTGGTATAGATTATGCTGTAGCGCATAGTGCGGAAATGCAGTCGTTCATGAAACAGGCGGTTCATGATCCGGT
>Ga0134124_10001002_pt1 | contig 22688 bp, 11 predicted proteins | sample KB304_FD_96880 | JGI IMG/M metagenome (GOLD analysis project Ga0134124, IMG submission 96880) | Terrestrial soil microbial communities without Nitrogen fertilizer from Kellogg Biological Station, Michigan, USA - KB3-0-4 | ecosystem: Environmental > Terrestrial > Soil > Unclassified ... | reverse complement strand
TGGAGTCGGTGTTGGCGTCGGGGTCGGCGTTGGCGTCGGCGTCGGTGTTGGAGTCGGTGTCGGAGTTGGCGTTGGCGTTGGCGTCGGCGTTGGTGTCGGCGTTGGCATTTGCGCGCGTGAGATTCTCCCGTTAATAGAACCGGCAGCAGTGCCGGGGCCGGTGATGCCGGTGATCTTTGCTATGCGGTCAGGGTTCCTAACCCCATGAGTTGGCGTGCTGACGCGATTTACCGATTGTGCGTCTGCCTGGCCCGTGGCGCTGGTGTTGCGAAACTGTGCCAGGTTACCAATGATCGCGACTGCAGTTTGCAGGCGTCGCACAGAAAGTTCGGTGTTGTAATTCACCTTGTTTGCGTGGCCTTCGTAGCTCGCGTGTGCCTCGACGTCGACCGTCTTTGGAGTTGCGAGGTTATTCGTTATCCAATTTCGAAGCGCGGTTGCGCCACCTACTCCCGGAGTGGGATGCGGTCCCTCGCTGGTTTTGAAAGGAATGTCATCAGGCACCGGGTTGTTGTTCATGTATCTCGTTAAGCCGGCACTGGGTGGAGTGGCGTGCCAGCCGGTAGCCTTCGGCAAGTCGTATTCGAAGAACAACTCGAACGTTTCCGTAGCCGGAGGTGTGGCAGGGTATTCCACCAGAATCGTATGGGTCGAGCCCGGTGCAACGTCCACGGTGAACTGGCCGCTTGCATCGACAGTTTTCGGTGTTCCGTCAACTTTAACTGTAGCGGTGGCTCCTCTCACGGTAAGTGTTTCCAAAGTTCCGGTCGCCGCGGGCGTATGCGTAAGACTTCGATCTGGCGGGAGCGGAGATGGAGTTGTGCTGTCAATGACCAAGGCTGCTGGCGGACGTGCAGCAGGCGTTGGCGTGGGAGTTGGTGTTGGCGTTGGCGTTGGCGTTGGTGTCGGAGTTGGTGTTGGTGTCGGAGTTGGCGTTGGCGTTGGATGTGGCGTCGGAGTCGGCGTGGGTGTCGGCGTGGGTGTCGGCGTTGGCGTCGGCGTTGGTGTTGGTGTTGGTGTTGGTGTTGGTGTTGGAGTCGGCGGTAGGGTACTGGCATCCGCGGCCCCGCCAGCTACCTGACCGAGCGCGAGCGTCGGCTCAAACCACTTGGCCAACAAATTCTCCTTGAAGAAATCCAAGGCCCACTTTTCTTTGTCCTTCTTATCCTGCGCAGTCGTAAAGTGCGTCACCTTTATATTTATCGCACCATCTTGCACTAACTTCTCGAACGCCGCATCGATCCCGAGTTTCAGGAAGTAATACTTCCCTGTCAGACTGGCACTGAAATGCTGATAGATGCGTTTAAAATCGGCCTTAATCACCACGTCAAGCGCCGGACGGATGCCGGTGAACTTTAGTTCATAAATCGCACCGACGGGCGCCGTGCCTTGCTTGAAGGCCTGCTCGATAATGATTGCGCCTTCCTGACTGAGCGTCAAACTGAACGCCGCCGAGTTGTTGCCATGAAGAGACGGAATTGCGGCGCCGAGAATCTGGTCTACGGCATTGAAAGTTCCCGGACCACCAGGCGATGCTTTTGTTCCGCCGCTGCCTTCAAGGTTCAGCGCGATGCATCGCACGGTTCCTTCATCGAACGGCACTGCTGAGAGACGAGGTGTGCCCGGGGCGAGCCCGGAAGCTTTGGCCAAAATGCGCTGCTCGACGCTGCGCTCAAGGTGGAGATCGACCTCAAACATGAGGAAGCCTCCACCTTTCACGCCGCTCGCAACTGCTGCCGGTTTGAATTTAATGAAAGTAAAGGCCGCAACCTTATCTGGTCCCTTGCGAGCCAGCGCTACTGGACCAGGTAAATACCAGAACTGATCTGGATCAGCATGATCCGCGTAAACTTCAATGCCATCGACGGTGAAAGTTGTTGATCCAAGAAGTAACATGGTTGCGCCTCCATTTTGCGCGTATGAAGTTTCTAGTTGATGGGAATGATGAGATCGTCCTTATCACTCTTTTGCCAATCCGTGGCTTTTGTCATCCCGTTGGTAAACACCAGGTCCGTACGGAATTCGTAAGCAGGCTTTGCCGCGTCGACATAATCGAATTCGAATGGCGCTCGGTCGTCCGCGGACGTGAAAGTAAACGCGTCGGCAAAGCTCATTCCGGCTTCGTCGTCCCGGTAGCGGGCTTCAACTTTCAGCTCGCGGATTTTCTTCGCTTTGAAGTCCACAGCCTGCGGCTGGATCGCCACGATGCGGTGGCCCTTCATGTTCGCGTTGACGATAATGCGACGCTGCTGAGTGAATGAACGAGGAATCTCGACGAAGCGCTGATCGGTGAAGATGATGGACACGTTGTAACTCACGCGCCGAAGCGCGGGGTTACGCAAATCAACCGTAAACGCCTTCGCCGTAGCATCATTCGCCGCGAAGTGAAGCGATTCCTGCTGCAAGATGTTGTTTTGCTTATCCTCATACATAAGATCGACAAAGACGTCTTGCACTTGTGACCAGGGAACATTCGGGACCACATCCACTCTGAGTTTGTTCGGGAACGGATCACGTACAAACACTTGCTCGTCTTCGGACGTGACCCACGGCCTTTCCAGGTCGCGATTGTCCGCCCCCCGGAAAATCACCTTGTAGTCGAACTGGGTCAGCTTGGGATCGCGAACAAAGATTTTCCATTCCTGCTCCGGCTTCTCTTTTGTCAGCAGAAACGTTTCATCCATTCGAATGCCGTTTGCAGGGTCGGCGTAGCGCGTGTGTACTTCGATCTGTGGATAGCGGTCGAAGGGAAAGCTAAGGGCCGCGATCGGCACATGAACTATTCCGTACAACTCGCGCGGATTGATCTCCAGGTTGTCGAAGGTCGTGACCTGCTCAGGTGAAGTAAGAGTGGCGGGACGTTCTGTATTATCGATGCCCTTGAAAGTGACCTTATAACTGACGGTCACGTCTCGCTTCATCTTGCCGTTGACCAGTTGACTGTTCCACTCGAGGTTCCCTGTGGGCGTGTTCGCATCCAGGATCACGTTTTTGGGCGTGCCATCGTAATTCAAGCGCACGTCGAGAGAGCGGATCGAATCCTCTTCGAAGTCAGCGCGCGAGATGATCTTCGTACGCCGTCGTTCAAAGTAGTCGTCGTCGAGATCGACTTCAGTGACAAAACGCTTGAGGTCCAGGCCGCCGTCGCGCAGGATTTGAAACAGACCACGAAGGTGTCCCTGCGGATAGATGCTGCGACGGACCGCAGTCCGCTCGCGCATGTTGAAGTTCAAGCTCTTCTTGTCGATACGCGTGTAGTCGACTTTCTTGTAGCTGAACATCGCCGATTTGGAATCGATACCGGCCGTCGCAATACCGCGAATGATCTTCAACCCGGTGTCCGCGGAGTCCTTCTGTTCCTTGACCGGATCGAGGCTGGACGTGAAGAAGGCGCTGGTGATCATTTCGCGTACGTCCTCGACGGCCTTGTCGCGACGGCCCAGGACACCGCTCTCATCTCCATCTTCAGGCACGAAAGTGTCGACGTTGATTTGAATTGCTCTGCTTTCGATCAACTTGTCGACGGCGGTTTCAATATCCGAAGAGAAGAAGAGAGTATTCACGCCGAATTTCTCGTCCAGATGTTTTTGAACGCGGTCCCAATCAACGCTGACACTGACGTTGTAGGCGGGACGTAATCCAATGTAGTCAAGGGCGTAGACGATGCCGATTGGAGAAAGCTCGCCTTGCATAGCTTTCTCCAGCACCGTCACGCCGCTCTGGTCCAAAGCAACGGAAAAGGCCGCCTGGTTGTCGCCGAAGAGCGCCGGCTTCGCGGCCTGATCGATTTTGGTTACGAACTTCGGTCCCGTCGGAGTCCCGAGTGGCGAAGTGGTAACAGTTGTAGACGTGGCAGTGGCACCGGTAGTTCCGCCCGCAGCTGTTCCTGTACCGGCGCCGGAGCCGGCAGGCTGTGTCACTTCCGGGGTTGACGCTCCTAAAAGCAACAACCGGACGCGCCCGTCGATCACCGGCACTGGACCCAGGATTGGTTTGCCGCTCAGCCGCAACTTGGATTTCAGCTGCTGGCCCACGTCATCCAGAATGGACTGGTCCACGCCGATGTTGCAGTCAAAGTTTAGAAAGCCGCCGTTACCCGCGGTCCCTCGAAACTTGATGATTGAGATCTGCGGCACCTGCTGGCCCGTCCGGGAATCCGGAAGCTGGGTCAGGCGCGGCATCATCGGCAGATAGTAGAACCGCAATGGATCTTCGTGATCCTTAAAGACAGTGACGCCTTCGATCACAAGAGGTGATTCTAAATAGAGCATCGCTCCTCCTTTAAACCGGCACTTCGAGAACCAGTGAAGTTTCACCCGTTGTTTCCAGGTTGGTCTTCTTCTGGGTTCCGTCGCTCATGAAGTAAGTGGCTTGCCAGTCGTACGTTTTCTTGGTCTTATCCTGAATACGCACACTCCAGGGCGGGATGGTGGTATCTGTCTTCTTGATTACCAGGTCCTTGCGGGCGTCGATCCCGTTGGCTCCATCCGCGTAATGCAACGCCACCTTGGCAAGCTTGATGCGAGAGAAATCGAGCAGGTCGGGTATGACCTGAACGTTTAGAAACTCGTTATCGTCGCGGGCCTTGCCGACCATGATCGTGTTCTTGGTTGCTGGCAGTTCCGTTTCCTTGATCTCCTCTACTTTCCCGTCCTGAAACTGAATGCTCCCTGAATAAGTGATCTTGCCGACAGTCTCATCAATGACCGGGAAGGCCCAATCGAGAAAGAGCGTGCCCTTGTTAAGCGCGACCGAGTTCCTCTGGCTGTAATTGTTCTTCTCATCTACGTACTTCAAATCGACAAAAATCGCGGCGATGTCGTTTTGGAAGTCACCAAGGCTGCGCAAGCTAATGGTTCGATTGGCGCTGAAGGGATCGTTGATGAAGAGCTGCATCGAGCGAGCTTCCTGCCAATCGACCGTGTACTCCTTGCCGTCTTTCATGAAGTACTTGACCTTGTACTTGTAGGCGTTTTTGACCGGCGCGAAGATCAGCTTGCTGAACTTGTGTTCGGTGTGAGCTTTGTCGATGGTAAACGAATCTTCGATCAGTGGAACGTTGTTAGACGAGTCCTCATATTGAAGCACGACCTGGGCCCGCTCAACTTGATCAAAGTTCAAGTCTCCAGCCTGTGCATGGATCTCGAGAAAGCCGGTATCCCCGACATTGATCGTCAGGAATTTCGAATCCGTTTCTACTTCCGGTGACTTGTACGTGCGGTCGGAACCTTTGTAGTTCACCTGGTACTTGTACTTGTACTTCCACACGTCGTTTTCAATGAAACTGGCAAACTTGCCGACGTCATTGGGAGTGGTAAGGTGAAAGTCATCCACTCTCTGCGTGTTGCCCTGATGGTAGTCAAGATGAACATCCACACTGTGAATGGGAATGTTCTGGAAGTCCGCATTGGCAGTGACATTGACGGTGAGTGTTCTGAACAAGGGATCGTCGAGGTCGACAGTCTTGGCAAAATCTGACCATTTGAGTGGCTTGCCTTCTTTGTCTTTGAGAGACGTGATATTCGGCAGTGTGCCGCGTGGTCCAGGATTCCATTCCATCACCTGGCCTTCTGTATACGTGCGACGGAAACTCGCGACCTTGCTGATGGCCTGATCACGCCAAACCTTTTCGATGCCGTCCGGGACCTTGCGTTGATCGGCAGAAACGTCAGGGATATCGGACAGCACCATTCGCTTGACCGCATCATCTAACGACTGAAATCCCCAATCGCGAACAGCGTTGAGTACTTTCTGATCGGTTACCGTTCCCGGATCGACGATGACACCGCCCGCTTCAGAGGTGCGCCATTGCTGTTCGATCTTCTCGCGATACTCGTCCTTTTTGTACCAGTGCCAGTCAATAGTGACTTCCTGATGGAAGTGCATGAACTTCTCGGCATTGAACCAAACGGTCACGGTTACGGGCGGGAGTTTCACCGGCGTAAAGAGATCGTAAATTACCTGGACTACGCCTCCTTTATCCTGCAACGCTGCTTCGGCCAGCGTGGCGCCCTCAGGTGACAATTCGACCGTAAAGGGAGTAATCATGTGGCCGTACAACGCCGGCGCACCGGGATTCTGGACTTTCTCAACCATACTTCCGCCACTGTCCAACATCTGCAGTTTGGCGGCGCCTCTGGTGTAGCTAAGCTGGCCGAGTTCAACTTTCGGCTTAGGATTCACATTCTTAAATCGCTCATTAAGTTTCTCCTGTAATTCGTCTTTGACTTGCTTCTCCACTTCGTCAGGCAAAACGAACTCGACGTCAAAAATGCAAAAGCCTCCGCCCTTCCGGTTCGGGTTAACCGGGTCGGGACGGTCAATAGCTCTCCTGTATTTCAGAAACTTAAAGATTGGTAGTCCGTTCTCGTCCAGGCGGAAACGAGGAGTATTGGGGAATGCGTAAAAGGTGTGAGCTGATCGGTCATCACCATAGACTGTGACGCCTGCGACTGTTTGTGGTTTGTCCCACATTAACATTGTTCGTTACCTCCTCAAGTGTTCAGCGGGGTCTCAGCTGAAAGAATGATTTCAAGATTGTCGGTAGTGATCGTTGGGTGCTCGATCACCGTGCCATCTGCGTTTGTTTGCGTACCTTCAATTTCGAGCATGCCATCAAGACCGGCGCTCCGGGTGACGACGTACCAATTGTCCGTCCAATCGCCGAAGCGCAGACGAATCACATGCTCGTCAGCAAAGCCACCGCTCGTTGGTTTGTAGTTAACTTTTATCTGAGCTTGCGTTGCTCCCGATTGACGCCACGCAGTTGCGTCAAGGGTGATTAATGCGAGACCCAGGTCGGGCGGAGTTAGCTTTAGTTCGTTATCTGTTGGAGCCGCGTGGTCAGTTTGATAGGACGGCGCTCCGTTCGTGTAAGACACCTTAAGAGAAATCGGCTTGTCCGTTTGGCCCTTGACTGTCACTGGACCAAAAACCGGAGCTGAAATCGTGCCCTGTTCGTCCCAGGTGACCTGGACCATCGCAATCGGCACGTCCTTCATATCGAATCCGATGCTTACCATGGCCGCTGCGGGGCGGCCGGCCGCCGTCGAACCGAAGGGCCTGGCAGCTACCATGATGTTTGGTGACTCCGCAACGCCCGTGTGCCATGTGCCGATATCGGTTGAGCGCTCAATCGGAACCGAGGTCAGGGTGGTTACCTGTGCGCGAGATCTGAAACTGCTTTCACTACGCCTCTCTGTGCCAGGCTCGGACACATCTGAGCCGGCTTCGGCGGTGCTGGCTGCTTCAGCGGTCACTGGTACGGATAGCGATGATTTGTAGATTACTTTGAGCAATCCGGTGCGGCCATTCACGGCAGATGCGACTTGAGCTTTTTGTTCCGGCGTCAGAGTTACGTTGAAGATGGCCGAGTACGGAGAAAATCCCGAGGACTGGCTAGTTTGAAGTAGCTCTTCCTCTCCATTGGCGTTGGTTAGCATCAAGCTGACGCTCTCGATCGAAAGCGGTGCCGGAGTGAAGCGAATCAGCGCCGGGTTGAGATCTGGAAAACGATCGGCAATAACCTTCGACAGGCTATCAAGCACTGAGCTTTCAACTTTCCATTGCGTACCCAGTTGCAGCATTGCATTCTGATCGGTCACTACCAAAGTCAGCATTGGTTCGCCCGACGGACTCCGCTCCGGGCCCGGGTTTCCCGGAAGGAAATAGAAGGTTTCCGGGTCCTCTTCGCTGCAGTAAACATAGACGCCACTAACCTCAAAACCATCGGGAAGCTCAGTCATTGCACACCTCCGGCCGGCAACGCCGGTTCGACGACCAGCGGTGCGAATGGCAATTGCGTTGGCGACCATGCGGTTGACGTATGCTGCGGAGTTTCATGAAAACGGTATTTGTAGCCGGGATAGAAAGGCGATTTCGCAAACCAGTTCCACTCCCGTTTGTTTTTCGCCGGAGTAAAATGCAGCGTCGTGATTTCAGTGGGCGAATCGCTGCCGTCTTCCGGTAACAAATCGATAGCGACGAGCTTTAGATCATTCTTGAACACACATTCGATATCGATCTGGTGTGGGCCATATTCAGGGAATGACGTCAGCGCGAGGCGCAGCGGCGCTGCGGGAAGTGAATGAAGTTGCAGAACGCGCTGACCGTCTTTTGAACGCGCCTCAATCTCCAGCGTCGCTTCCGTTTGTTCTTTCAGTAGCGCGATGATTACGGAAGGACGATCACTACTGAGCTCAAACGTTTGCTTGAACTCAGAGCCGTCTTTCGAAACCACACAGAGACCACGAATGTTCGCGAGTTCCAGCAATCCCGCGGCTGCTTCGACCGGCACAAACGTGAGCGGAAAATCTGCCGGTTGTAAGCCAAGATACTCACCACTGTGAGGCACTTCCTGCCCCTCGCGTCGCCTCAGGCCGTCTTCCATAACCACAAATGGCCTGAAGGTGTAGTTACGTTTCTCCGCTGGAGACAGACGCAGCAACGCCGTGGCAGAGTCCCTGGGTGCGGTGAATTCAACAGTTTCGATGATCGCCTGAGGCCGTGCCGGTGGACGGGGTGGCGCGCTGAGCGTGACACCGACTGAGAGCACGCCCAATCTCTCAGCCGGAAGATTCGCACTGATGGTGACGTGTACCGTGCCGATCCTGAGCGGGGGTACGGTAGTGTCACGGATAACGGAGTCCTGGCCATTCTCGCGGATCAACTGCCGCGCGACTTCGAGAGGATTAAAAGTCAGCACCAGCGGTCGTCTAACAGTAATCGGTTGAGACAAATCCCACTCGAAGCTGCCGCTGCCGATCTCGCTCAGCGCTTGTAGACGAAGGTATGCCTGCCCATCGCTCTTTGGTGAGGGTATGAATGTTCCATAACGAAGAGCGATGCGGTCGGCCAGTGTGTGCGCAAACTCGTCTACGTCAAGATTCTTTTTGTCACCAATGATCTCCAGCGGTAACAGCTCAACGTCACGGCGAAAGAACTGCACCAGATCCTGCCACGGCAGTTGTTCCGGATTTCCGAGCGCGGCAACTTTGCCCATTAAAACAGCGGGATCGAAACGCACGGTGAGGGGTAAACGCGGCGACACTCCGGAAATAAACATTTCGGCGATAGCCGTTAAGGGAAGGGCTTCAGCAAGCAGCGCACTTTTGAGCAGGAGCGCCTGGTCTAATGGAAGCCGCAAGACAAAGCGGGCCACGTCGAGCCCATTCCAAACCAAAGATACGGGCTTGAACAATTCCGGCGAGGCGTTGGCGATATCGCTGAGCGTCGCTAAGCGAAGAAAGCCTGAGACAAACGCCGCTTCCTCGAGCATAGCTTTCGGTTGCTTCGTTCGCAGCATGACCAGTGCATCGTCGATCCGGTATTGCGGCTGAACCCTGAAGTCGATCACGCCATACGGCTTCGGCGGTAACAATGGACTTTGACCACGCACCGTCTCGAGCAGAAACTCCGGACGTTTGTTTGCGTCCGTGGCAATAGCCAGGGCTTGTGGCAACAGCCGGTAATGACCATCCTTTTCGAACGATCGAAAGATGGTCATGCCCTGCTCGACGAGCGGCCGTCCAAAGTCCATGTCACCAGTTACCGGCATTCGTTTAGCTCACTGTGGGAAAAAGTATTCCCGTGTCGTCAGTTTTCCAGTTTTGATCTCCGGTAGTTCCCGACAAGCGGATCACCCGGACCTTGTAGCGATACTGCCGCGCATCTGTTTTCCGTAAGATGAAATCGCCTACCGGCATCCGCAGGCCGACGTCCTCTTCGAGATTGTCGGCATTCAGCTCAACGGAGTTTCCGTCTTCGAAGTCGATGACGAGCGACATGATCTGATTATCGGGTTGTTGTGGTGGCGGATCGAATCGCTGTTTGTGAGTCTTGACCTTGATCGGACGGATAAAGACGCCGGGCGTGCTCGGATCGAGCACGAGATTCCAAATCGCTTCCTTGTCCGGAAGAACTTCTACACCACTGAGATCATACTTGGCGGTTAACGCGCCTTCGCCTGCTATCGGAGACGTGGGGACCACCTTGAAAGATATTTCCGCTTTGGGGTCGATTCGAATCGGCTGAGTGAAATCCAGCCCCTGGATCGTCGCCGGGAAGCGCTCCAGATTGCGGGCCAGGATCGCAGACAGGCTATTAATTTGCACCGGGCTTTCAATCGCGTTCTTGAACGTCGCTTTCAATCCTTCCTCTTTGGACCATGTCTCCGAGTAGTCGAATACCTGGCCCGCGAGGTCATTCATGCGCGCTGCAAACGGAATCGACTCCTGCGCGCCGCCGAGATCCATCTCAACCGTTCCTGAGAGAAGGATGTTGGCGCTGCCAAACATCGCCTCGTACACGGCCTGAAACTGAGGCATCAGGAGGGAAATCGAATCGTGAATGCCGCTGCGCAGATCGACGAGCGCATCTTTACGTTCATCGAACGTCGACGATGCGTCTCCGCGCGGCACCGCCACGCGTAAGTGTGTTTTTTCTGCCGGATTCAGCAACGGTTCGTAGGACACGGCATTCACATCCGGCGGCACAGGCCCGGTGACTGTCGTCTTTAATGTTCCCGCCGCAGCTTCCAGCCGATCGGCATCTACGAACGGCAGCGCGATGTAGTCCATCGCTACTTGCACTTTTTCCAGAGAAGCTTCTGTCGCTGCGAAGCGGACGGAGATGATCGGCTCATAAGGCGCCTTAGGTCTGCGTGCAACTTTGAATGCGTCAGGCAGGAAGTAGAACTGATACTTGCGGATCGGGTTTTGGTAGTAGCTATGCATGCGCCCTTTCCAGGACACTTGGTGATGGATCAGATCAAACTGTCCGCCTGGCATTCCCGAAATAGTGCCGAAGATGTATCCATGCAGCGCCGGTGGAAAGACGAAAGGATTGGGAGCGATATTGGTATCGATCACGCGGTCCACTTGTCGAAATAGTGGTTGCGGAGGCGGTGTGGGTGTGGGCGGCGGCGGCGGTGTCGGATGAGGCACCGGGACTGGTGGTCTACCATGATCAAATGCCGGAGCCAGACGTACGCGAGGCCGCACCCTGGCCGTAGTACTGTCCCTATGATCTCGGATTACCGCCTCCCTCCTGTGGTCTCGCACGACGGCCGGCGTACGTGTTGGCGGAGGCGCAACGAAAACCGGAGGGTGTGGTGGCGTTGGAGGCTGAGGGTGTGGCTGAGCGGCGCCGGGCAACGGCACTGCCACCGTTACCCAATTGCGAACGATCACCGTCGCGCCATAACTCGGATCAGTGAGCGTTTGATAAATCAGATCGAGCTCGGGCAGCGTATTTCCTCTGAGCACCGCGCGAATTCCGTCCGCTTCCACGGTTTTCTCGCGGAATTCCAACTCTTCCTGGCCCACCGCGTGTCCGCCGGACATTTGATTATGTTTGAGGATGACGGCAATACGATGGTCCATCTCGGTGGCTTCCGGCGCCACGTTCGCGATTGCCGGGGCCCGAACTTTTTGTATGCGAATGGTCAAGGACCATTCCTCACCGCTCTTCTGAAGAGAAACTTGATAACGTTGTTGGCCCGCCACCGTCTCCGTCATTACCTTGTAACGGGGAATGTAAAATTTCTTCGCGGGATTCGCGGCGTCCTCGAAAATCATTTCGTCAGTGACGTTTTCGGCGGGCGCGATAGGAACCTTGATTTGATCTCGTGGCACACCATCAGTGGGTGTTCGATTGTTAATGATGTTGATGGCAAAGGGTGGATCAATAAACTTGGCGAGCGCGATGCGCTGTGTCAGGAGCGGCTTGGCCAACGGTACACTGACCGGCTCTGCTATCACCGGAGACACTGTTTTCGCTTGAATTGGTTGCGCGACCAACACCTCAGGTCGCACGGCCACGGTTTCTTTAGCCACTACGAATGTCGGCATCTCAACGCGTTTCACCGGTTGCGTAGCCAGACGACTGGTAATCATTGGTGACAAAAATATCGATGTCTCCTTCTGCATGAGGACCTCCAAGGTCGTGAACTCTGGACAATATTCGAAGCGGTACCGAGTCTCCGGATTAAGTCTCCAAATCCTGGACGCGGAACTCGATGGGGCTGTATCTGGCAAGTGTGCAATGATGCAGACCGGTGAGAATCAGCCTTATGAGTAATGACTAAAAAACATTCAAATGCGTAGATTCCTCCTACCGTCGAGAAAACCGACAGCGCACCCGGGAATTTTGCCAACCTCTTTACCTACCTAAGAGCAATGCGTTTAGAGTGAGAAATGTTTCTCCGTTTTTTTTCGGGCGAAGCAGCAGATATGGTTTGAAGGCTCGATTAGGCGAGCGTGCGGGGAGCAAACTCGTAAGAAATACAGCCTGTTGTGGAAAACGGGCCGAACGATATTCCTGTTTGGAAGGAAAGTCAGGCGACTTTGTATGTGACACGTTTTGACCATTCTCGATCGGCAGGTACTACGATATGGTTTTTATCAATCAGATTACACAGACTCTTTTAAGGCATGTGTGTAATCTGTTAGAGGCGATTATCTGGACCATCCTAATGCCCTGGGAACCTCCAAAGTCCTCCGTTCCGATTAGAACAATTACACCGAGTGTGCGCCCACCGAAGAAGGCCGCCAAGAAGTCCAGTTCGAAAAAGGCCGCCACGAAAAAGTCCGCCACAAAGAAGACTGAGAAGTCTAAAGGCAAAGCGACACCGAAGGCGAAAAAGAAATAATCGCAGAGAAGCGCAGAAATTTAGCCCCAAAAAGGGACAGGAAGCACAAAAGAGACTCTGAATTGAGCTGTATTTCTTTTGTGCTTTATGTGACGAGTTGAGTGGTTGGTCCCATCCGGACCCCTCCGCGGCGTATCAGTTGAAACCCGGAGCTAAGCCACTGTCCTTATCAGCACCAAAACGTTTTACATCAAATTCCCATTATTAGCAGGTGATGAATTCGTTGACTTCTGTTTGCTATTGGGAATAATCTGCCGATGTTTTCTTCCCCGAAGATTAATCACTGGGCCTCGGTGCCTTCTACACTCGCCGCCCAGCCGTCTTTTCTCTTCCGAGATGAGTCGGTCCAAGAGCAAAGTATCCCTGCGACAAGACAAGTAGCCCATAAGAAACTGAGGAGGATCTGATGACGCACTACTTATTAATCATGAGGAGTCACGTAATGATTCTGCTTCTGGCGCTGTCCACATCACACGTTGCTTATAGTCAGAATCATTTAATTAACAGAGGGCAACCTTCTCTGTCGAACAACCGACAGTTGATAGCGATAGGCCAGCAAACATCTACCACCACCCAGGCCCCCCCAATGGCAGTGGTTAAATGGCTAGACTATGCCAGTGTGTTAGACGAGCTTTCTGGATCAGTGTCGAGATTGAAGGTAAAGGCAGGGAAGAATCAGCAATTAGGCGCATTGCTAGAACAAATGAAAACACACTCAGATTTTCTTTCCGAGCAATGGCAGAATGCATGCTGTGTAGCTACTCCGGCAACATACCTTGAAAGCTTAGAGCAAAATGTATCTCTTCTCAAAAACGTTTTGGATAATAAAACTCCTGAAAACGAAGTATCTCCGCTCTTACAAATCGTTGAGCAAGATTTAAGAATTAAAGCCGCACACTGCAAACTGAGTCCAAAAGGGTGGGACGCCCTGGTTGTAGTTTCAGTAAATGCCAGGAAGGGAAACGAAAAAGTAGATGGTTTAGAAGTGTGGTTTGTGCCTAAAGGGTGGGTCAAAGTCCAAAGCAAGTGGAAACGTTTTGCGAAGGTCACGTGCGGGACATCTGAGCCATTAGCCCCTGGCGTGTACATGATGTGGTTAAAGGGCATGGAGCCTGTGCCAATAGACATAGGCGGAAATGGCACAGAGACGAAAGAAGTTGACCTATTGGTTCCTTGATAGTCGAGCGCGTTTAAAGATTAGTCGTCACAGTTATAGACAATGTCCGAAACGTCTAAATGGTTCGAGCAATCCAAAAAGAATTGGGGTGTTTTAGCTCAAACCGCGGCCTGGGTACTAGGGATAATTGGAAGTTTTTTACTGCCACCTCCAGTTGGTATCACTCAACAATCTGAAAAGCTTTGGTTGCGGTTGGCCCAATTCGTCATAATTTGTGTCGTCGGATTAATGTTCATTGCTGCGCGACGATGGAATCGGAAAGAACACATTCGCAGGTGGTGGATCAGTGCGGCATTGATACTTGTCCTCGCTATTCTTTCTTTTTTTGGATACCAGAAGTTATTGAATAAATGGACGTGCAAGCATTATCAACAAGCGAAAATAGTTGGATCGGAATCGTCACTAACCCCTCACGGCATTGAATACTTTCGCGACAATCCTGGAGCCTCTTGTGAAGACGCACTAAAAGAACACGCTGGAAAGGCTGAAGATGTTTGGACCAAGGCTTCCATAGATTCTCGTCAAATAACGCTTGCGGGAATCTACATCTTGTGCGTACCTCTCTTTACAATTTGCATAATTGCGGTGCTCCAGACCATTCATATTATTGAGCGCGAGCAAGAGACGTAAGTCTTCTTACCGCGCTGAGCTCATGCCCTCCCGGTTCTTCAACTTGAAAACTTGCAAGCTAGACCAGATATGCAATAATTACCGCTACAATTTAAAGTCGCTAATACGTCTGCCATGGGGATCGCGATCCGGTTGCTTGAAGATTGGGCTCTATAGTAGTTAGACGATGTTACCTTTTGTTTCGCACAAGTAGTCGCCTCTCCATCTGCAGGGGCCTTCGACTTAGACGAATCCTTACATTGGCTTGTGTCCGAGTACGTTCTGCTATGCCTGGTATTTCTCAAAAGGAGCTTCACCGTGTTAACCAAGCCAGCTAAACAGTGGCTGTTCGTGCTTTTCCTTCCGTTGATTGGGGGATCCACCCTGATCTCAGCCCAAACTCGACAATCGAACGCTGACGGTGGCAAGGTCACTCATGAAGAACTGGATACGCACTTTGCAATGGCGAGAAGTCTCGCTCAACAGAAAAAGTTTGAGCAGGCTCTCAAAGAATACTTGTTTGTATTTGATAACAGTCGCGACGTGGCCGGATACGGCGGTGTCCGTCTTTCCTATGTTCCGGATGAAATTGCCGATATCGGGCGCACCTACCACCCCGCTATTCTAGCCTTGCAATCCAGACGCAATGAACGCGAGAAGCTGGTGCTTGCTGCCAAAGCCGATTTCGATGTCATCCACGAGCTGACCTCACTCAATGAACATTTGAGTGAGCCGGAACGCAACCTCGCCTTATTCGATAAGCTTAAATCAATGGGTTCTGCGTACTCCGAAGTTAGACAAGATATGCTCAGGCTGATTTGGGATCAGTTGGCAGCAGTGAAGAGATATGATGACCTTAAAGACATAGTAGACGAACTTGCTAGACAAGTGGCAAGCCAGATCGCGGAGTCGGCAATAAACAACGACTTTTCAGAAAACAGCGTATTGGCCTCAACAGAGTATCAGGGCTATTTACGCCAGAGTATCATTGACGACGGCGGCAAAGTTTACGAAACGTTACTAGCTGTTGGTAAAGCAGAGAAAGCTGACAAGCTTGCGAAGTGGATGATTATATTTTCGTCGGACGGTGAAACTTATGCTCAACTCATAAATAGCGCCATTAACGCTAAACGTACCGATATCGCTGCTGATCTCGTTGAGAGAGCAACTAAAGTGTTGAAGCGCGCAGGCGACTTGCGATTAGTAGAGGAAGCGGCGCGACGTCTTCCGAAGGTAAACTAATGATTCGATCAAATTGTCGAGGCCAAAGCACTCTTTCCATGAATCCATTCGCTTCTAAAGCAGGACGTGACAGAGACAGGCTAGGTTGCGTTGGGCTTTTGAGACTTTGTCCTCCGAAAGACATTCGGAAAGAAGAGACCAACTATCAATACCAGCAATAAAAGAATGCTAACGCCGGTCGCGATCCACCAGTCAATTAGGGTTGCTAACCACGGGCGGAATTTTAGATAAATGCCGTAGACTGCAATGACGGCGAGCAAAAGAACGATGAGGTCTTTTAGCTCTCTGTTTTTTCCTTCCGGAATAGCAAACAGCACTACTGCTGCGACGACTCCCGAAACGAGCCATGCTTCATCCCTCGGAAGCAGTTCCATCCCCTGTAAGATCAGAGTTCCGCCCGCCAATATGGCTACAAACAATATCCCTCGCAGCATTGATCTCGTACCTAGAACTTATGCCACATAGTGTAACAACCTAGAAGTGCACTCTCATGTTTGTCGCTAAGTATCTGTAGTGCAGGTAGGGTCTGTGAATATGCGACGGCAAAGTTGAATGCGATGGAACCGGGCAATGATCGCGTCATTCCTTTGAGTCCTGCTTTCAAAGCGACCGTTCCGGCCAACCCTTTAACAGCCGAGCGTCCCGCGCGAAGGGTATTAAGTGCCGTTGTAACCTTAAGGAGATCATCTAGACCGGATGCCGCGTTCATAAACTGTTCCGCCACTGCGTCCGTTTGTCGTTTATAGTCATTATTAACGTCGGCTACACATTCGTTGTATTTTGATTTGTAGAAATTTCGACGAGCTAATTCGAGGTTGCGCCTTGTTGGGCCCTCTGGATATGGTAACGGTTTCGGCTTTGCTCCAAAAAAGTCCGAAGGATTAAAAGAAACTAATATGTATCGTTTGTCATCTCGCGGCTCTAAGAAGCAAATCTGACCCGCCGGGCACTGCAGTGCGGGAGGTTTGTCCTCAAGTGCCCAGTCACGAGACCGAGGTCGATTGTTTAGATCTCCGGCCCCCCAAAAACCTGCAGAAATTCCCGCCCACCCGCACTCGACTCCGTGATTCTCAGGACCGCACGGCACGGGTAACAGACCACTCGGATCAACGAAGTTAACAGGATCATTCTGCACATACGTATACCGATTGAATGACTGCGGATCGCTTAAATCATAACTACCTTCGTGCGGATCTGGCTGATCGAACCTGGACCACCAGCTATTATAGCGCCGGAACATCGCGTCGTCCGAACCGTTCGCATCACGCTCGTAGCTGGTGAACTTGTGGGGCTGGAATGGATTGATACTACTTCGATTGGTATTGCCACCCCACGGATCAAGCTCAGCCGTGTCCACGAGATCGCCAGCACTGTTAGTGACTCGTTTGCTCTTCGCAACCGGCTCCTCATGCACCCACCAGAGAGCGTTCTGGCTCTGTACGGCAAGTAGCTGTCCTCCCAGATACACGTAACCGCGGGTCATGTTCCAGGTATTATTAGTGTTTGTAACGTCTGCTACCACCTGCCCGCCAAGAACGCTGCTGCGCAAATAATACGTGGTGTTGTTGTCCTCGACCTTCTTTGCGCGCAAACCATCGCCATCGTACGACTGCTGCAAGTTGTGATAAGTTGCCGTAACGGCCTGGCCCGTAGCGTCGTAGGTAAAGCTCTGCCCGCCATCATTGGTCAGGTTTCCAGCCGCATCATATGTGAGTCCGACTCGCTTATTGTTTGTATAGCTGGCGGTGAAAGAGGGATTATCTCCACCCCAACCGTCTCGGAACGTGAGGTTGCCAGACTTATCGTACTGATAACCCTGCGAGTAAGGACCATTGTATTCCAGTGGCACCTGCTCGCCGATCGCAATCCGCGCCTCATTACCGGAGCGCGAGACCGTCAAACGGCCCACGTGGTCGTAGCCGTAATAACGATCCAACGTTTCATCATCGAGATTACGTGCGAACTCAACGCGCCCACTCTTTTCCCAGGAGTAGCCGTACTGCGTACGCAGCACGCCGGGAATGCTCCACTGCGTCAGCCGCAGACGATTGTCGTATTGCAGGGATAGCGCCTTGCCGTTTTGATAACTCATCTGCTTTAGACCAAAGGCGCGGTAGGCGATATTGCTGACATAATCCATGCCGCCCGCATAACCGGAGCCGGAAACCCCGGTGGTCCGCCCCACTTTGTCATAAATGTAGCCGACCTGTGGTCCCAATGAACTGGAAATTGACGTCAATTCATTGCCAATATTGTAGTCGTAAGTCAACGTCAAGGGGCTGAGGCCGGTAAACGTCCGCGTCTCGGAAGTCAGCCGTGAAAGCTGATCATAACCATAACTCGTTGATCCCATGCCATCAGTCATCGAGGTACGGTTGCCGGCTGCATCGTAGTCAAAGGTGACGTTTTGTGTGGCCGCCACGCTTGAGGCCAAACTCAAGTCATAAGTAATTCCAGTGACGAGGTGACGACTGTTATAACCTAAAGTCGTTTTGACGTTGCGTGCATCCGTAATGGTCTGAACTGTATCATCGTTGAAATAAGTGTAAGACGTTGCGCCCTGCTCAGGCGTGGCGCGACTTATTAAACGTCCGAATCCATCATAGGCAAAACTTCTTGTCAGGCCTTCCTGATTGATGAGCGTGAGTTGATCGCGAACGTTGTAAGTGTAAACCGTCGTCGCATAGACTGTTTGATTCCAGTTGAGCTCGTCCACTTGTTTTAGACGGCCCAAAACATCCATCGTCAGCTTTCGCCTGCGGCCTTGTTCGTCTCTGATTGTGGTTACTTCGCCGCCGGCACAGCCGCAACCGCCGTACTCGTTCTCGCGTGTGGAATTGTCAGGCAACGTGGTAACTGTCGGCCGGCCCTTCCAGTCATATGTCTGCGTTGTGATGATCCACGAAGAATCGTCTCCAGTAAGTACCCAGCCAGCAGTTACCTCTTCAGGGTTCGACTGCTGCACAACGCGTCCCATGTTGTCGAAAATGAGATATTGACTTCGATAAAGACCCGTACTGCCGGGATGGTCGGTGGTCGTGGCCCGGAATCTCCCGGCGCCGTCGAAGAACTGAGCGGAGAAGGCTTCGGTCGAACTGTTAATAATGGTGGTGAAGGTCGATACCGATCCGCCATTGTCAGCGTATTCCCAACGAACTTTTGCACCCGTCACGTTGTTAAGAACTTGCTGAGGGCGAATCGCTGAGTCGTAAGAAATAGTCTCTGAGGGCGCAGTTTGACCACTGTTAGGCGAAGGAGTTTGCTGCCAGGTAATGGCGCCGACGTCGAAATTATACTTCGCTAAACGCTGAAAGCCGCCCGCATCAGTGATCGTTGTGGGATATGCAAATGTATTGCGATTGACGTTGTCGGAAAACGCATCCGTGTAGCTGATGCTCGTTTGATGGCCCAGGGCGTCCCGAGAGAAGACCGCAGATCCCGTGGTGTTGTAACTGGAACGACTGGTCACGATTGCTTTCGCGGAATTATTGATGTCAGTAACATCCCATTTCGTGACTGCCGAAAGATTGCCGCGTCCACTCACAAATCCTGACCCGTAATTCGTGGTATCGTGCTGCGTTGGCGTTTGCGGCGTGGCTACAATGTATTCCCCACTCCAGTCGTAGTCGAACGTCGTCTTTGAAACGTAGCTTTCGGTCGCATGATCGACCACATGGATTGCGCTGACTAGGCCAATAATTCGACGGTCCGTGTAACTGTTGCTCAAGTTGTAGTCCGTGTAAGTCCGCCGCAGCATAGTCGAGCCGTTTGCGGCATATTCTATGACTTCATACGGCAAACCGTATGACGCATATGGCCCATAGCTGATCGTCACGCGTCGTCGATTGCCTTCCGCATCCCAGATGTTCGTTTCTGTCACCCGTGGATTTTTCGGATAGCTGAGGTTGGTGTCATCCTGTGTCCACGAAGTGGAGGTCCATTTCTTGAGCGTGGAGCCTACCCAAATCTCAGAGCCGATAGTCAGTCCTGTCTGCCAGCCCGAGGTCGCAAAAAGTTCTTTGTAAACAGTCTGGTCCGGCATGGTTTGCTGCGTCCAGGAACCATCACTAGCAACGCTGTACGAAATCGTGGCTTCTTCACTCGTCGATGGTGTGTCATCACCATCACCGTTCCAATACCTGGCCCACTCGCGGCGCGCCGTAACTCGCGGACAGTCCGTTTGCCCCGCGGCAGTGCTCAGGTTGAAATAGAGGTAATTGAGAAGCGAGTTGTCGTGGGCATACGCTTTAATCTGCGTGACCTGTGCGAAGGCAGCGTTGTAATCGAAGACAAAATAGGAGCCGTCGTGTAAATCGACCCGGGTCAAGACGGTAGTATTGTTCCCGTTTGGCCCATTTACAATCAGCCCGCCACCGAACGCCGGCGCCACGTAAACCTCGCCGTAAGTGAAGCTGGCCCAATAGTGCGAAACACCGGCCCACGTTTGCCTGATGTACTGCAAGTTGCCGTTTCCGTCGTAATCAAAGTTGATGACTCTGCCGAGCGTATCGGTGATAGTCAACAGGTGACCATTGGTCGTGTTGTAGGTCGCTGAGATGTAGTTGCCGTTGCGATCTTTGATCTGCGTGCAGCGGTATTCACTGTTTATGGAGACCTGGCTAAACGTGAGTCGCGTGCCGTCGGTAGTGCGCACCAGTAAGGTACTGGGCGCGTTAGTAGCGTCCAACTCCGTGTAGCTGCTGTCCTGTGACTCATAAATGTTTGACGAGCCTATCTGGCGCAACTCAACTCTGCCACCCGAAGGCGTCACCATCATGTACGCCCAGATGTTAGTCTGCGAATTCAGAAACTTCTGTTGCACTGTCGGCAGACCCAGCCGAAAACCTGGAGCGGGTGAGCCAAGGTCGGCATTGAACTTCATGTAAGAACCGTCTTTGGTCCAGACAAGCGAGTTGTAAGTAAGAGTAAGGTTGACGTCCAATCCGGCGCGGCCTGGCAATGAGAGCAGTGGCAGGCTCCAGTTGAAATTGCGCGACCCGAGATCGACGCCCTCCTGCATGCCTGTTTCATTCATTGGGCGACGGCGAGCCGTCGAAAAGTTAGGATCATTCGCGGGATAGTAAGTGCCGCCGCCGCCACCACCCTGTGGGTCGCAGTCGGCACAGATCATGTTTGACTGGATCGGAGCTTTGATCTGCGGTGCTTGCGGCTTAGCGTTACGGAGTTCATCAAGGTTAGGTAAGTCAGGACCGGGGCCACTACCTGTCACCGGTGGCGTCGTAGCTGAGAAACTGCCACCTGGTCCAGTGCCACCGGTACCGCGTCCGGGTGGTGGTAACGACGGTGACTGATTTAGTGAACCGTGGATTTTCCCCAACGCCCCGGCAGCACTTGCTACTCCGCCACTCAGTACCTTGCCCGATAGCGCTGCCACCGGACGCGCTCCTTGCGCGATGGCCTGGGCCAGAGATCGCACGTTTGTGGCCGGACGAAACGTTTTGATCAAACCGGCAATCCCCGTCACGAGCGGAGCTGCTGCCGATGTACCCGTGACGTTCCAATAGCCACCTCCCATCTTCGTTGTGAGAATGTTTATACCAGGGGCTGCAACCGTAATGTTGTGTGCACTCCAGCTGGACCATGAGGCGAGCTGATCGATATTGTCGGTCGCGGCCACAGAGATGAGGTTCGGTAAAGCAAACGACGCAGGATAGTACGGAGTGGCTTCCAGGTCCTTTCCCATATTGCCGGCTGAGCACACCACTGCCACGTCTTGTCTAAGTGCACGGCTAAGCGCGTCCTTTAGCGCGAACGACTCGGCAGTAGTTCCCCACGATAGATTAATTACCTGTGCGCCGTGGGTGGTTGCGTAGTCAATCGCTTCGATTGCAGCGGCGATATCACCTGTACCGGTACCGTCCAAGACGCGAAGGCTCATCAGGCTCGCACGCCACATCACTCCTGCGATTCCCAATGAATTATCACCCTCAGCTGCAATAATTCCGGCGACCGCAGTGCCATGGCCTTGTTCGTCTTTGATCTCAGCGCTGTTCTCTATGTAGTCCCAACCGTGAAGATCGCCGTTTGCGCCGGGCGCGGGATTGGTCCACTGATTATTTGCGAGGTCCGGATGAGTGAAATCGATGCCACTGTCAATCACGGCAATCGCGGTCGCTCTCGAACCTGTTGTCCGATTCCAGGCTGTGCCGGCGTTGATGTCGGAGCCTGATTGCCCGCGGTCCTGGCCTGTATTGCGCAATGCCCACTGTTCATTGAACCGAGGATCGTTTGGATTAAGATCGTCTTTCGAAATGAGAAAGTTTGGCTCGGCCATTTCGACTCGAGGATCCGACAACATTTGGAAGACCGCACTGCCGACGTCACGACTCACAGGCAGTTCGAATCTCTCAATGCCTGAATCGCCTTGCAGCTGCTTCTTACGCGCGCCCAGTGATGCCGTAACTAAATCTTTGTCCTGTTGGCCCACGCCCGCACGAAAGCGCACGAGTAACTCATGGTCGCGGTAAGGCGGTGCGGATTGTTCGTGGATTGTTTCCGCGTGCGAGCCTGGTAAAGTGCCACCGACGAATGGAACACTCGAAAGCAGCACGAGCAGGTAGGCGAGGCCCAACGCGCTGGCCATTCGGAACGTGGAATGTACGGGATCATTCATAACTGGCGCTCCGCTGAATGAATTCTTCAGAACATTAGAAAGAACAACTGGCACTACGCGGCATCGCATTCCAAGGTAAGGCGGAACGAAGCCGTGCGGTGATAGCAATACCGTGCACGCGCTAACACTGGGCTGTTGACGGTTTAGTTGACTGACTCGAGATTACAAGGGAGGCGAGTAATCAGGCACAACATACAGTTCGGCTTGCGAAAACGCTCGCAATTTACTCTTCACTTGGAAAGCTGTCAATGGAACGAATTGACTCACTAAAAATCTTCTCCAAAAGCATTCGGTGCCTCAACTGGAAAATCTTCTCGAAATAAGTTTCACAATGACCTCCTTCAGCAGCGAAGGAGGAGAAGAGATTGAGGCTAAAG
>Ga0134124_10001001_pt1 | contig 22689 bp, 13 predicted proteins | sample KB304_FD_96880 | JGI IMG/M metagenome (GOLD analysis project Ga0134124, IMG submission 96880) | Terrestrial soil microbial communities without Nitrogen fertilizer from Kellogg Biological Station, Michigan, USA - KB3-0-4 | ecosystem: Environmental > Terrestrial > Soil > Unclassified ... | reverse complement strand
GAATACGCGAGCAGTCGCACTCTTGCGACGGCCGGTACCATAATTCTGATTCGCTTCTGCCACTATGCAATCTCCTTCAAAATCAAGAAACCAAACTATACCTGCAGCGGCTCCGGTCGCTGAGCCTGATGGGGATGATCCGTCCCAACATAGACCTTGAGTTTTTTGCCCATCTTCTTGCCGAGCTTATTCTTCGGAAGCATCCCGCGAATCGCCATCTCGAGGATTCGCTCCGGATGACGCTTGAGCATCTTTTCAGCGGTAACCTCTTTGAGGCCGCCTGGCCAGCCGGTGTGATGCCGGTAGAGTTTGTCTTGCAACTTGTTTCCAGTGAAGACAATCTTTTCTGCGTTGATGATTACAACGTGATCGCCCATATCAATGTAAGGCGTATATGTTGGCTTGTTCTTGCCCATGAGGACCATTGCGGCCTGCGTCGCAAGCCTGCCGACCGTCTTGCCGTCTGCGTCGATGAGAAACCAACTGCGGTTCTGCTCCAGGTCCTTCCCGCTCGGAACGAATGTGCTCATGATGCGAATCTCCGATTTTTCCGTAAAGAAGACGAACGGAAAGGATACGAAATGGGCGTGTTTGTTGTCAAGCTTAGGTGTCATCGGGTGGTGGTGTATTAGCGTGTTGGCCGACAAGGCAGTCCTCAGCGTCCTCCGCGCCCTCTGCGGTTTTCTTAATCAGTGGTGGGATTTAACGCAGAGGACGCCGAGGACGCTGAGGAGCAACGCGATTATGAGCGACCAACACACTAACACCCCACTACCTGTTATCGAAGCTTTGCCTGGGGCGCACTAATACAAACTGGCCCACGAGCGCCATCTGTCAACCGGAAATGCCCTTTTGCGACGGTTGCTACGAAGAAATTGATTGACACAAAAACGCGAGTTTCGTATCCTGAGTCATCCGCCGCCCAACACCACCGCTATCCAGCAGGTGTTCGATGCTTGCGGAGAGAGTTTTTATGAAGACCGTACACAACAAATCGACGGTAGGGTTAATTGGCTGCGCACCAACTCTGTGGAGCGATTACCTCGAGCAGGTTTGCCCGGTTGGCATCACGCCGTCTTTTGTTATGGACCAAACCGCGCGCGAAGGACCTTAACAACTTTTCAGCATCAAGCACGACAGCCGCCAGCGTCAGTTTGATGCTGGCGGCTTTTGATTTTTTGGGCCGTTTTCAAGCTCAAGTTGGGAACAGACTCGCGCAAATATGCGATCGCACGCAGTGCCCGCGACCGCCCGAAGTGAAGTTCAGAGTTCAACGTTTAGGTTGCTGGTCGATGCCGGCAGGCTAAAGCTTCAACTCTCAACAAGAAGCCTGGAGAAGAACATGAACTCCGTTGGTTACAGAGAGCTGCTGAAGAGTAACAAGAACTTTCAAAGGCTATGGGCTGGCCAGGTCATCAGCGAGCTGGGCACCTGGTTCTCTTTCATCGCCGAGCTTGGGCTGGTGCGTATGCTGTCGGGGTCGCCGCTGATGACGACAGCGTTGCTGGTGGCCAGACTGCTGCCATATCTGCTGGTGGCGCCGATCGCCGGAGTCCTGGCCGATCGCAGATCGCGGAAGCAGATCATGATAGCAGCGGATTTGATGCGAGCCGTGATCGCAGTCGCTTATGTATTTGCGGGGCTTATCGGATCGGCGTGGCTGGTCATCGCGTGCAGCGCGTTGATGGCGTCGCTGACCATGTTCTTCGAAGCGGCAAAAAACGCTTCGATACCGAATATGGTCACGTCGCGCGAGCTGTTAACGGCAAACGTTTTGATGTTCTCGACACGCTTCCTTCAATACACTCTCGGCTCGGCGTTGGGTGGATTGACTGCGGCGCAGTTCGGCTACAACACCGCTTTCGTAGTGAACGCGCTGTCGTTTGTCGGTTCCGCTCTTTTTATTCTTCCGATAGCCGCCAGTGCTACGCGGCAATCGCAAGCGGCCAAGGCGGAGCGCGTAGACGTTGCGGAGCCGATGTCAGTTGAAGCCGCAGCGATCGCGCCCATCGCCGGCAGCGAGCAGCCTTCCGCGCCCGCGAAAGTCGGGTTCGTCGCAGACCTTCGCGAAGGGCTGCGCTACATCTGGAAGACGCCGTTCGTGCGAGCGGTGATATTGGTCAACATCGGGTGGGCTACCGGCGGGGGAATGACGTCGATACTGTTCGACCAAATCGGTGGACATCTCTTCGCCGGGTCGGGCGGACGCGGGGACTGGTACGTTGCGGCGTTGTTCACCGCGGGCGGCGCGGGAGTTTTTCTGGGAATGTTGCTCACGCGTCGCGTCGGAGGGTGGGTAACCGACGAGCATCGCGCCGGCCGGTTCATCGGATGGGCACTGCTGGTTCACGGCGTGCTTTTCTCGGTCGCGGGTCTGATGCCTACTCTGGCGTTGATGGCGTTTTGGGTCGCGGCAAGTCGATTGGTGCTGGGAGCCGAATTCGGCTTTCAGGAAACAATGATGATGAGAGTGCTGCCCGATGATTATCGCGGCAGAGTATTCACAACTGACCGGTCTCTGGAACTGGCGACGATGGCGATTTCGACAATGATCGCAGGCTGGTTGTTGACGTGGTTCAGCGCCCGGTCGCTGATGATCGCGTCGGGGCTGCTCGCAGCAAGTCCCGGCGTAGTTTGGCTGCTGGCTTTGTGGTTCGCGCGATTTGCCGTGCCGACGCGCGCGGTGCGCGAGAGCTACGGAGACTAGCGACTATGATGGACCTGCTTGGAAGCGGAGACGCAGCGATGAATCTGATCGGTTTGATCCTGATAGCGGCATTGAGCGGCGGCATAGTAGCCGTGTCGCTGCGGCTCCGCGCTTCCTCGGATGGGATGTGGAGGGACAGCGATCGCTCGTGAAAAAAAGGGACATAAAGGACGGAAGAGACAAAAAGGACTGGAGGGTTTTTTGTCCCTTCAGTCCCTTGTGTCCCTTCGGTCCTTTTTGTCCCTTCAGTCCTTTGTGTCTCTTCGGTCCTTTTTGTCTTTCCGTTCTTGTTGCCTTTTTGCTAATCGCCAAAACCTGCGGGCGTTACCTCGGTTTGTGGCTCGGCCTTCTTCAATTGAAGCTTGACCAGTTGAGCTTCCGGACTTGCCGGCTCTTTCAGCACGTGCTGCCTGTAGAGCTTCGCCATTCGCTCGTTCTCCTGCTTTACCTTGATCCGGTCGCGTTGTGCCTTCAATTTCTCTTCTCGAGAATTCTTTGCGATTCCAAGCTCATCAAGATCGTGTTGAATCTCCATCGTGACAAGCGACTGGTCGAGTACCAGCGAATGCTCGCTGCTGTCCAATCCGACCGATTTGCCCCCGGCGAAAATTTCGTGTCTTCCGTGCTCGTCATACCACTTCGTGAGCGTCGCGGTCATATGCATCTTCTCGATGATATTGCGCCAGCCCACGCCGGTGTTGTAGGCACAGAAGGATATTTCGCCTTCCTGCGTCGCGTAGGGAATAATACACTGCTCGGTCCGACGGAAATCATAGTTGAACAAATCCTGGAACCACATCCCGGCTATGAACAGGAAGTTCCAACGATCCGCGCGCCGTTTCTCGATATCTTCAACCGTTCGATCCCCGCTCACCTTGCCGTAGTCTTTGCCCGTGTCGCCGAATGTCTTGTCGAACTTCTTCAAAAGATCGGTGAGTCTGAAGTGCGTCGGGGCCATATACGGGTCGTAGTTCCGCATCAGAGCAAGCGCCATTCCGACGACCGATAAGAAACGTCCGCGCGCGGCGTCGTTAACCTTCATCACGTCCTTGGCAAGCCCCTCTGCGTTCAGAAAAGCAGTGACCGGAGCCGACTCCTTTGTCTCCTTGTCGATCATCACTGCCATTCCGATGCCACAGTTCGGATGGCAACCACACGTCAGTTGACCCCAATCGTTTTGCGGCCCATGAACCAGATCGGCCCAATCGGTAAACGTGCTCATAAAGGAAATCGGGAACCAGTCGCGAATCGGTTCGCCAAGACCGGTTTGTTTTTTCACGTCGTGAGCCATGTGCGAGAGCGTGTAACGCTGCGCATGACGGCGCTCATCTGTTATTTCCTCGTCGCGTCCGGTGAATGACACCGGTTGGAACGACAGGAAATTAATCTTCTTGGGATTGTCCAGAGCGAACTGAATGATCCGTCCGACCTGCTCGTTGTTGATCCCGTTGATGATCGTGGTAACCGGAACGATGTCAACGCCGGCGCTGTGAAGGTTCTCGATTGCGCGCAGCTTGACATCAAAAAGATTCCCAACTTTGCGATGTTCATTCGCCGCGTTGCCGATTCCATCAAACTGGAGGTAAGCGTAGCGCAGCCCGGCCTCGGCAGCCTGTTTGCAGAACTCCGGGCTCTTGGCAAATTCGATCCCGTTAGTTGCCGCCTGCACGCTGTTGTAGCCAACCTCACGCGCGTATCGCACCGCGTCCAGGAAATAAGGCGACATCGTCGGCTCACCGCCCGAGAACTGCACCGACATCTGGCGTCGTGGTTTTATCGAGATGGCATTGTCGAGCAGCGTCTTGATGTCTTCCCAGGTAAGTTCGTGAACGAACCCGACCTGATTGGCGTCCATGAAGCAAGGGTCGCACATCATGTTGCATCGGTTGGTGAGATCGATCGTGAGCACCGATCCGCGTCCGTGCTTGATCGTGCTCGAACCGTGCTTGTGGAGCCTCTCATCATTGTGCGCGCGAATGTCGCGGCCGGGAAAGACTTCTTCGAGATGCTTGAAGAAGGCGGGATCGTTCGACATCACATCCTCGAAGTGCCCGTGTTTCTCACAGTCCTTGACCATGAGGATCATCCCGTCTCGCTCAATTACTTGCGCCTTGATTTCGCCGATCCGGTCGTTCAGCAGTATTTCATGGGGCAACTTGCCGTCGACTATCTGTTGGCGAATTTCAGGAATGCACTTAGGGCACAGTGAATCGGTAGTCCGCGGCCAACCCAGTGGCGGCTTGGTTTTCTGGTAAGACTTGAGCAGCGGTTTCTCAGACCATTTTGGTGTGAAAGATGGATTCGGTTTTATTCGGTTCAACCGCTCGAACACCGCCCATCCGCCCCGGGCTATGTAGGTCAGTCCCTTTTCCGCGTACTTTACAGGTTTATGCATTTCTTTTCTTTCTCCTCGTCTGCTAAGCGTCAACGAATCCCACCAGCTTGCAGCCTATGTTATTTGAAAAGCACCGCCGCCAATGGCGCTGCCCATCCAAAAAATCTCCTCAGATTTCTTCTCTTTGTTCAATCTGATACAGAGTCTTAATCGCCTGCAGCGACTCGCGACGGACATCGCCCCTAACGCCGAGCGTTTGCGGGTCCCGCCAGTTGTCGAAGGTCGCAACTTGATGCACACAGGCAATCGTGCAGTACGGAGCGCACGCCTTCTTGGTCAAGTACTCTCGCCGAATGTCTTGTTTGGTGTAGCTCGCGAGTGGCACGCCAGGGTAGCCTCGTTGCTGTGAGCAATAGTGCACGAGCCCGTCTTCACAAACGTAAAGGTAGCGCGCGCCGGCCCGACATCTCCATTTGTTTGGCTTGCCGTCGGCCAGATTTCTCTGAAACGCGCTCCACCTCACGTGGCCCTTCTTACCCAGATCTTTCATCTTGAAATAGACATCGCGCTCGATGCCTTTAAGAGGCTTGAGAGTCCCGAGTCCGTCATGAATGATTCCAAGCGAGCTCGAGAATCCCAACTCTACCGCTCGCACACCAACCGTCAATGCGTCTTCGGGCGTCTTGATGCCGCCCCCGATAACCGAGTTTATGTTCACGCGAAACTCAGCCAGCTCGGATAGCCATGCCAACTTCCGGTCGAGCACCTTGAGGCTCTTCTTCGAAACATCATCCGGCTGGACATTGTCGATGCTGATTTGCATGTACTCCAGGCCGGCGGTATTTAGCTTCTTGATCTTCTCTCTCGTAAGCAGGTACCCGTTGGTAATCAGACAGGCAAGCATTCCACGTTGTCTTATTTTTTCTATGACCCTCTCAATCTCCGGGTGCATCAGTGGCTCGCCGCCGCTGATGATAATAGCCGTGGTGCCGAGATCGGCCAGTTTGTCCAACCGCTCGAACATCGCTTCGGTTGCGACCGGGCTTGAGAAATCGTCGTATTCGTTGCAATAGGAACAGGAAAGATTACACCTCCGCATCGGTATGATGTGGGCCAGCACCGGATGGTCCGTTGATAACAGACCCTTGCCCATAAACCAGTAGGCGCGAATATACATTTTGATCCGGCTTGAAAGCTTCATAAAGATTTTGCTTGAAAATAGGTAAAGCAGCCCCGTACAGCTTGGCCAGTCGAAAAATACACCGTAACAAGGCGTAAGCACGAGCTGAGCAATTGATATACCCTCTTTCGGGAGTGCCCAGTCGCAGACTTAAGTCGCATCATTGCCTCAAATAACAGCGCGACACCTCAATCGCGTAATTCACTGGAGCAAACACAAATCAAGTTTTGACTCATCGGCTCAAAAGACCATCGGATCAAATGCGGCCTAATGACTCAGCGTGAAGCAAGTAGCTTCATTCGCAGTCATTTTGACCCGGAACCCGCTGTGAGATTGCGTTGGCTTGCCTGTGGCTTATCGAACCGGCCATTAACTATGAAGCGGGACTGTAACCCTAAACCGATGTTTCTCGCAACATTATTTGGGGTTAGTTCAGCGGTTTCAAATGCGGATCGAGCCGTTTGGCCTTCTCATATTCCGCTTGTGCGGCCTGCTTCTGGCCCTTCTGCGACAGCGCTTTTGCGAGGTCGTAATGCATCTTCGCATCATCGGGAAAGAGTTTGATCGCAGCTTCAAAGCGCTCAATCGCAGCGTCTAGGTTTCCTTCTTTCAATCGAGCTCGGCCCGTGTTCGCGGCAAAAATCGCCGCCTGCATATCCGATTTTTTCCTGTTGAGCCGCGCCGCCTCCTGGAACTCCGGGCGAGCGGCTTCCATATTGCCTTTCTGACGAAGGGCCGTGCCAAGGGTGTTGTGAATCTCGGGAGCGTTCGGCGCATACTTGAGCGCTTGACGGAATGCCGCTATCGCCTCGTCGAGCTTGCCTTGTTGTTGAAGAACCGTACCCAGCGCGTAGTGAGCTTCCGCATAATCAGGCTTCGATTTTACAGCAGCGCTGAAAGCCGAGGCCGCTTCCGCCAGTTTCGACTGCTGTAAGAAGATGACGCCCAACGTGTAGTGCGCCTCCTGTAACGAGGGTTGAAGCGCGATTGCCTTTCTCAGTTCGCCAACCGCCTCTTCGAACTGATCTTTGTACTTCAGGGCCAGTGCCAGATTGTAATGCGCCTCCGCGCTTTCAGGCACAATCGCGATCAGCTTCTGATACTCGGCAATCGCGCCTGCGTAGTCGCCCTTTTGAATAAACGCCATTCCGAGGTTGTGGTGAGCGACCTCATTATTGGGTTGCAGCTTGAGTGCGCTGTTGAAAGCAGCGATGGCTCCGTCCGGATCGCGTTTGGAGACAAGCGCGAGGCCCAGGTTGTTGTAGGCGTCGACGTAGTCGGGTCTTAGTCTTATCACCGCGCGAAACGATTCAATCGCATCATCAAGTTCTTCGTTCTCTTGCAGCACCTGACCCATTGCGTGCCGGGACTCGATCATCTCCGGCGCAAGGCGAGCGGCTGCGGTGAGCTCCGTCATTGCGCCTTGAAGGTCGCCGCTTTTTCGCACCGCCAAACCCAGATAGTAGTGCGCGTCGGCGTGTTCGGGCATCAGCTTTACCGCTTCGCGCAATGCGGGAACTGCCCCGGCGACATCACCTGAAAACCATCGCGCAGTACCGAGATAGTATTGGGCTTCGCCGAAGTCGGGTTTCATTCCCACCACAGATTCAAACTCGACGATCGCCGCTTTAAGCTCACCCCTGGCTGCAAGCGCGTACCCGAGATAAAAGTGAGCGTCGATCATTCGAGGGTCCAATTTAATCGCTTCGTTTAGCTCGGCGATTGATTCGTTAACAAGTTGTTTTCGCTGAAGCGCAACGCCCAGCAACAGGTGAGAGTCGGCGTCATCCGGCTGTAAGGAAGCTGACCGTTTGAGAGCCTCGATCGCGCCGTCGATGTCCCCGAGTTGTTGAAGGACCGTGCCCAGGTTTCGGTGGGCCTTATAAAGTTTCGGATCCAGCCTGATCGCCGTGCGGAAAGATTCAACCGACAGCTTCAGCTCTCCCTTTCGCGCAAACGCAAGCCCAAGTGCATTATGCGCATCCGCAAATCCCGGCTTGAGTGCGATTGCGGCCTTCAGCTCCGTGATGGCCCGATCAGTCTGCTTTTCCAGGAGCGCAAGGCCCTGATTGTAGTGCGCTTCAGCAGTGGGCGGGCGGCGCTGCGCATAAACTGTCGCGACCAGAATCGTGATGATTGACATCACCGATAGAATCCGGACTGCCAGCGATGCGGTTGATGCACCATCTGAACCACGATAGCTCGTTGCGTTCGTCCAAATTCGTTTTCTGTCTGGGGCCATCATTTATTTCTTGTCCGCTGACGATGCTCGCACCAGGCCCGTGCCCTCTTTGACGACGATCATTTGATTAGCGGCCACATCGGTGAGCGTGGTGGTCTGCCCGCTTGGCCATCGTATTTCCAGCGTCTTCACTTTCCGAGCCTTGCCCAGGCCGAAATGCACACGCAGGTCGTTTTGCGAATAGTAGCTTCCGCCGCTTCGCACTTCGTCGATTTGAGCGCCGTCCTCCGTAACACACTTTACGCGCGCGCCAATCCCATCACGATTCGACTTCACGCCGACGGTCTTGATCGTTATCCAGGTGTTTTGATTTGTTGAATCGCATCGCAGCAACTCGGGGACGGCGTTGACCGGATTAATCAAGATGTCCATGTCACCATCGTTATCGTAGTCGCCAAACGCACAGCCTCGCGACGGCGAAGGCCCGGTCACCGCGCTCCCTACTTTTTCGGAGACATCCTCGAAGCGCCCGTTCTCCAGGTTTCGATAGAGAATCTTTCGCTGGGCATAGCCGGCTTCGGTGGTGAGCCTCTCGACTTCGGGATACACGTGGCCGTTGACCAGAAATATATCCAGCCAACCGTTGTTGTCCGCATCGAAAAAACCGCAACCCCACCCCAACCACCGTGTGGTCAATCCTACGCCTGCCGGAAAGGTAACATCATCGAACACGCCCTTGCCTATGTTGTGATAAAGCGTCGAAGTGTCACCTGAGAAGTTGGTCTTGAAAATATCGAGCCAGCCATCGCGATCGAAATCTCCCGCCGAAACTCCCATGCCTGCTTGAGGCTTGCCATCGATGCTGAACGCGCACCCGGCCTCGGTTCCGACATCCGTGAAGGTCCCGTTTTTGTTGTTCTGATAGAGCGCGGCCGGCGCCGAATCGTTCGCGACGTAGACATCAGGCCAGCCGTCGTTGTCGAAGTCTGCTACCAAAACGCCGAGCCCATACGTTCCATTCGTTTTCCTGATGCCCGCTTTCTCCGAGACATCGGTGAAAGTACCGTCGCCGTTGCCATGATAGAGAGTGTTTACGCCGCCCGATAATCCGGGAGGTCCGCACGCGACGGTCAAGCCTTTATAGAGGCAAGGTCCCGTTTCGGGCAGCGGCGCAGTCTTCAAATCCAGATCTATGTAGCTGGCGACGAACAGGTCCAGATAACCATCACGGTCATAGTCAAGGAAAGCGCAGCCTGATCCCCAACGGGAGCGATTGTCGGCGACACCTGCTTTCTCGGCTACGTCGGTGAATGTGCCGTTGCCATTGTTGTGAAAGAGCGCGTTCTTGCCGAAGTAGCTGACAAAGATGTCATCGTAGCCGTCGTTATCGAAGTCTCCCACGCACACACCCTGTCCCCAACCGGTGCGCGAAAGCCCGGCCTTCTCGGTGACATCTCGAAACGTTCCGTCGCCGTTGTTCCGGTAGAGATGATTGGTTGGCGTCTGCCCTCTGGGAAAGTCTTCAAGGCGAGTGCCGTTGACGATGAAAAGGTCCTGCCACCCGTCGTTATCGAAATCAATAAAAGCAACTCCGCATCCCGTAGTCTCGAGAAGGTATCGGTTTTTGTGCTCACCTCCGTAAACGGTCTTGTGCTTTATGCCGGCTTGCTCTGCGACGTTGACGAACCTGATCCCCATTTCGCCGGTTGGGCGCTGCAATGCCGAGCTGCGAACGGCAACCAGCGCAACGCACAGAAGCAACACGATTACAATTGCGTGAGGCTGTCGCACAATGAACCCTCCCTCAATCGTTTCGGAGACGGGAGATCTTAGCGTGCTTTGCGGTTCTTTGCGTCTTTGCGTTGAGAATTCTCAAGCATTCTCAACGCAAAGACGCAAAGAACCGCAAAGCACGCTAAGTCTCTACTGCTAAGTCTCTACTTTCGACTGCCGCCCGATCTGACGATTCCGCTGCCTTCCTTGATGGTCACAATCTGGTTGGCGGCTATATCTTTAACGGTCTCCACTTGCCCGGCGGGCCAGCGTATCTCGATCTGGTCCGCTTTTGCGCCAGCCCCGAGCCCAAAATGAAAACGCGGGTCGTTGCATGAGTAGTAGCTCGACTGGCTGCTCAGTTCCTGGGCTTGCAGGCGCCCGCCGGCTTTCAATCGGATTCGCGCTCCGATTGCTGAACGGTTTGACTTGGTTCCAACCAGTTTCACCTCGAGCCAGTTGTTCGAGTTGTTCCTGGCCCTGCTTGCACCGCCGATGTATTCATTCCGAAGCAGCGATGGCGGCTCGTTCATGTTCATGATCAAAACATCAATGTCGCCATCGTTATCGAAGTCACCAAACGCGCAGCCGCGGCTGGAGTGCGGAGTAGATACGCCGGGACCGCACTGACGAGTCACGTCACCGAACCGGCCGTTGCCGAGATTGCGATATACGAGTCGAATGCTTTTGTGGGGATACTCTTTGAACAGCTTCTCGACCTCCGGATAGACGTTGCCGGTTACCGTGAGGATGTCAGGCCAGCCGTCGTTATCAAAGTCCGCCAGACCGGTTCCCCATTGAACGTAGCGCGTGTGATCGAACCCTGCTTCGCGCGAAGAATCTTCAAAGAAGCCCCGGCCGCTGTTCTTGTAGAGAATCGGAAGGTCATCGGCGAAATGGGTCTTGAAGATATCCGGAAGCCCGTCTCCGTTGTAGTCGCCGATGGTCACGCCCATTCCCGCTTGCGCCTGGCCGTCTTCGTTGTAGGCCGCGCCGGTTTCAACCGCTACGTCGGCGAATGTCCCATCGTGGTTGTTTCTGTAAAGAATACTCGCGGTTGAGTCGCAGGCGACGTAAATGTCCGGCCAGCCGTCGTCGTTGAAGTCAGTCACAACCGCGGTCATCGCATAACGTTCGCGGACCTTGCCGATCCCCGACGAATCGGAGACGTCCTTGAACGTGCCGTCGCCGTTGTTGTGATAGAGAAGATTCGTGTCGGTCGGCAAACCCTTGGGCCCGCAATTGACGGGAATGCCTTTCCACAAACAGGTCGGACCCTTGCCGGGTTCGGGCACGGTGGCAAGATCAAACTTCAGATAATTCGCTACGAACAAGTCAAGCTTTCCGTCGCGATCGTAGTCCACAAACGCGCAGCCCGATCCCCAACGCGTCCCTTTTGTGGCAAGCCCGGATTTCGATGTCACATCGGTGAACGTTCCGTTTCCGTTGTTGTGGAATAGCACGTTCTGCCCCCAGTAGGTCGTAAACAGATCGTCGAATCCGTCGTTATCGTAATCGCCTACCGTGACCGCTGACGCCCAGCCCGTTCGCCCGAGGCCGGACTTTGCGGTCACATCAGTGAAGCTGCCGTCGCGGTTGTTGTGATACAGCATACTGATAGGCTTCTTACCCGCCGGGGATCCTTCGAGTCGCGTACCATTTAACATGAAGAGGTCCATCCATCCGTCGTTATCATAATCAATGAAGGCGACCCCGCAGCCGTTTGTCTCGATTATGTATTTCTTCTGATCGACACCACCGTAAATGATTGGAGCATTCAGCCCGGCTCGCTCGGCTATGTCGACGAACGTAACCGGAAAGTCAGTAGCAACATTTTCTTCAGCGGTCGACGTCACGGTGCGAGAGGGCGTCACCGCATGCGCGAACACGGATTCGAATATCAGCAGGGAACATATCAGCAAGGCAGTGCCGGCGAAACGGGCGCCTTGCGAGCGGTGAGCCTGATTTAGTCGATTGAACATCGGCGTGCGATAACGAAATGGGAATGCTCTAAATGTCTACGCAGACTATTTCTTATCTGAGCTTCGCAGGGTGTCGGCAATCGCAAATTCTTTCTTTGCTTCTTCAGCTCTGTTTGATTGCTGAAGAACCTGGGCAAGCAGATGATGTCCCGAGAAATTATTTGGGTCCATCTTAAGGGCGCGTCGCAGCATGCCCTCCGCGTTCCCGTGCTCGCCCTTCTTCAAATAGACTTTGCCCAAGACGATGTAAGGCCCGCTAAAGAAAGGGTTCAACCAGATCGATTCTTGCAGGGGCGCGACCGCCTCCTCCCACTTCAACTGCCTGGTGTACGCTTCGCCGAGCATATAATAAGCCATCGCGAAGCCCGGATTGATCGAGATTTCCTTCTTCAGGAACACGACACCTTGGTCGAGGTTGGCGCGATAAATGGCCATCTCCCCCAGGAGAAAATTAGCTTGCGGTAGTTTCGGATCAAGCTCGAGCGCCTTTTGGAGTTCCTTCTCGGCGAAGTCTTCGAACTGCTGACGAATCATCATCTGAGCATTGATGAGATAAGCAGATGCGGAACCCGGCGGGATGGAAAACATTCGGGCGAATGATTCGCGAGCCTTCTCGAGATCGCGAGTCTGGATGTAACTGGTGCCCAGCGTGTACGCCATTTCGACGTTATCCGGAGCCCAATTCCTGACCTGCTCCAGATAAGGAATCGCCTCTTTGATGTGACCGAGCAAATAATGGGACAGCCCAAGCATTTGCACGTCCTCTTTGTATTGACGGCTGCCTTCGGGGGCACGTTTTGTCGCGACCGACAGGTATTCGAGCGCCCGCACATAGTCGGCCTTCTGATAGTAGGCCAGGCCCAACAAATGACTTACTCTGGGCTCATTTGGTTCGGTCTGCGAAATAGCGGTCAACATAGTGATGGCCGCGTCGATCTTGCCGGCGCCGAGCAGCGATTCCGCTTGTTCAATCGAGGATGAACCCGGCTGCGTCTTTGACGGCGGCGCCTGTTCTGTTTGTGCTGAGATCGGCAAGGTCAATAAGCTCAATAACGTAAGCAACAGAAGAACATTCGACCCGAAAAGTTTCATAGCAGTACCACAACCTGAAGAACCGTACTTCTTAATTCTCAGAGCTTCACAAGAATATCCCGCCTCAAATATAGAGCGCAATGTCCCGTACGGTTCGGTTATTGGGTTGCCGACTTGTAACGTCCGGTCAGTCCTTTGCGTGCTTTGCGGTCCTCCGCGTGCTTTGCGTCCTTTGCGTGCTTTGCGGTCCTTTGCGCCTTTGCGTTGAGTATGGCGTATTGAGGGAGGAAGACCCAATACTCAACGCAAAGACGCAAAGGACCGCAAAGCACACCTACGCTTGACATCATCTTTCGGAGTTGATATAGGAGTACCGCACTTTATAACTTTAGTCATAGACTGAGATATGCTCTCTTACCCTTTGAAGAAAGAAAGCTCGACGTTAAGAGCACAGTTCCGGGCGTAAAGAAGCCCGATTGTTACAGCAAACTTCGCGTTCCGTAAACGAGGGATTCACTTCACGGAGGCTTCATTTATTCGCTGCTCTATCGGCTCTTAAGAAGCCGGAGGCAGCGAGTTCCAACCGAGTAAAGCCATGCAGGCTACTCATCAAGGCGGAAGGAGGCACGGGCCATGCGTAAATCTAGATTCGGACCAGCGGTGCTGAGTCTACTGTTTCTTCTTACGGTACTCTGTCAAAGCAGCCGGGCTCAGGCTGTCTACGGCAGCATCAGCGGTACGGTCACAGATGCCAGCGGAGCGCTGGTCGCCGGAGCAAAGGTCACGATAACCAACGTTGACCGGAAAACCTCCGATACCGTGACCGCGAACGATTCGGGGAATTACGTCAAGGAACGATTGGTTCCCGGGACATACGAGGTGAAAATCGAGTCCCAGGGATTCAAGGCAAGCGTGATACCCTCGGTCGTCGTAAACGTTGACGCTCAAACGAAGGTGGATGCCGTGCTTCAGACCGGCGCGGTAACCGACACCGTTACTGTGACTGCTGGTGAAGGCCAACTCCTTAAGACAGATCGCGCGGACGTGGCCGTGACCTTCGATCAGAAGCAAATCACCGACTTGCCCATCCTGGATCGCAACTTCACCAAGTTCATCTTGCTGACGCCGGGCACGCAACAGCTTCAATGGCAGCACGCAGCGAGTGAGAATCCGCAGGGCTCGACCCAAATAATGGTCAACGGCCAGCATTTCAGCGGCACCGGCTATCAACTGGATGGAACCGAGAACCGCGACCCGATTCTGGGCATCATCGTCATCAACCCGAATTTCGAGGCGATTGGCGAGACCAAGATTACATCGCAGAACTACGATGCCGAGTTCGGTCAGGCAATCGCTGGAGTCGTCTCGGTCCAAACCAAGTCGGGAACGGACGCGGTTCACGGAAGCATCTTCGAGTTCCGGCAGAACGATGTGCTTCAGGCGCGAAATCCCTTCACGCAGTTTCAGGCGGACCCGCTAACGGGCAAGTCTATTCCTGACACACTGAAGAACCAGTTCGGAGCATCAATCGGCGGTCCCATAATAAAAGACAAGTTCTTTTACTTTGGCGACTATCAGGGAACGCGCAGCAAGACCGGCGGATCGCGTTTGCTGACGGTGCCGACAAACGCTGCGCGCAGTGGTGACCTGAGCGCTTACGGCGTCAACATTTTCGACCCGCTAACAAACCAGCAGTTTCCAGGAAACAAGATTCCGAACGGCCGACTGTCGCAACAGGCTCTTAACATCCTAAAGTTGATTCCTTCACCGAACGCCCCCGGCAGCGATAACGGGACGCGAAACAACTACGTTGCGAGCGGGAGCGAACTCTTCAACAACGACACCTTCGACATTCGAATTGACAATCGTCTGTCCGACAAGTTGAACATTTTCGGCCGATATAGTTTCGCAAACTTCGACCGGAATGGACCTCCCTCGTTTGGCGCGGGCGGCGGTCAGGAGCTTGTCTCGCTCGGCGGCAGTTCGAAGGTTCGCAATCACAGCGTCGCGATAGGCTTCGACTACACCCTGTCGCCATCGGTGCTGGTCGACTTCCGCTTCGGGTTCTTTAAGTACGGAGTGAATGTGCTGCCCGCCGATTTCGGCACCAAGCCTGCGGCTGACGCAGGCATCCCCGGTTTGAATCTGGACGATACTTTTACGTCGGGGCTGTTTTCAGGCTTTGTGAACGGAGATCGAGGCTTCAACTTTGGTTCCGGGCTGGGAGTCAATCGATGCAATTGCCCACTGGACGAGCAGGAGAAGCAATTCCAATTTGTGGGAAATCTCTTGAAGACCTGGGGCAATCACACCTTTAAGTTCGGAGTTGATGTGCGTCGCGCCTTCAACCTGAGAGTGCCGAGCGATAACCATCGCTCCGGCGAGCTCTCTTTCAGTGAGAACCGAACGGGTCGAGTCGTAAACGGGCAACTTCAAGCGTCGGGACTTGGACTCGCGACGTTCCTGATCGGTGACGTGACGTTCTTCAAACGCTTCGTCAGCACCAGCACGGAAGCGAGAGAGAGACAATGGCGTCATTTCTACTACGGGCAAGACACATGGCGCGTGAACCAGAAACTCACTATCGCTTACGGGCTGAGATTGGATGTGATCAATCCTCAGACTGTTAATGGATCCGGCAATGGTGGTTTCGTCGACACGAATACCGGCGAAGTCATTGTAGCCGGCGCAGGCGGCAATGACTTGAATGGAGGCGTCGAGAATAGCTTGAACTGGGCCCCGCGCCTCGGCATCACCTATCAACTCGGCGAGAAAACTGTGGTGCGTGCCGGCTACGGCCGCAGCTATGACCTCGGAGTATTCGGCTCTGTCTTTGGCCATACCGTAACACAGAACCTTCCGGTGCTGGCCATACAAAACCTCACCGCGGACACCAACTTCGGCCGCGTCTTTACCCTCGCGCAGGGCCCGCCGGCGTTCACAAACTTCTTCGGCCTGACTGCGCCGCCAAACAAGGGTGGCGTGCCGAACGCGGCGCTGCCGGCGAGCGGAAAGTTCTTCCTGCCTGATGGCGTCACACCGCGTGTCGTGAATTTCAAACAAACCCTTCCGACTGTCGATGCCTGGAACCTCACCGTGCAGCATGAGCTTTCAAAATCCATCTCAGTCGAAGCTGCTTACGTCGGCAACAAAGGCACGCACGTGTTCTGCGGTAACAATCCTGACTGCGAGGGCAACCAGCCAACATTGTCCGGTTTCCCAAACGTTCCCAGGAATAACCGCCGTTTCTTCTTCAACAAGTTCGGTTGGACCCAGGACGTTCTTCTCTATGGAGACGGTGGCGATAATCACTACAATGCGTTTCAAGCCAAATTCACGAAGCGCTTCACCAGCAGTTACTCGGTGCTCGCTCACTATACTCTGCAGAGATCGAGTAACTATGATCGCGACTATTTCTTCATAGACCGAAGCGTCAACTACGGTCCTTCCGATTTCGACCGCACACATGTTTTCGTCTTGTCGCAGGTCGCGGAATTGCCCTTCGGCCGCAACAAGCGATTCATGGGGAGTGCGTCGAAAGCCGTCGACGCTGTGATAGGAGGATGGCAATTCAATTCCAACACTACGATCGAAAGCGGGTTGCCATTCAACGTGGGCTTCGATACCGGCGGAATCTCGGACACCGGTCCGAACCGACCGAACATCACTGGCGATCCCAAGGTCGGGGATGGAGGCAAGAACCGCTGGTTTGATCCGACGGTCTTCTCAAAACCTTCTGTGGCAACGTTCGGCGATCTGAAGCGAAACGCCCTGCGCGGGCCTCACTACTGGAGGACCGATGCTTCGTTGTTCAAGAGGTTCCGCTTCACGGAAAGCAAAGAGCTCGAGTTCCGCATTGAATCGGTGAACCTGTTCAACCACGTGAACCTCGACCAACCCGATTCATTTATCGGGAATCCGGCTAGCCCGAACGCGCATGCCGGTGTGATCTCGAACAGCGCCTACGGCGGCGGTGATCCTCAGCGCAACTTCCAGTTCGCACTGAAGTTCAAGTTCTAGCGAACTGCTAAGCAAGCTCGATCCGGCTTTCGTTTATGCGCGACCCGCTGGATCGTCTTTAGTAAAAAGGAGAAGCTTAATCGAGCTTCTCCTTTTTTTGTCTCTCTAGCTCAGCGTGCTTTGCGGTTCTTTGCGTCTTTGCGCTGAGTATTGGGTCTTACTCCTTCAATACTCAGCGCAAAGACGCAAAGGACCGCAAGGCACGCGAAGGACTTACCAGTTACAAGTCAACAGCAACCCTATGACCGAACACAACCCTCACTTCTTCTTGCGCGCCGGAATGGGTATACCATCGATGTTTTGGACGTTGGGTTTTTCCTGCTGAGGCAGTTCAGCATAGAGTTCGGTGAACGCGGAATTGGTCCAGCCGAAACCAATCTGATTGGCTGCGTAACCGAACTTGATCCCCGCGCCCAATTGCGAACTGCGGCGAACCACATCGTATTTCTCCACGATTGTGTTGTGCTCGAGAAAATCCTTCAGAACCATCGAAAGAAAATTGGCAGTAATTCGATCGGCCTCTTTTGTATATCCGTATCGCCGTAGCCCCTCGACCGCGATCAACTGCATTGGCGCCCAGCCAAAAGGCGCGTCCCACTGATTACCGCTTGTGTTGGTGCTTGTCTGTAGTCCCCCAGCGCGCTCAAATCTATCGAGGTTCGCCACGACGCGCGCTGCTTGTTTGCGATCCGCAATCCCGGCCCACAAAGGATAGAACGCAGTGACAAACGGATATCGCCGCACCCTCTTCTGGGCAAAGTTGTAGTCGTAGTACAGCCCATCGCGCTCATCCCACATCAAGCGATTAATCTTTTGACGCCGCGCCGCCCCGCGACCGGCCCACACACTTGCGTCGCGAGCCCGGCCAAGCGTCTTCATAATCTCGGCGGTCTCCGTCTCCATCAGATACAGGAGTGAGTTCAAGCAAACCGGATTGTAATGAATGATGTCTATGTTGAAAGGCCCGAAGCGATTCGAGGGATCGAAACCGGATTCACGCATCGAGCGGTCACCCTTGTAAAAGAGATCCGTCAGTTCATCCGACTCGCGGTGGTAATACTGCGCTACGTCGTAGTCTTTGACATCGTGGGTGCGATAGTACTCTTTGACGCGGTCGTAATGAGTGCGGCCCTTTTCGTCACGCTCGTCTGATATGACTTCCGGCGCCGGCCCCTCGCCGAAATCATAGTAGCGTGAAAGCCCGGTCTCCTTTGTCAGGTGGGGCTCGGACGCCCATAAGCGATAATACTTCTCGATCGCCGGCGCGGCCTCGCGAAGCCACTTGATGTCGTGAGTCTTCCGATAAACGCCGAGCACCATCTGCGTAAGAAACGGCGGCTGAGAGCGCATGAGGTAATAAGTCCGGTTGGCGTTCAGGACCTTGCCGTAGTTCTCGATCTGATACAGAAAGTTGTCGGCCATATTTTTCGCGAGTTCTATCTCGCCGTCGCGCAGAAGACCGACCTGAATAAAGTAGCTATCCCAACCGTACATCTCGTTGAAGCGGCCTCCGGGAACAACATATGGATGCGGCAAGTAAAGAAGCCCTTGCTCTCGAATTTCCTTCGGATCATCCGGCAGTTGGCGCAATTCGATTTTTGCAAAGGACTCCTGGGACATCTGCGAGCGAAGCGTCTCTTCGACTTTCTTTAGATTCTCTTTGCGTGACAGATAAACGGGCCAGCGGCCGCCGGGCGACGCCTTGAACTTTGGATCCACCGCCGCATCGGCGAGCCGCGCGTTCGATCGAGTCAACGTGTGCCAGCTCTCCTTTATGTATTTTCGAATCGACTGAAGCTGTGCCGGTGTTGCGTTCTCTCTTAAGGAGACAGGTCCGCCGAATACCGCGCCCGATACCAGCACTAAGCAGGTGGTTGCGATTACTCGTTTGAATTGTGTCGTTGTTTTCATCCGTTGTGCCCTTTGAAATGTTGTCTTGCGGATCCAGCGCCGGGACCGTCCTGCGAAGACGAGTCATTCTATACCGGCTTGTGGTATAAGGCACGATGCTCGTGGTTGTGTTCGGTTATTGGGTTGCTGACTTGTAACGGGTGGTAAGTCCTTGGCGTTCTTTGCGGTCCTCAGCGTGCTTTGCGGTCCTTTGCGTCTTTGCGTGGAGTATTAGACCCAATACTCAGCGCAAAGACGCAAAGGACCGCAAAGCACGCTGAGCTTGCCGGAGGATCAAAAATGAAGAAGATACCCTTGTCGCTTTGCTGCTTCATTTGTCTTTGCTGCAGTGTCCAGGCAATTGACCTCGGCGGTCTCGACAGCATCGGACCGGTCTCGGGTTACACAAGTACCAGGACCGGAGTCGTCTTTAGTTGTTCGGATGGTTCGCAGGTCCAGGTGTCGGTGCTGGCGCCCGACCTTGTGCGCGTGCGGGCCTCATACAGGAAGGCTTTCCCGAAGAGGGATCATTCGTGGGCTATCGACAAAACCGATTGGATGACTCCGGACTGGAGCGTTACCCAGGCGCCGGATTCCATCGTCATAACAACGAGCGAGCTCCAGGTCGTAGTTCGACGCTCACTTTTCCTGGTCGAATTTCGAGATGCAAAGACCGGCAAGACGATCAACGCCGACGCCCAGCCCATGATGTTCGATCCGAAAAGCGACAGAATTGCCGCGGCAAAGAAACTCGGATTCGAGGAACACTTCTATGGACTGGGTGAGAAAGCAGCACGGCTCGACAAACGGCGGGGGCACTTTCAGATGTGGAACTCCGACACTCCCGCTTACAAGGAAGGAACCGATCCCATTTATCAGGCCATTCCTTTTTACACGGGCTGGCAAGGCGGAGAAGCCTACGGAATCTTTTTCGACAACAGCTACCGGACCTATTTCGATCTCGGGCAATCATCCCAGGAGTACGTTGCCTTTGCCGCCGACGGCGGTGAGATGAATTACTACTTCTTCTGGGGACCTTCGATGAAGAAGATCCTTGGCCGCTACGCCGAGTTGACCGGTCACATGCCGTTGCCGCCGATGTGGGCGCTCGGTAATCAGCAATGCCGCTGGAGCTATTACCCGCAAGCGGTAGCCGAAGAAGTGGTGAACCAGTATCGAGCTCACGATTTGCCGCTCGACATACTGTATCTCGACATACATTACATGCAAGGCTATAGGCTTTTCACATGGGACACGACGCGCTTCCCCAATCCAAAGAGCTTTACCGACAAGCTGAAACAGCAGGGCGTTAAGCTGGTCACCATCGTTGACCCGGGCGTGAAATATCAGCCGCCCGCGTCGGGAGCGCCGGAAAAGACCAACGCCGCCAATCCCGAACTGGCGCCACAGGACAAGAGCTACTACGTCTACAATCAAGGCGCCGAGAAGAACTATTTTCTCAAACGCAAGGACGGCAGCGTCTATATCGGCAAGGTGTGGCCGGGCGAAAGCGTCTATGTCGATTACACGCTGGAAGCCGCGTCTCGTTGGTGGGGCGACTTGCATCGCGCTCTCACCGATAACGGAGTCGCCGGCATTTGGAATGATATGAACGAACCTTCCGACTTCGTCGATCAAACCGGCAAGAGGCAAATGGACGTCGTGAACTACGACGAGGGCGAATATTCGACTCACGCGAAGAACCGAAATGTGTTTGGGTTATTGATGGCCCGCGCAACTCGTGAAGGTCTCGAACGGCTGCAACCGGACAAGCGCCCTTACATCATCACTCGCGCGGGGTACGCGGGCTATCAGCGATACACGACGATGTGGACGGGTGACAACAACAGTACCTGGGAAGATATGGCGTTGAGCATACCGATGTTTCAAACGCTCGGGCTGTCGGGCGTGCCTTTCGTCGGGACCGACGTAGGCGGATTCATCGGGCGAGCAGACGGCGAGATGCTGACGCGTTGGTATCAGATCGGATTCCTGACGCCGATGTGCCGCAATCACATGCAGATCGATAGCTACGATCACGAACCGTGGCGCTTTGGCAAGTACTACGAAGACATCATTCGGAAATACCTGAAGCTCCGCTATCGGCTGTTGCCGTTCTTGTACTCGACAATCGAAGAAGCCAGCCGCACCGGCGTTCCATTGTTCAGGCCGCTGCTGCTCAACTATCAGCAAGACACCAACACTCTAAATCTGGACGACGAGTTCATGGTTGGAACCGAACTGCTGGTGGCTCCAATACTGAAGCGGGACCTTACGAGCCGCATGGTCTATTTACCTCAAGGTACGTGGATCGACTACTGGACAGGCAACCGCACAACCGGAGGCACGATGATTCGCGTGGATGCGCCTCTCGAAACGGTGCCCATGTTTATTAGAGCCGGAAGCATTATTCCGATGGGCCCCGAGATGAACTACGTGGGCGAGAAACGAGCCGACGCGGCGGCGTTCGCGATTTTTCCGGATGATAATGGCGAGGCTTCGACCGCGCTGTACGAAGACGACGGCGTGAGTCCGGCTTACAAGCGGGGCGTTTTTCGGCGCACGCGAGTATCAGTTTCGAAATCCGGCAGCGGGTTTCAAATCAACAGCGGCGCGCCCGAAGGAAGTTACAATCCGGGTCCGCGGGGTCTGGTCTTTGTAATCGCTTCAACGTTCAGGGCGAATCGTGTACTAGTCGATGGCCAACCGCTCACGCAGACATCGCCGAGCGAAACGCGGCCTGGATGGCACAACCTCGGCGACGGCACTGCGGTTCGCATAACCGACGACGGCAAGGCTCATCAGATTGAATTCAGATGATGCACTAAACTTATGAGGACGTGTAGGCGGCCCTCATTGGTTAGTGATTACCGGGCACTCGTGATCTGGCATCGGTTCCGATCAGCCCTGCTGTCACGACTAACGGAAGGCAAGTTCGGAGCTTAAGAAAAAGTAATGCGAAAGTAATGTAATGTATATTCTTCTTGACATTCAGAACCTGAGGCATATAATCGGGTCGTCTCGAATTAACAAAGAACTGAAAAGTTCCGCAGTACACACTCTCACAAGTCAAAGTTTCCCGCACCTCTAGCCTAAAACTGAAGACAGTAATTCTTGGCATTCCGCTAAGAATTAAGGTACCTCACTTTGAATTAAGAGGTTTCCGACAGCGGTCAAAGGAATTAGAAGCCTGAAAATCTAGAAGTAGGCAAAGAGAGCTTCATGCTTTACTGGCCGAAGGCCGTCTTGCCCACAACCGCAGTAAAAGGAGTCGAACGATCATGACCTGCGAGCAAAGCCCTTTTAAACTAGTCGCATCCTCCTTGTTCTTGTCGCTCATGTTAACGCCAGCCCTTCTCCCTGTTGAGTCGGTAACGGTCAGCGCCCAAGATGGACCGCCGGAGAAAACGTCGGAACATCAAGCACTGGAAATAGAAAAGAAGCCGCAGCGTGTCTTCGCGCCGCACTGGACGACGGAGGCGACTTATTTCACAACGCTCTACATTCGTAACGTGCATTTCACGCAACCGATAATAACCAGAGTTTCCCTTATCCTGGATAATCGCACGATTGCTCTGCCGGGTATTT